>OFTX01000011.1_pt1 | contig 145869 bp, 147 predicted proteins | sample 1775051 | NCBI WGS metagenome assembly OFTX01 (sample SAMN08195772, study PRJEB24354) | sludge metagenome | isolation source: sludge from phenol fed wastewater aerobic bioreactor A | place: India: Nagpur | collected 2016-09-15 | reverse complement strand
GGGCACGCGCGGGCCGGGTGGCGGCGACGCCCGGGGCCCGCGTGCACCGGGCACGGGGGGGCCTCGGGGTCCGCGCCGGGGCTCCGGCGGCGGTCGGCCGGCCGGCTGACGGTGCGCGCGTTAAAATCAAAAGCTTTGTTCATTCAGCAAAAAATCATTTCGTTTCAATATCAGGAACCTGTCATTCATGGCCATCCAGCGCACCCTGTCCATCATCAAGCCCGACGCCGTCGCCAAGAACGTCATCGGCCAGATCTACGCCCGTTTCGAGGCCGCCGGCCTGAAGGTCGTCGCCGCCCGCATGCAGCACCTGTCGCGCCGTGAGGCCGAGCAGTTCTACGCCGTGCACAAGGAGCGCCCCTTCTTCAAGGACCTGGTCGAGTTCATGATCTCCGGCCCGGTGATGATCCAGGCGCTGGAAGGCGAGGACGCGATCGCCCGCAACCGCGACCTGATGGGCGCCACCGACCCCAAGAAGGCCGACAAGGGCACCATCCGCGCCGACTTCGCCGACTCGATCGACGCCAACGCCGTGCACGGCTCCGACGCGCCCGAGACCGCCGCGGTCGAGATCGCGTTCTTCTTTTCCGGCATGGGCATCTACAGCCGCTGAACCGGCGCAGGGCGCGAGCCCGCTGGCATGTCCCATCCTGGCGTCAATCTGCTCGAGTTCGACCTGGACGCGCTGGCCGCGTTCTGCGAGACGCTGGGCGAAAAGCGCTTTCGCGCCACGCAGCTGTTTCGCTGGATTCACCAGCGCGGCGTGGCCGACTTCGGCCAGATGAGCGACCTGGCCAGGTCGCTGCGTGACAAGCTGGCCGGCAGCGCCCACGTGGCGGCGCCCGCCGTCACCACGCAGCACATCTCGAAGGACGGCACCATCAAGTGGCTGTTCGACGTCGGCGGCGGCAACGCCATCGAGACCGTTTTCATTCCCGAGGACGACCGCGGCACGCTGTGCATTTCGTCGCAGGCCGGCTGCGCCGTCGGCTGCCGTTTCTGCTCCACCGGCCACCAGGGCTTTTCGCGCAACCTGACGACGGGCGAGATCGTGGCCCAGCTGTGGTTTGCCGAGCACTTCCTGCGCCGCCACCTGGGCAGCACCGAGCGCGTCATCACCAACGTGGTGATGATGGGCATGGGCGAGCCGCTGCAAAACTACGACCGCGTGGTGCCCGCGCTGCGCACCATGCTCAGCGACCACGGCTACGGCCTGTCGCGCCGGCGCGTGACGGTGTCGACCTCGGGCGTGGTGCCCATGATCGACCGGCTGGCGCGCGACTGCCCGGTGGCGCTGGCGGTGTCGCTGCACGCGCCCGACGACGCGCTGCGCGATCACCTGGTGCCGCTCAACCGCAAGCACCCGATCGACGAGCTGCTGGCCACCTGCGCGCGCTACTTGCCGCATGCGCCGCGCGACTTCATCACCTTCGAATACGTGATGCTCGACGGCGTCAACGACACGCCCGAGCACGCCCAGGCCCTGATCGCGCTGATGCGCCGCCATGGCGCGCAGGGCTTGCGCGGCAAGTTCAACCTGATCCCGTTCAACCCGTTCCCGCAATCGGGGCTGACGTGCTCGCCGATGCCGCGCGTGCTGGCCTTCGGCAAGGCGCTCAATGACGCGGGGCTGGTCACCACCGTGCGCAAGACGCGCGGCGACGACATCGACGCCGCCTGCGGCCAGTTGGCCGGCGATGTGAAGGATCGCACCCGCGTGCACGAGCGCATGGCGCGCCAGCGCAGCTACACGCGCCGGCGCGCCGACGCGCCCGCCGGGGGTGCCGCACCCGAAGGAAAAACCGGATGAAAACCATGCCGCCGCGCCGCCCCCGCGTTTCGCTGGCCCTGACCGCCCTGGCCCTGGCCGGATCGGCGCTGCTGGCCGGTTGCGCCGCCCCCGGCGGCGCGGGCGCTGCGCCCACCGAGCTGGCGACCCACATGGACGACAGCGCCGCGCGCCGGCGTGCCGAAACCCACTTGGCGCTGGCCAGCGGCTACTACGAAAACGGCCAATACCCGGTGGCGCTGGAGGCCGTCAAGGCCGCGCTGCAGGCCGACCCGAGCTACCCCAAGGCCTACGACGTGGCCGGCAGCATCTACGCCGCCATGGGCGACAACGCGCGCGCCTTCACGCATTTCAACCGTGCGCTGGAGCTCGATCCGCAGGACGCCAACGCCATGCACAACCTGGGCTGGCTGCAGTGCCAGACCGGCCGCTACGCCGAGGCACAGGCGCTGTTCGAGCGCGCCGTCGCCGTGCCGGCCTACCTGGGCCGCGCCAACACGCTGATGGTGCAGGGCATCTGCCAGGCGCGCGCCGGCCAGGCGCGGCAGGCCGAGGCGACGCTGATGCGCTCCTACGAGCTCGACGCCGGCAACCCCGTCACCGCCTACAACCTGGCGCTGCTGCTGTTTCAGCGCGGCGACAACGAGCGCGCGCGCTTTTACATTCGCCGGCTCAACAACAGCGAGCTGGCCAATGCGCAGTCGCTGTGGCTGGGCATCAAGGTCGAGCAGCGCCTGAACGACCGCAAGGCCATGGAGCAGCTGGCCGGCCAGTTGCGCCGGCGCTTTCCGGCCTCCAACGAGCTGATTTCCTACGAGCGGGGGCGTTTCGATGAGTGAACGCCCGTCCGGCTTCGGCCCGATCGAGGCCACGCGGCCCGCATCCCTGGACGGCACCCGGCCGGCCCCGCTGGAGGCCACGCGGCCGGCGCCGCTGGAGCGGTCCGCCGCCCCCAGCGCGCCCGCCACGGCCGGCGCCATGCTGCGCCAGATGCGCGAGTCCGCCGGGGTCGACGCCGGCGTGCTGGCCAGCGCCATGAAGGTGTCGCTGCAAAAGATCGAGGCATTGGAGCACGACCGCTTCGACCAGCTGCCCGACATGACCTTCGCGCGCGCCCTGACCTCGGCCATCTGTCGCGCCTTCGGGGTCGATCCGGCGCCGGTGCTGGCCCTCATGCCGGCCGCCGCGCCGGGCCTGCGCGTGCCGGCGTCCGAGGTCAACGCGCCGTTCCACCCGGCCAGCGAAGGCGGCTCGGCCGCGTGGTCCAGCGCCTTCTCGCGCCCGCTGCTGGTCGTCATCGCCGTGCTGCTGCTGGGCGCCGCGCTGCTGTGGCTGTGGCCGACCTGGCCGATCCGTCTGACCGAGCCCGAGCCGGCGCCGGCCGCGGCATCGAACCCCGCCGAGAGCCCGACGGCGGCCGCCGAGCCGGTGCCGGCCGAGCCGCCGGCGCCGCCCGCGGCCCCGGTCGTCGCCGAAGCCGCACCGCCGGCGGCGCCCGCGCCGACGCCCGAAGCCGCGGCCTCCGCGCCCGCGGTCAGCGCCGCACCCCTGAGCCTCGCCGCCAGCGGCGAGAGCTGGGTGACGGTGCACGACGCGCACGGCAAGCAACTGATCAACCGCGCCCTGCAGGCGGGCGAAAGCGTGACGCTGGACGGCGCGCTGCCGCTGTCGGTCACCATCGGGCGCAAGGACATGGTGCAGGCCAGCGTGCGCGGCCAGCCGTTCGACATCCGCTCGCTCGGCCCCAGCACGGTGGCGCGTTTTCAGGTGAAGTGATGGATCAAGCCGTGACAGTCCCGCAGGCCATTGCCGTGGCGCAGCCGGCGGCGCGCCACTCGCGCCAGGCGCGCGTGGCCTGGGGCGCGCGCGTGGTGACGGTGGGCGGCGACGCGCCGGTGCGCGTGCAGTCCATGACCAACACCGACACCGCCGATGCCGCGGCCACCGCGCGCCAGGTCAAGGAACTGGCGGTGGCCGGCAGCGAGCTGGTGCGCATCACCGTCAACACGCCCGAGGCCGCCGCGCAGGTGGCGCCGATCCGCGAGCGGCTCGACCGCATGGGCTGCGACGTGCCGCTGGTGGGCGACTTTCACTACAACGGCCACCGGCTGCTGACCGAGTTTCCGGATTGCGCGCAGGCGCTGTCCAAGTACCGCATCAACCCCGGCAACGTGGGCAAGGGCGCCAAGCACGACACCCAGTTCGCGCAGATGATCGAGGCGGCCCTCAGGTGGGACAAGCCGGTGCGCATCGGCGTCAACTGGGGCAGCCTGGACCAGGACTTGCTGGCCGCCCTGATGGACGACAACGCCCGGCGCGCCGAGCCCTGGGACGCGCGCCAGGTGATGTACGAGGCGCTGATCCAGTCGGCGCTGGGCTCGGCCGAGCAGGCCGTGCAGCTGGGCATGGACCCGGCGCAGGTCATCCTGTCGTGCAAGGTGAGCGGCGTGCAGGACCTGATCGCGGTCTACCGCGAGCTGGCGCGCCGCTGCGACTACCCGCTGCACCTGGGCCTGACCGAGGCCGGCATGGCCACCAAGGGCACGGTGGCGTCGACCGCCGCGCTGGCCATCTTGCTGCAGGAGGGCATCGGCGACACCATTCGCGTCAGCCTGACGCCGCAGCCGGGCGAGTCGCGCACGCAGGAGGTGGTGATCGCCAGCGAGATTTTGCAGGCGCTGGGCCTGCGCACCTTCGTGCCCAGCGTCACCGCCTGCCCCGGCTGCGGGCGCACCACCAGCACGGTGTTTCAGGAGCTGGCCAAGCAGATCGACGACCACCTGCGCGCGCAGATGCCGGTGTGGCGCATCAAGTACCCCGGCGTCGAGGCGCTGCGCGTGGCGGTGATGGGCTGCATCGTCAACGGCCCGGGCGAGAGCAAGCACGCCGACATCGGCATCAGCCTGCCCGGCACCGGCGAGATGCCGGCCGCGCCGGTGTACATCGACGGCCAGAAGGCGGTGACGCTGCGCGGCGAGCACATCGCGCAGGAGTTCCACCAGCTCGTCGAGCGCTACATCGAGCGGCGCTTCGGCGGTGGCCCGGCCGCCTGAAAATCAAGTCAAACAAGGCTGTAGCGCTTGTCAGTCAAGCGCGAACAGCTATCATAACGATAGTATGTCCGCACCCACCCGCATCGCCGCCATCAAGGGCATGAACGACATCCTGCCGCCCGCGTCCGCACGCTGGGAGTGGCTGGAGGACCAGGTGCGCCAGGCCATGGCGGCCCACGCTTTCCGCAACGTGCGCACGCCCATCATGGAGCACACGCAGCTGTTCACGCGCGGGCTGGGCGAGGTCACCGACGTGGTCGAGAAGGAGATGTATTCCTTCGAGGACCGGCCCGACCAGCACGGCAAGGCCGACCACCTGAGCCTGCGCCCCGAGAACACGGCGGGCCTGGTGCGCGCGGTGGTCGAGCACAACCTGCTGTACGACGGCGGCAAGCGCCTGTACTACATGGGCCCGATGTTTCGGCGCGAGCGCCCGCAGCGCGGCCGCTACCGGCAGTTTCACCAGATCGGCGCCGAGGCGCTGGGCTTCGGCGGCCCCGAGGTCGACGCCGAGCTGATCCTGCTGGCGGTGCATCTGTGGGCGCAGCTGGGCATCCGGCACTGGCGGCTGGAGCTCAACTGCCTGGGCGAGCCCGACGAGCGCCGTGCGCACCGCGCCGCGCTGATCGAATACTTCGAGGCGCATGCCGGGCAGCTGGACGAGGACGCGCGCCGGCGCCTGCACAGCAACCCGCTGCGCATCCTGGACACCAAGAACCCGGCGATGCAGGCCCTGGTCGACGGCGCGCCGCGCCTGCTGGACCACCTGGGCGAGGCCTCGCGCGCGCACTTCGAGGCCGTGCAGGCCGTGCTGCGCGCGGCCGGGGTGCCGTATTCGATCAACCCGCGCCTGGTGCGCGGGCTGGACTATTACAACCTCACGGTGTTCGAGTTCATCACCGACAGCCTGGGCGCGCAGGGCACCATCTGCGGCGGCGGGCGCTACGACTACCTGATCGAGCAGATCGGCGGCAAACCCGCGCCGGCCGTCGGCTGGGCCATGGGTGTGGAGCGCGTGCTGGAGCTGCTGGGCGAGGAGGGCGTGCGGGTGCCCGAGCCCGTGCCCGACGCCTACGCCATCCTGCCCGACGCCGCCAGCGTGCCCGCCGCCATGCCCTGCCTGCAGGCGCTGCGCGCGCGCGGCGTGGCGGTGCAGATGCACGCCGGCGGCGAGGCCGGCCTGGGCAGCATGAAGAGCCAGTTCAAGAAGGCCGACGCCTCGGGCGCGCGCTTCGCGCTCATCTTCGGCGCCGACGAAATCGCCGCCGGCCAAGTCACCGTCAAGGCCCTGCGCGACGGCGCCGGCGCGCAGCAGCGCCAGTCGCTGACCGATCCGGCCGCCTGGGCCGACGCCCTAAAATCCCCCGCTTGACCCGAACCTGACCGCCCATGGCCAAACATCTCGACCTCGAAGAGCAGGAACAACTCGACCAGCTGCGCCACTACTGGAACACCTGGGGCAACCTCATCACCTGGGTGCTGATCGTCGCGCTGGGCGCCTACGCGGCCTGGAACGGCTGGAACTACTGGCAGCGCCGCCAGGGCGCGCTGGCCTCGGCGATGTATTCCGAGCTGGAGCGCAGCGCCGACGCCGGCGACGTGGCGCACCTGGAGCGCGTGCTGGGCGACATCAAGGACCGCTTCGGCGGCACCGCCTATGCCGCGCAGGGCGCCTTGCTGGCCGCCAAGGTGCTGGATGAAAAGGGCAAGGCCCCCGAGGCCCGTGCCGCGCTGGCCTGGGTGGCCGACAAGGCGCCCGACGACGGCCTGCAGGCGGTCGCGCGGCTGCGTCTGGCCTCGCTGCAGACCGGCGAGAAGGCCTACGACGAGGCGCTGAAGACCCTGTCGGCGAGCTTTCCCGCCGCCTTCGTGCCGCTGGCCGCCGACCGCCGTGGCGACGTGCTGCTGCTGCAGGGCAAGCGCACCGAGGCCGCGGCCGAATTCGGCAAGGCCTACCAGGGCCTGGGCGCCGACCGCGGCGACTACCGGCGCCTGGTGGCGATCAAGCTGAACGCGCTGGGCATCGACCCCGAGGCCGGCGCCGCCACGGCGGGAGCGGCCTCGTGAGCCGGCCCTCGATGTCCGGCGCGCGCCGCCCGACGGGCCTGCTGGCCCTGTTGGCCGCCGCCGCGCTGGTGGTGGGCTGCGCCAGCGGCTCGCCGCGACCCAAGCCGGCCGAGCTGCCGCCCAACGTCGACCTGATCGGCGTGCGCCAGGCCTGGCACGTCACGCTGGGGCCGATCGCGTTTCCGCTGCAGGTGCACACCCTGGGCAACCAGGTGCTGCTGGCCAGCAGCGACGGCACGGTGGTGACGCTGGACGCCCGCAACGGCGCCGAACTGGGCCGTGCCAGCGTCGGCGCGCCCCTGAGCGCCGGGGTCGGCGGCGACGGCCGCACGGCTGCCGTGGTCACGCGCGCCAACGAGGTGGTGGCGTTGGCGGGTGGGCGCGTGCTGTGGCGCCATCGCCTGCCCACGCAAAGCTACACCGCGCCGCTGGTGGCCGGCGGGCGCGTGTTCGTGCTGGGCGCCGACCGCTCGCTGACCGCGCTGGACGGCGGCAATGGCGCCAAGCTGTGGAACCTGGAGCGCCAGAGCGAGCCCCTGGTGTTGCGCCAGGCGGGCGTGCTGCTGCCGGTGGGCAACACCCTGGTGGCGGGGCTGGCCGGGCGCCTGGTGGGGGTCGACCCGGACCAGGGCCGCGTGCTGTGGGAAGCGCCGATTGCCGCCGCGCGCGGCACCAACGACGTCGAGCGCCTGGTCGACCTGGTGGCCGGCGTCGGCCGCGAGGGGCCGGTGGTTTGCGCGCGCGCGTTCCAGACCGCCGTCGGCTGCGTCGACACCACCCAGGGCAACCTGCGCTGGAGCAAGCCGGCCAACGGCGCCACGGGCTTGGCCAGCGACGACAAGAACCTGTACGGCGCCGAGGCCGACGGCTCGGTGATGGCCTGGACCGCCGCCACCGGCGAGCGCGCCTGGCAGACCGAACGCCTGAAGTGGCGCGAGCTGACCGGCCCGCTGGTGCTGGGCCGCTCGGTGGTGCTGGGCGACAGCACCGGCCTGGTGCACCTGCTGTCGCGCCAGGACGGCAGCGCGCTGGACCGCCTGACGACCGACGGCTCGGGCATTGCCGCCACGCCGGTGGCCGCGGGCAATACCCTGGTGGTGGTCACGCGCGCCGGCGGCGTCTACGCCTACCGTCCGGACTGATCGAGCCAAGGCGCCGCGCGTGAAACCCGTCCTGGCCCTGGTGGGCCGCCCCAACGTCGGCAAGTCCACGCTGTTCAACCGGCTGACCAAGAGCCGCGACGCCATCGTGGCCGACTTTGCCGGCCTCACGCGCGACCGGCACTACGGCCAGGGCCACCTGGGCGCGCGCGAGTACATCGTGATCGACACCGGCGGCTTCGAGCCCACGGCCGAGTCGGGCATCTACAAGGAAATGGCCAAGCAGACGCGCCAGGCGGTGGCCGAGGCCGATGCGGTGGTCTTCATCGTCGATGCGCGCGCCGGCCTGTCGGCGCAGGACCACGACATCGCCAATTACCTGCGCCGCCTGGGCAAGCCCTGCCTGCTGGTGGCCAACAAGGCCGAGGGCATGACCGAGGGCGCCCAGCTGGCCGAGTTCTACGAGCTGGGCCTGGGCGCGGTGGTGCCGGTGTCGGCTGCGCACGGCCAGGGCGTGCGCGGCATGCTGGAGCTGGCGCTGGACGCGCTGCCCCTGCCCGCGGCCGAGGACGAGGAGGCGGCCGAGGACGACGGCAGCATCCGCCTGGCCGTGGCCGGGCGCCCCAACGTCGGCAAGTCCACCCTCATCAACACCTGGCTGGGCGAGGAGCGCCTGGTGGCCTTCGACCTGCCGGGCACCACGCGCGACGCCATCCGCGTGCCCTTCGAGCGCGGGGGGCAGAAATATTCGCTGATCGACACCGCCGGCCTGCGCCGCAAGGGCAAGGTGTTCGAGGCGATCGAGAAGTTCTCGGTCGTCAAGACCCTGCAGGCCATCGAATCGGCCCACGTCGTGCTGCTGCTGCTGGACGCCACCCAGGGCGTGACCGACCAGGACGCGCACATCGCCGGCTTCATCCTGGAGGCCGGTCGCGCCGTGGTGCTGGCCGTCAACAAGTGGGACGCGGTGGACGCCTATCGGCGCGAATGGGTGCAGCGCGACATCGAGGCGCGGCTGGGCTTCCTCAAGTTCGCCAACATCCACTACATCTCGGCGCAAAAGCGCCAGGGCCTGGGCCCGGTGTGGAAGTCGATCACGCAGGCGCACCAGGCGGCCATGCGCAAGCTGCCCACGCCCCAGCTCACCCGCGTGCTGCAGGAGGCGGTGCAGTTCCAGACCCCCAAGCGCTCGGGCATGTACCGCCCCAAGCTGCGCTACGCCCACCAGGGCGGCATGAACCCGCCGATCATCGTGGTGCACGGCAATTCGCTCGAAGGCGTCACCGAGGTCTACAAGCGCTACCTCGAGGGGCGTTTTCGCAAGGCCTTCGACCTGGTCGGCACGCCGCTGCGCATCGAGATGAAGACGGCGCACAACCCCTACGCCGACAAGGACGCGTAGGGCGCCGCGCCGGGCCGGCCGGCGCGGTCAGCCCATCGGGGCTGTGGCAACCCTTGAGTTCGCCAAGCTTGCCCCCATGTGGTAACTTCCATCCTCTTTCACTTCCGAACGAAACACGGAGAATATCGTGAGCAACAAAGGGCAACTCCTACAAGACCCGTTTCTGAACACCCTGCGCCGGGAGCACATTCCGGTGTCGATTTATCTGGTGAACGGCATCAAGCTGCAAGGGCAGGTCGAATCCTTCGACCAGTACGTCGTGCTGCTGCGCAACACGGTGACACAAATGGTCTACAAGCACGCCATTTCAACCATCGTGCCCGGCCGCGCGGTCAATTTCAGCGCCGCCGCCGAAACCCCCGAATCCGAGCAATAACCGCGTCTTGACGTTGTCCGGCCTGCGCAAGCAGCTTCCTGTTTTGTAGCAGACCGGCAACGACCGTCCCGCTGCACCCGACGTTGTCACCCGCCTCCGCCGCGCCCCGCACCGCCGCCGTCCTGGTCGGCGTCGACTTGGGCGCACCGCACTTCGACCGCGACCTGATCGAGCTGGGCCTGCTGGCCGAAACCGCCGGCATGCAGCCGGTGGCGCGCCTGACCTGCAAGCGCCCCGCACCCGACGCCGCCCTGTTCGTGGGCAGCGGCAAGGCCGACGAAATCCGCCTGCTGGCCGCCGCCGAAGGGGCGCAGGAGGTGCTGTTCGACCAGGCCCTGTCGCCCGTGCAGCAGCGCAACCTGGAGCGCACCATCGGCCTGCCGGTCAACGACCGCACGCTGCTGATCCTCGAAATCTTCGCCCAGCGCGCGCGCAGCCACGAGGGCAAGCTGCAGGTCGAGCTGGCGCGCCTGCAATACCTCAGCACCCGCCTGGTGCGGCGTTGGTCGCACCTGGAGCGCCAGCAGGGCGGCATCGGCGGGCGCGGCGGCCCCGGCGAGACGCAGATCGAGCTGGACCGGCGCATGATCGGCGAGGCCATCAAGCGCACCAAGGAGCGCCTCGCCAAGGTCAAGCGCCAGCGCCAGACCCAGCGGCGCCAGCGCGAGCGGCGCCAGACCTTCAACATCTCGCTGGTGGGCTACACCAACGCCGGCAAGTCCAGCCTGTTCAACGCCCTGGTCAAGGCGCGCGCCTACGCCGCCGACCAGCTCTTTGCCACGCTGGACACCACCACGCGCCAGCTGTATCTGGGCGAGGCGGCGGGCTCGGCCTCGCTGTCGGACACGGTGGGCTTCATCCGCGATCTGCCGCACGGCCTGGTCGAGGCCTTCGAGGCCACCCTGCGGGAGGCGGCCGATGCCGACCTGCTGCTGCACGTGGTGGACGCCGCCAACCCGGCCTTTCCCGAACAGATGGCCGAGGTGCAGCGCGTGCTGCACGAGATCGGCGCCGAGGGCGTGCCGCAGCTGGTGGTGTTCAACAAGCTCGACGCACTGCCCGCCGGCCAGCAGCCGGCGGCGCTGCAGGACGTGATGGAGGTCGCCGGCCAGCCGCTGGCACGTTTTTTTGTCAGCGCCCGCACCGGCGAGGGCCTGGGGCCGCTGCGCGGGGAACTGGCGCGCCGCGTGCAGGTCGCAGTGCAGGCGCGCAAAACCGCACCCGCGGGGGGCGCCGATGCGATTGGGCACAATGGATGGATGAACAGCCGAGAAATCGACGAATGAGCTCACGTTTCAATGCCTTGCGTCCGGCAGGTTGGCCGGGCCGGATCCGGGGCATGTTCAACCTGAACGACCCGCAGTGGGGGCGCGGCGACGCACCCGCCAACGCGGACGAACCCGCGCGCCCGGACGACCGGCGCGCCTCGCCCCTGCCACCACCGCCACCGCCTCCACCCCCGCAACCGCCACGCGGCAACGGCCCCAACCAGGGGCCCCCCGACCTGGACGAGCTGTGGCGCGACTTCAATCGCAAGCTGGGCGGCCTGCTGGGCGGGCGCGGCGGCAACGGCGGCGGCAACCGCCGCGGCGGTGGTTCCGGCAACGGCGGCGGCGGCGACTTTCAGCCCGACATGAAGAACGCCGGACTGGGCATCGGCGTGATCGCGGCCATCGCCGTGCTGATCTGGCTGGGTTCGGGCTTCTTCATCGTGCAGGAAGGCCAGCAGGCCGTCATCACGCAGTTCGGCAAATACCACTCCACCGTGGGCGCGGGCTTCAACTGGCGCCTGCCCTGGCCGTTCCAGCGCCAGGAAACCGTGCGCGTGACGCAGATCCGCTCGGTCGACGTCGGGCGCGACACGGTGATGAAGGCCACCGGCCTGCGCGAGTCGGCCATGCTCACGCGCGACGAGAACATCGTCGAGATCAAGTTCGCCGTGCAATACCGCCTGAACGACGCGCGCGAGTACCTGTTTGAAAGCAAGAACCCCGACGACGCCGTGGTGCAGGTGGCCGAAAGCGCCGTGCGCGAGGTGGTCGGCAAGATGACCATGGACAACGCCATGGCCGACGAGCGCGACCAGATCGCCCCGCGCGTGCGCGACCACATGCAGGCCATCCTGGACCGCTACAAGGTCGGCATCGAGGTGGTGGCCGTCAACATGCAGCAGGGCGGCGTGCGCCCGCCCGAGCAGGTGCAGGCCGCGTTCGACGACGTGCTGAAGGCCACGCAGGAGCGCGAGCGCGTCAAGAACGAGGCACAGGCCTACGCCAACGACGTGGTGCCGCGTGCCGTCGGTACCGCCGCGCGCCTGAAGGAAGAGTCCGAGGGCTACAAGGCGCGCGTGGTGGCGCAGGCGCAGGGTGACTCGCAGCGCTTCTCGTCGGTGCTGACCGAGTACCGCAAGGCGCCGCAGGTCACGCGCGAGCGCATGTACATCGACGCCATGCAGCAGATCTACGGCGGCGTCAACAAGATCCTGGTGGACAGCCGCGCCGGCGGCAACCTGCTGTACCTGCCGCTGGACAAGCTGATGCAGGCCGCCGGCAGCCCCGCGCCCGCGCCCGCCACCAGCAGCGCGCCGGCGTCGGGCAGCGCGCCCGCGAGCGCGCCGGCACCCACCACCGACACCCGCAGCCACGACAACGGCCGCAGCCGCGACAACGCGCGCAGCCGTCCGGCCGACTTCCGCTGAAATGAAACCACCCCCGTTGCTCCACTCGCTGCGCGATGTTGCGGCATCCCCCCTCCAGGGGGCATCGCCAGTGACCGGGGAGACCCCGGCCACGGCGCTGACTGGCCGGGCCTGCTCCGCGGCCATTCGGCTCTTTGGTCATCACGTCGCTCGGGTCGCATGCGGCGCCGGGGAAACTGACAGAGAACGCCTTAGCTCATGAACAAGATCGGATTTTTCGGCGTTGCCCTGCTCGTCGTCCTGGGCCTGCTCGGCTCCACGCTGTTCGTGGTCGACCAGCGCCAGTTCGGCGTCGTCTACCAGCTCGGCCAGATCAAGGAAGTGATCACCCAGCCGGGGCTGAATTTCAAGCTGCCGCCGCCGTTCCAGAACGTCAGCTACATCGACAAGCGCCTGCTCACGCTCGACAGCATGGACACCGAGCCGCTGCTGACGGCCGAGAAGCAGCGCGTGGTCATCGACTGGTACGTGCGCTGGCGCATCACCGACCCGCAGGCCTACATCCGCAACGTGGGGCTGGACGAGGCCGCGGGCGCGCTGCAGCTCAACCGCGTGGTGCGCAACGCCTTTCAGGAAGAGATCAACCGCCGCACCGTGGGCGAGCTGATCGCCTCTCAGCGCGACAGCCTGATGAGCGACGTCAAGCGCGAGGTGAGCGACGCCGTCAAGGGCGCCAAGCCCTGGGGCATCGACATCGTGGACGTGCGCATCACGCGCGCCGACTACGTGGCCTCGATCACCGAGTCGGTCTATCGCCGCATGGAGGCCGAGCGCCAGCGCGTGGCCAACGAACTGCGCTCCACCGGCGCCGCCGAGGGCGAGCAGATCCGCGCCGACGCCGACCGCCAGCGCGAGGTGACGGTGGCCAACGCCGCGCGCGACGCCGAGAAGGTGCGCGGCGAGGGCGACGCCCAGGCCAACGCCATCTACGGCGAGGCCTTCGGCAAGGACCCGCAGTTCGCCGAGTTCTACCGCAGCCTGGACGCCTACAAGGCCAGCATCGGCAAGCGGGGCGACCTGCTGGTGGTCGACCCGGCCTCGTCGGACTTCTTCAAGGCGCTGCGTCAGGCGCCGCCGGCAGCGGGCACGCGCTGACGGGCGCAGGGAGCGCGTCATGAGCGGCGAGACCCTGCTGACGGCCGTGGGCCTGGTCTTCATCTTCGAGGGCCTGCTGCCCCTGGTGGCGCCCGCCGCGTGGCGGCGCGCCTTCACGCAGCTGCTGCAGCTGCACGACGGGCAGATCCGCTTTTTCGGCCTGCTGGCGCTGCTGGCGGGCCTGCTGCTGCTGATCCTGAACGCAGACTGACCCGACCGCGGCGCGGCGTCGACGCCCGGGCCTGCCACCCCGCACCCACGGGCGCGACACACGCCCGGTAGAATCCTGTTTTCAACAGCGCCGCCAAGGCCTTGCCATGTCCGCCTGGCTTCTGCCGGATCACATTGCCGACGTTCTGCCCTCCGAGGCCCGGCACATCGAAGAACTCCGTCGCGCGCTGCTCGATACCGCGCGCGGCTATGGCTATGAGCTGGTGATCCCGCCGCTCATCGAACACCTCGAATCCCTGCTTACCGGCACCGGTGAGGCGCTGGGCCTGCAGACCTTCAAGCTGGTCGACCAGCTCTCGGGCCGCACCCTGGGCCTGCGCGCCGACACCACGCCGCAGGTGGCGCGCATCGACGCCCACCTGCTGGGGCGCGGCGCCGTCACCCGCCTGTGCTATTGCGGCCCGGTGCTGCACACCCGCCCCGAGCGCCCGCACGCCACGCGCGAGCCGCTGCAGTTCGGCGCCGAGATCTACGGCTACGCCGGCCGCGAGGCCGACCTGGAGGTGCTGCGCCTGGCGCTGGACTGCCTGCGCGCCGCGTCCGTGCAGGGCCTGAACGTGGACCTGGCCGACGCGCGCATCGTGCGCGCCCTGCTGGCCGACGTGAGCGACGAGGCGCAGCGCGCCGACATCCACCGCGCGCTGGCCAGCAAGGACGCCAGCGCCCTGGCCGAGGCCAGCGCTGCGCTGCCCCCGGCGGTGCGCCAGAGCCTGCAGGCCCTGGTCCAGCTGTACGGCGACGCCACCGTGCTCGACGAGGCCGAAAAAGCCCTGCAGCCCTTGCCCGACGTGCGCGCAGCGCTATCGGACTTGAAGTGGCTGGCCGAGCGCCTGGAAGGCGTGCGCATCGGCTTCGACCTGGCCGACGCGCGCGGCTGGGGCTATTACAGCGGCATGCGCTTTTCGGTCTACGCCGCGGGCGCGGGCGACGCACTGCTGCGCGGCGGGCGCTACGACGGCGTGGGCGCGGTGTTCGGCCACAAGCGCGACCGCGACCGGCCCGCCGTCGGTTTCAGCCTGGACCTCAAGCAGTTGGTGCGCACGGCCGCGCCGCAGCCCTTGCGCGCCGCCATCCGCGCGCCCTGGGGCGACGCGCCGGGCCTGTCTGCCGCCGTGGCCGCGCTGCGCCGTGAAGGCGAGACGGTGCTGCGCGTGCTGCCGGGCGAGGACGGCGAACTCGACGAATTTCACTGCGACCGCGAGCTGGTGCTGCACGGTGAGCGCTGGGCCGTCGTGGCCCTGTAGAACGGTTTTATCTTTGGAGTGATGAAGGCAATGAGCGTGACAAGCGGACGCAACGTGGTCGTGGTCGGCACCCAGTGGGGCGACGAGGGCAAGGGCAAGCTGGTGGACTGGCTGACCGAGAGCGCGCAGGGCGTGGTGCGCTTTCAGGGCGGCCACAACGCGGGCCACACGCTGGTGATCAATGGCGTCAAGACCGCGCTGCACCTGATCCCAAGCGGCATCATGCGCCCGGGCGTGACTTGCTACATCGGCAATGGCGTGGTGCTGTCGGTGGCCAAGCTGATCGAGGAAACCGAGAGCCTGGAGCGCGCCGGCGTCGAGGTGCGCTCGCGCCTGCGCGTGTCCGAAGCCTGCCCGTTGATCCTGCCGTTCCATGCCGCGCTGGACGTGGCGCGCGAGGCCTACCGTGAAAAGGGCGGCCTGGAGAAGATCGGCACCACCGGCCGCGGCATCGGTCCGGCCTACGAGGACAAGATCGCGCGCCGCGCGCTGCGCGTGCAGGACCTGCGCCACCCCGAGCGCTTTGCCGAAAAGCTCCGGGTGCTCTTGAACTTGCACAACCACGTGCTGACCCAGCTGCTGGGCGCGCCGGCGATCGACTATCAAACCGTGTACGACGAGGCCATGCGCCACGCCGAATTCCTGCGGCCCATGATCGCTGACGTCTCGCGCGAGCTGAATGAGGCGCACCGGCGCGGCGCCAACCTGCTGTTCGAGGGCGCGCAGGGCACGCTGCTGGACGTGGACCACGGCACCTACCCCTACGTCACATCAAGCAACTGCGTGGCCGGCAACGCCGCCGCCGGCGCCGGCGTGGGACCCGGCCTGCTGCACTACGTGCTGGGCATCACCAAGGCCTATTGCACGCGCGTGGGCGGTGGGCCGTTCCCGACCGAGCTGGACTGGCAGACCCCCGGCACCGTGGGCCACCACCTGTCCACTGTGGGCGCCGAGATGGGTGTCACCACCGGGCGGCCGCGCCGCTGCGGCTGGTTCGACGCCGCGCTGCTCAAGCGCAGTGCCCAGGTCAACGGCCTGTCGGGCCTGTGCATCACCAAGCTCGACGTGCTCGACGGCCTGAAGGAGCTCAAGCTGTGCACCGGCTACGAGCTGGACGGCCGCCGCATCGACCTGCTGCCGCTGGGCGCCGACGAGATCGAGCGCTGCACGCCGATCTACGAAACCATGGAAGGCTGGAGCGAGAGCACCGTGGGCGTGACCGACTACGACGCGCTGCCGGTGGCCGCGCGCCTGTACCTGCAGCGCATCGAGCACGCCTGCGGCGTGCCGATTCACCTGGTGTCCACCAGCCCCGACCGTGAGCACACCATCATGATGCGCCACCCGTTCCTCGCGGAATGAGCCAATTTCAAGCCAAATCGGCCTCTGGCCGGCTATGGTCCTGCGCAAACAGCTATTGATATAGGAGTTATCGGCATGTTGACCGAAGACGGCAAGCACTTGTATGTCAGCTACGACGAATACCACGACCTGATCGAGAAGCTGGCGCTCAAGGTGCACCAGTCGGGCTGGAAGTTCGACACCATCCTGTGCCTGGCGCGCGGCGGCATGCGGCCGGGCGACGTGCTCTCACGCATCTTCGACGTGCCGCTGGCCATCATGTCCACCAGTTCCTACCGCGCCGAGGAGGGCACGGTGCAGGGCCACCTGGACATCGCCCATTACATCACCACGCCGCAGGGCCAGATTGCCGGCCGGGTGCTGCTGGTCGACGACCTGGCCGACACCGGCGTGACGCTGAAGGCGGTGGTCGAGCGCCTGCGCACCAACTACCAGCCCATCACCGAGCTGCGTACCGCCGTCATCTGGTCCAAGGGCACGTCCAGCTTCAAGGCCGACTACTCGGTCGAGGACCTGCCCACCAACCCCTGGATTCACCAGCCCTTCGAGGGCTACGACGGCATGACGGCGGAGAAGCTGCTGGCCAAGTGGAAGGTGTGAGGGCCTGATCGGTCACCCGGCCTGACTCATTTCGACTGACTCACCAGATCCGTCCAGGACTGGGCCGTCAGCGTTTCCACGAAGCGGCTGGCCAGCACCGACGGGGCCAGCGCCGCCGGCCGCATGAGGGTGACCTCGACCGGAATCGGTGGCTTGAGCGGGCGGATCACCAGCCGTTCGGCAAAGGTGTTGGCCACGAACGGGTTGACCACGCCCACCCCGACCCCCGCGGCCACCAGCGCGCAGATCGTCAGCGACGAATTGGTCTCCACCGCGACGTCTTCGTGACCGCGATGCAGCTGCAGGCGCCCACGCATGGCGATCATGATGTCGTCGTTTTCGTCCAGCAGGATGAGGCGCTGGGTGCGCAGCTGCTCAAGCTCCAGCGCCCGGCACCGCGCCAGCGCGTGCTCCGGGGGCAGCAGACAGACGGCACGGGTGCGCAGCAGCGGGGTCGAGACGACGTCGCTGTGCTCGAGGTGCCCGGTGGTCAGCACGAAGTCCAGCAGGCCCCGGCTCAGGTAGTCCTTGAGCTGCGGCGTCCCGTGTGTCTGCAGATTGATGTACAGGTCCGGGTGCTGCTGCGTGAACCGGGCGATGACGCGCGGCAGCAGCCCGGCCGCCAGGGTCGGCGTGCTGCCGATGCGCAGCACCCCGGAGCCGGATTGGCGCAGCACCCGCGCCGCGGTCTCGATCTGCTCCAGGCCCTCGAAATGCTGGCGCACCGAGCGGTACAGCTGCTGGCCTTCGCGCGTCGGACGCAGGCGTCCATGGTGCAGGTCGAACAGCTCCAGCCCGGTGGCCTGGCGCAGCTCGGCCAGCCGGCGGCTGATCGAGGGCTGGGTGGTGTTGAGCACCTGGGCGGCCCGCGTGGTGGTGCCGGACTCCATCACGGCCTTGAAGGCCTGGATCTGCTGGAAGTTGAGTGAGCGGGTCATGCCGTGACGAGGGTTCGACGCCCTGAACGGGCCGCTGCCAAGCCGGCCCATTGCATATCAAAAATGAATAGATGGTGCAGAAATAAGAATTATCCTAAATTGGGTTCGATTCCTAGAATGATTTTTGCGCGCCGCCCCAAGCGCGACGCTCGTGATTCTTCCGGGATTCGAACCTCATGACCGAAGCCAAAAATCCTGCCGGGCCGTACCCGATCCGGCGCCTGGGCCAGGGGCCCCTGCATCACTTTTTCGGCTACTACGACAAGACCGTGTGGGATCTGGACGATCGCCTGGTGCTGGCCAACCAGGTCTACCGCATGACGGCCGACCTGACGCCCGAGATGCCCGCGCAGGTCGGTTACTTCGACACCGACGATGGCGACCGTTTCCACGTCTGCGGCGTCACGACTGCCTGGAACTGGCAGATGGGCTGCCAGCTGCAGTGGCTCGATGGGCGGCCGGGCCGGCAGTTCATCTACAACGTGCGCCGTGATGCCCCGGGCGGGCTCTACCCGGGCTTTGGCGCCGCCATCCACAACCTGGACACGGGCGAGACCAGCCTGCTCGACAGCCCGATCTACGTGGCGGCGCCCAACAGCCGCTATGCGCTCAGCGTGGACTACAGCCGCCTGTACGTGACCCACGAGACCATCGGCTATTGCGAGCCGGGCGGCAAACGGCAGGACCTGCCGCTGTATCCGGCTGACGACGGCATCCATCGCATCGATCTGGACACCGGCGCGACCCGGCTGCTGGTCAGCTACGCCGACTTGCGCGACTTTCACCATCGGCCCTCGATGGACAAGGCCTTGCACTGGGTCAGCCACATCGAGATCAACCCTTCGTCGTCGCGCGTGCTGTTCCTGCACCGCTGGACCGAGCGCGTCGAGGATGAAACCTGCTTTCTGCATCGCCTCATCACGATGGACCCCGATGGCCGCAACCTACGCCTGCTGGAGTGCTCCGACCATCCTTTGCCCCAGCTGGCCGACGACTTCGATCCGACGGCCGTGGGCACCTACGACTACGAGAAGTCCGAGTACCAGATCTCGCATCCGCTGTGGCGCGACGACGGTCACATCATCGTCTGGGGGCCGCATGCGGGCAGCATCCACTATCACCTGTATGCCGACGCCGAGGGCGGCGCCGTGCAGGTCATCGGCGACGGCATCCTGACCGAGAACGGCCACATGACCTTCTCGCCGGTCAACCCGCGCTGGCTGCTGACCGACACCTATCCGGACCCGGACACCAACGAGCGCATCCTGATCATGTACGACTGCGACCGACAGGTTCGCCACGAACTGGGCAGCTTCTACACCGACCCCGGCCTGCGCAAGGAAAACCGCTGCGACCTGCACCCGCGCTGGAGCCGTGACGGCCGCCGGGTGTGCATCGATTCGGTGCATGAGCACGAACGCCAGATGTATGTCATCGACGTCGGCGCCCTGGTCGATTCCCGTTGAGCTTTTCGATCACCAACCCCAAGGAGACAAACATGATGCCCGTCCTGTCCACCGTTCAGCGCCGCGTCCGCACCGCCGCGGCGATCGCCCTGGTGGCCGCCATCGCCCCATCGATGGCCCTGGCCGCCGACCTGTCGGGAACACTCAAGAAAGTCAAGGACGACGGCATCGTGGTCGTCGGCTTTCGCGAGGCCTCGATTCCGTTTTCCTACTACAACGACGCCAAGCAGCCGATCGGCTATTCGATCGACTTCACCAACTTGATACTCGATGCCATCCGCAAGCAGGTCAATGCGCCCGAGCTGAAGGTGCGCTGGCTGCCGATCACCTCGCAGAACCGCATCTCCCTGCTGCAGAACGGCACCATCGATTTTGAATGCACCACCACCACCCACAACGCCTCGCGCGAGCAGCAGGTGGACTTCTCCAACAGCCTGTTCATCATCGGCACCCGGCTGATGACCAAGAAGGACTCAGGCATCAAGGACTTCAGCGACCTCAAGGGGCAAACCGTGGTAGTCGGCGCCGGCACCACGTCTGAAGTGCTGCTGCGCAAGCTCAATGTCGACAAGAACATGGACATGCGCATCATCAGCGCCAAGGATCACGCCGAATCGTCGCTCACCCTGTCGACCGGGCGCGCCAAGGCCATGATGATGGACGACGCGCTGCTGGCGGGCGAACGCGCCAAGCTGCGCGATCCGCAGGACTACGTGATCACCGGCACGCCCCAGTCCTACGAAGCCTATGGCTGCATGGTGCGCAAGGGCGACAGCGCCATGAAGCAGCTGTTGGACGACGTCATCGCGCAGACCGAGACCTCGGGCAAGGGCGCGGCGATCTACAAGCAGTGGTTCATGAGCCCGATTCCGCCCAAGAACCTGAACCTGGACTTCCCGATGTCGGAGGCCATGCAGCACCTGTTCGCCCATCCCAATGACAAGATCAATCCCGAAGGGAAATGAACTACCACTGGAACTGGTCGGTCCTGCTGCAGCCGGTCGCAACCGGTGAAGGGACGACGTATCTCGGCTGGATCGTCCACGGCTTTCTGATCACGGCCGCGCTCACGCTGGTAGCCTGGACGCTGGCCCTGAGCGTGGGCACGCTGTTTGGCGTGCTGCGCACCTTGCCCGGCCGGCTGCCCCGCTGGGTCGGCACGAGCTACGTGTCGATCTTTCGCAACGTGCCCCTGATCGTGCAGTTCTTCATCTGGTACTTCGTGGTGCCGGAGCTGCTGCCCAAGCCCATGGGCGACGCCATCAAGAGCACCGACCCGGCGATCCAGTTCTTCGTGACCTCGGTGTTCGCCCTGGGCGTCTATACGGGCTCGCGCATCTGCGAGCAGCTGCGGGCCGGCATCCAGGCGCTGCCCAAGGGCCAGGTCCAGGCGGCGTTGGCCGTCGGCTTCACCCGCGCGCAGACCTATCGCCACATCATCCTGCCGCAGGTGTTTCGCCGCATCCTGCCGCCACTGACCTCCGAGTTCCTGATCATCTCCAAGAACTCGGCCGTGGCCTCGACCATCGGCCTGCTCGAGCTGAGTGGCGAGGCGCGCCAGCTGGTCGACTACACGGCCCAGCCCTACGAGTCCTTCATCATGGTCACGCTGGCCTACGTGATCCTCAACTTCATGATCCTGCAGGTGATGAGCTGGGTGCGCCGCTCCATCGCCCGCCCAGGCCTGATGGGCGAATAGGGACGCCGGCCATGGAGCATTTCGATTTCGCCGGGCTGTGGGCGGCGCGCGCGATCCTGTATGAGGGCGCCTGGATCACGCTCAAGGTCACCCTGGTGGCCATCGCCTGCGGCATTGCCTTCGGCACGCTGCTGGCGGTCTGCGCCGTGGTGCGCGTGCGGACGCTGAACGTCTTTACCCGCGCCTACGTCACGCTGTTCCGCTCGATTCCACTGGTGATGCTGCTGCTGTGGTTCTTCCTGATCGTGCCGCAGCTGCTCAAGGCGATCTTCGATCTGTCGCCCAGCGTCGACATCCGGCTGGTGTCCGCGATGGTCGCTTTCTCGATGCTGGAGGCCGCGTTCTTCGCTGAGATCATCCGGGCCGGCATCCTCGGGTTGCCCGTGGGGCAGTTCCACGCCGCCCAGTCGCTGGGCATGACCACGCTACAGGCTTTTCGCCACATCATCCTGCCGCAGGCCTTTCGGGCCATGCTGCCGGTCATCCTGACCCAGTGCATCGTGATTTTTCAGGACACATCGCTGGTCTATGTCATCGCCCTGGGCGATTTCTTCGGCAATGCCGTGCGCATTGGCGAGCGCGACGGCACGGTGGTGCAGATGCTGCTGTTTGCCGGGCTCATCTACTGGGCGATCTGCGCCACGCTCAGCGGCTTGGTCAAGCTGGTTCAGGGCCGGACAGTCACGGCTTAGACGGCGCTGCTGCTCTACCATCGGGGCATGACCGACCCGACCACGCAGCTCATCCACCACCCCTATCAGCCTCCCACGGGCTTCGACGCTCCGCTGCCCGCGCTGCACAAGGCCTCCACCGTCTTCTTTCCCAACGTCGCGGCCATGCGCACGCGCGACTGGAAGGACAAGAGCGCCTACACCTACGGCCTGCACGGCACGCCCAGCAGCTTCACGCTCGAAGAGCGCATCGCCACGCTGGAGCACGGCAAGCATGCCGTGCTGCTGCCCAGCGGCCTGGCGGCGGTGGCCTGCGCCTCGCTGGCGCTGCTCAAGACCGGCGACGAGGTGCTGATCCCCGACAACGCCTACGGCCCCAACAAGGCGCTGACCGAGGGCGAGCTGGCCGGCTGGGGCATCACGCACCAGTACTACGACCCCATGAACGTGGCCGACCTGGCCGCGCGCATCAACGAGCGCACGCGCCTGGTGTGGCTGGAGGCCGCCGGCTCCATCACCATGGAGTTTCCCGACCTGCTGGAGCAGGTGCGCGCCTGCCGCGCGCGCGGCGTGACCTGCGTGCTGGACAACACCTGGGGCGCCGGCCTGGCCTTCAACCCCTTCGACCTGGACGGCCAGGGCCTGGGCGTGGACGTGTCGGTGCACGCCCTGACCAAGTACCCCAGCGGCGGCGGCGACGTGCTGATGGGCAGCGTGGTGACGCGCGATGAGGCGCTGCACCGCCGCATCCTGCTGACGCACATGCGCCTGGGCTTCGGCGTCAGTGCCGGTGACACCGAGACGCTGCTGCGCGCGCTGCCCAGCATCGCCCTGCGCTACCACGCGCAGGACCAGGCGGCGCGCCAGCTGGCGCGCTGGTGCGCGCAGCAGCCGGTGTTTGCCCAGGTGCTGCACCCGGCGCTGGCCGGCAGCCCCGGCCATGCCCACTGGCAGCAGCTGTGCGGCGCGGCCGATGCGCGCGGCGGTGGCGCCGCGGCCGGCCTGTTCAGCGTGATGGTCGACGCCCGTTACACCCAAGCGCAGGTCGATGCCTTTTGCGACGGCCTGCGCCTGTTCCGGCTGGGCTACAGCTGGGGCGGCCCGATCAGCCTGGTGGTGCCTTACGACCTGGCCGCCATCCGCGCCCGCGGCTGGCCGGCGCACCTGGCGCGCGGCACGGTGGTGCGCTTTTCGACCGGCCTGGAGGCGGTGGCCGACCTGCAGGCCGACCTGGCGCAGGCGGCGCAGCGGGCCTTCGGTATTTGATGTCGATACTATAGAATTTATAGCTATCAGCGCTGGATTGACGGGCGCCATAGGCTGATTCGATTAAAATCTACACAAGGTCTGCAGCGCGTGGCCCTCACCCCAACCCTCTCCCAGAGGGAGAGGGGGTGAAGTCCAGTACAGCGACGGCGCAGTCGGCGCGAAGGGTTGGGGTCAGTCCCCATTGAGCGAGCATGGTTTTGCCCCTATCGTGCCGCGCCATGACCGAACCCGAGCCCCCGGCCGAGCCCGCCGCCTACCAGCCCTACGTGCCGCCGCCGTCCACGGTGCCGCAGGCCCTCATGCAGCCGCTGGGGCTGCTCGATCCGCTGCGCTGGCTGCGCGCCGGCTGGGCCGACTTCAGGGCGGCGCCGGGCATCGGCCTGTTCTATGGCGCGTGCTTCTGGGGCATGGCGCTGGTGCTGGGGGGGGTGTTTCGCAACCGGCCCGAATACGTGATGTCGATCGCCTCGGGCTGCCTGCTGCTGGGGCCGTTTTTGGCCATGGGCCTGTACGAGGTCAGCCGCCGGCGCGAGGCAGGCCAGCCGCCCACGCTGGGCGCCTCGGCCACCTGCTGGGAGCCGCACCTGCGCAGCCTGGCACTGCTGGTGCTGGTGCTGATCGTGCTGGAGCTGCTGTGGGGGCGCGCCTCGCTGGTGGTGTTCGCGGTGTTCTTCTACACCGGCATGCCGTCCACCACCGGCGTCATCCAGGCCATCTTCAACCCCGAGAACATGGAGTTCGTGATGGTCTACGCCCTGGTCGGCGGGTTGTTCGCGCTGCTGGTCTACGCCACCGCCGTGGTGTCGATCCCGATGATCCTGGACCGCGGCACCGATGCCATCTCGGCCGTCATCACCAGCATCCGCGTGGTGGCGGCCAACCCCGTCACGCTGCTGTGGTGGGGCTTTCTGATCACCCTGCTGGTGGCCGCGGCCCTGCTGCCCTGGGGCGCCGGCCTGCTGGTGGTCGGCCCCGTGCTGGGCCATGCCAGCTGGCACGCGTATCGCGGCGCGGTGCGCTGGCAGGAGCCGCCGGCGGCGGCCGGCGCCGACTGATCAGCCGGCGGCCAGAATTTCAGCGCTGGCTGCGGCCATCGCCGCCGCCGAGCGATCGCGCAGCCGCACCACGCGCGCCTGCTCGAAGCGCGCGAAGTTGCGCCGCGTCGAGCTGGCGTAGCCGGGGTCGTAGTGCTTGTCCAGCAGCTCGCGCACCACGGCCTCGGTGCGGCCGGCGGCGATCTGCGCCTTCCAGCCGTCGACCACGGCGCGCCCGCGCAGCGCCACCAGGGTGTCCAGGCGCTGGCCGAAATGGGCCGGGTCGCTGACGAAAAAAGGGTAGTCCTCCAGCAGCAGGGCCACGCGCTCGTCCTCGGCCAGCTCCACGCGCAGGCAGGCGCTGGCGCGCATGGCGGCGATCAGCGGCTCGGGCAAGGTGAGGTTGCCGACCTTCTTGCTCTCGGCCTCCACGAACACCGGCCGCGCGGTGTCCAGCGCCCGCAGGGCGTCCCACACGCACATCTCGAAGTGCTTTTGCGTCGGCTGCGGCACGCCGGGGATGGCGCCCAGCACCGAGGCGCGGTGCCGCGCCAGGCCCTCCAGGTCCAGCACCTGCGCGCCGGCGGCGGCCAGCGCGTGCAGCAGGCGCGTCTTCCCCGATCCGGTGGGGCCGCAGATGACGCGAAAGGCCAGCGGCTCGATGCGCGCCGGCAGGTCGGCCAGCATGGCGGCACGAAAGGCCTTGTAGCCGCCTTCGACCAGCTGCACGCGAAAGCCGATCTGCCCCAGCACCAGCGCCAGCGCGCCGCTGCGCTGGCCGCCGCGCCAGCAGTACAGCAGCGGCTGCCAACCCTTGGGCTTGTCGATGCAGTGTTGCTCGATGTGCGCGGCGATGTTGCGCGCCACCAGCGCGGCGCCGAGCTTGCGCGCCTCGAACGGGCTGACCTGCACGTACAGCGTGCCCACGCGCGCGCGCTCGTCGTCGTGCAGGCTGGGCCAGTTGAGGGCGCCGGGCAGGTGGTCGAGCGCGAACTCGCTTTCGCTGCGCGCGTCGATGACGGTGTCGAAGCCGTCCAGCCGCGCCAGCGCCTCGCCGGCCGCGATGCGGTGCACGCTCATTGGAGCACCCTCCGCGCTACGCGCTGCGGGGTTCGCGCTTGGGAGCGGCCCGGCGCGCTCATGGCAGCAAGGTCTTCAAGGTGGGCCACACATTGCCCAGGATGATGGGGTGCGCGGCGGCCACGGGGTGGATGCGGTCGGGCTGAAACAGCCGGGTCGGGTCGGGCCCGTCGGCCACGCCCTTGAGCAGGAAGGGCACCAGCGCCGCCTGGTGCGCCTGCGCCACCTGGGCAAACACCGCCTCGAAGCGTTGGCCGTATTGCGCGCCGTAGTTGGGCGGCACCTGCATGCCTACCAGCAGCACCTTGGCGCCGGCCTGCTGCGCGGCCTGCGTCATGGCGTTCAGGTTGGCCTCGGTCATCGCAAGCGGCAGGCCGCGCAGCGCGTCGTTGCCGCCCAGCTCGATCACCACCACGGCGGGGTGGTGCTTTTTCAGCAGGGCGGGCAGGCGCGCGCGACCGCCCGACGTGGTGTCGCCCGAGATGCTGGCGTTGACCACCTGCGCGGAGATCTTCTCGGCCGTCAGTTTTTGCTGCAGCAGCGCCACCCAGCCGCTGCCGCGGGCGATGCCGTATTCGGCGCTCAGCGAGTCGCCCAGCACCAGGATCACGGGGGGATTGGCGGCCGCCAGGGCCGGCGCCGCGAGGGCGGCCAGCGCCAAGCGGATAAAGTGTCGTCGAATCAAATCAAATGGCCCTTAGATACATGACGGATCAGTCTGCGGAACATCCGCCCGGCGCGGCCAGCGCGCCCATCATCGCGGTGGAGCATGTCTTCAAGTCGGTCACCGACTCCACCGGCACCTTGGATATTCTGCGCGATATCGACTTCGAGCTGGCCGCGCGCGAGACCGTGGCCATCGTCGGCGCCTCGGGCTCGGGCAAGAGCACGCTGCTGTCCATCATCGCCGGGCTGGACACGCCCACGCGCGGCACCGTGCGGCTGGCCGGGCAGGATTTGTTCGCGGTCGACGAGGACGCGCGCGCGGCGGTGCGCGCCCAGCAGATCGGCTTCGTGTTCCAGAGCTTTCAGCTGCTGGGCAACCTGACCGCGCTGGAGAACGTGATGCTGCCGCTGGAGCTGGCCGGCCGCCGCGACGCGCGCGCCCAGGCCGGCGAAATGCTGGCGCGCGTGGGCCTGGCGCAGCGCCTGCGCCACTACCCCAAGCTGCTGTCGGGCGGCGAGCAGCAGCGCGTGGCGCTGGCGCGCGCCTTCGTGGTGCACCCGGCCGTGCTGCTGGCCGACGAGCCCACCGGCAGCCTGGACTTCGCCACCGGCGAGACGGTGATGGAGCTGATGTTCGAGCTGAACCGCGAACTGGGCACCACCCTGGTGCTGGTGACGCACGACCGGGCGATTGCCGCGCGCTGCCAGCGCGTGCTGACGGTGGAGGCCGGGCGCATCGCGCAGGACAGCCGGATGCCTGGGGATACTATCGATATCGTAGCTGCCCGCGCTTGATTGGCGGGCGCTGCGACCGCATTTGTCTTGAAACGGGTCGTCAGAGCTGAAAGCCCACCGTGGCGACCAGCCCCTCGCCGATGTCGCGCCACCAGCTGGGCGGCCGGGCCGAGGCGCGCTGGCCGCGCTGGGCGGTCTCGGTGATCCACCGGCCCAGCCAGTCGATCTCGGCCGGGCCGTAGAAGGCGGCCATGGCCTCGTAGTTGATGAACAGGCTGCGGCTGTCCAGGTTGGCCGAGCCGCACAGGGCCAGCACCTCGTCGACCACCACCGCCTTGGCGTGCAGCATGCCGGGCAGCAGGCGCACGTCGGCGCCGGCGGCGGCCAGCTCGCGCAGCGCACGCCCGCGTGCCCAGTCGGCCAGCCGGTGGTTGGAGCGCCCGGGGATGACCAGGGTGATCTGCAGCCCGCGGCGCGCGGCCAGCAGCAGGGCCTCCAGCAGGCCCTCGTCGGGCACGAAGTAGGGCGTGGCCAGCAGCAGGCGGCGCTCGGCGTGGAAGATGGCCGAGACCAGCAGCGCGTGCAGGATGTCTTCGTGAAAGTCGGGCCCGCTGGGCACCCATTGCGCCAGCGGGGGCAGGGCGGGGGCGTCGGCGGTGGGCGCGGGGGCGGGTGCGGCGGTGGCGGTGGCGGCAGCGGGGATGACGCCCGCATGCACGCCCAACTCCGCCTCGCGCCGCGCCAGGCGCTGGGCATAGTCCAGGCGCGGCGCCTTGCGCACGCCGCGCGCGATGCGCCAGTCGTTCTCGAACAGCGCCTGCGCCTGCGCCGCCAGCGGGCCACAGGCGACGAAGCTCAGGTCCAGCCAGGCCGGCTCGCCCACGCGGCCGATGAAGTATTCGTTGGCGATGTTGCGCCCGCCGCCCCACAGGCGCGCGCCGTCGGCCACCACCAGCTTGCGGTGGTTGCGCAGGTTGGCGCGCCCGCGCCCCGGAATGCCCAGCGCGGGCACGAACATGCGGGTGTGCACGCCGGCCGCCTTCAGCAGCGCGTCGTGGCTGTGCGCGCTCTTCAGGCTGCCGATGCTGTCCAGCAGCAGGCGCACGCGCACGCCGGCGCGCGCGCGCTCGGCCAGGTCGGCGGCCACGGTGGCGCCCACCTCGTCGTCGCCCAGCACGTAGGTGCATACGTCCAGCGTGTGGCGGCTGCCGGCGATCAGCGCGCGCAGCCGCTCCAGCGCGGCGGCCCCGTCGGCGTCGAAGCGCACGCTGGCCTGCGGCTGGGCCGCGGCCACGCCCACCGCGGCCAGCAGGCGCCGCGTCCACAGCGGCACGGCGTGCGCCCAGGGGCCGGTGGGGGCCGGCTGGCGGCGCGTGGCGGGCCGGATCAGCTTGCGCGTGCCGAAGATCAGGAACAGCGGCAGGCCCAGGTAGGGAAAGGCCGCGATGCCCAGCACCCAGGCCATGGCGGCGTAGGGGTGGCGGCGCTGGCGGCGCACGCGCGTGACCACGATGTAGGTCAGCAGGCCGGCGGCGACGAAGGCGCTGTGCTCCAGGGGCGAGATGTGGGGCAGGTGCAGCATGGCAGAAAGGGAGTGCGGCGATCATGCCTGAGTGCGGGTGGCGGGGCGGCGTCGATAATCGGCCGATGTCCGCTCCCAAAGTCCTGTTCGGCTTTCATGCCGTGGGCGTGCGCCTGAAGACCGCGCCCGCCTCCATCGTCGAGGTCTACGTCGACGCCACGCGGCGCGACGCGCGCATGAAGCAGTTTCTGAGCCGCGCGGCCGAGGCCGGCGTGCGCGTGATCGAGGCCGATGCGGCGCGCCTGGCGCGGCTGGCCGGCGGCGTGGGGCACCAGGGCGTGGTGGCGCGCGTGCAGGCGCTGGAAGGCGGGCGCACGCTGGACGAACTGCTGGACGACCTGACCGAGCCCGCGCTGCTGCTGGTGCTGGACGGCGTGACCGACCCGCACAACCTGGGCGCCTGCCTGCGCGTGGCCGACGGCGCGGGTGCGCACGCCGTGATCGCGCCCAAGGACCACGCGGCGGGCATCAACGCCACCGTGGCCAAGGTGGCCAGCGGCGCGGCCGAGACCATGCCGTATTTCATGGTCACCAACCTGGCGCGCACGCTGAACGAGCTGAAGCAGCGCGGCATCTGGGTCATCGGCACCGCCGGCGAGGCCGAGCAAAGCCTGTACGCGGCCGATTTGAAGGTGCCTACTGCCCTGGTGCTGGGCGCCGAAGGGCCGGGCCTGCGCCAGCTCACGCGCAAGACCTGCGACGCGCTGGTGCGCATCCCCATGCAGGGCGCGGTGGAAAGCCTGAACGTGTCGGTGGCCAGCGGCGTGTGCCTGTACGAGGCGCGGCGCCAGCGGGGGGGCTGATCGCTGGTCGCGCCTGGCGCGTGCCAGCGTCGCGCGGTATGCTGCGGCCATCCCCCCGTCCGACTGGAGCTGCCATGCGCCGCCTGCCCGCCTTCACTCTTTTGCTCGCGCTGATGTCGGGCGCTGCCTGGCTGGCGCCGGCCGCCCTGGCGGCCGAGGGCTCCATCACCATCGACTCGCCCAAGGACGGCGCCAAGCTGGACGCGATGAACCAGAACAAGCTGGTGTACGCCGTGGTGCCCGGCCCGGGCGGCGACCACGTGCACGTCTACGTGGACGGCAAGGAAACGGGCATCCTGCGCCAGCTCAAGGGCAGCTACACGCTGGAGACGCTGGCCGCCGGCACGCACGAGATCTGCATCAAGGTCGCCAACAAGGCGCATGTGTCCATCGGGCTGCAGCGCTGCGTGACCGTCAGCGTCGAGTAGCCGGCTTGGACGGGCAAAACCTCGCCTACGCGCTGACCCAGGTCGGCCACAACTTCGGCGCCGTGATCGTGGTTGCCGCGCCGCTGTACGCGCTGGCCACCGCCAGATCGGCGGGTGCGCGCGGCGTGCTGTGGCTGGCGCTGGCGGGCTGGGCGCTGCAGCTGGCCAGCGGCGGCCTGTTCGGCCTGGTCAGTTACCATTTTTACGGGCAGCTGCCGGACATCCACGGCATCGCCATCGGCGCGCTGGTGCTCAAGTTGCTGTGCGCGCTGACGGCCGTGGCGCTGCTGGCCTTGTCGTTGTTGCGTCCGCCGGCGGCGACCGATGGCGGGGGCGGCGCGGCGAGGTGGCGCATCCTGGCGGCGCTGGGTGCCACCGCGCTGGCCGCTGCCGCGTTTTTGCGCTGGTTCTCTTAGGGGCGGCCCCTGACCGGCGGCAGCTCGGCGATGGCGCCGACCAGCGTCGCCGCCGCCAGGCTCACTGCATCGAATGCAGGCCGACGCAGTTGCCCTCGGTGTCCACCACCAGCGCGATGAAGCCGTAGGGGCCGATCGCGAACTTGGGCTTGTCGATGCGCCCGCCTGCGGCCAGCACGCGGCCTTGCGGCAGGGCGCAATCGTCGCAGCCGAAGTACACCAGCGTCCCGCCGCCGCCCGAGTGCACGCCGGCCATCTGCACCAGCATGCCGCCCGTGCCGGGCGCGGCCATGTCCATCGGAAAGGCCAGCATCTTCGTGCCGCCGGCCACGCTGTCGGGCGGCGTCAGGGGCTGCAACTTGCACTGCAGCACGTCCTCGTAAAAGCGCTGGGCGCGGGCCATGTCCTGCACGTAGATTTCGAACCAGACGACGGGATTGTGTGCCATGTGGGACTCCGGATGGATTGCGGGAGGATGGGGCCGGGCGCTATCAAACCCGCAGCGTCGCGCGGAAACCCCGCGCCGCGTAGTAGGACTCGGCGCCGTTGTGATAGATGAACACGCGGCCGAAACGCCGGTCGCCGAACAGCGCGCCGCCGCGGCTGCGCATGCTCGACGGGGTCAGCAGCCAGCTGGAGGTCTTGGTGTCGAACTCGCCCAGCGTCTGCAGGTGCTGGTACAGCGCTTCGTCCAACAGCTCGACGCCGGCCTCGGCGGCGGTATCGAGGGCGTTGCCGCCGGGCTTGTTGGCCTTGCGCGCGTCCAGCGCGGCACGGTCGTAGCACAAGCTGCGGCGCCCGGGCGGGCTCTCGGGCGAACAGTCGGCAAACACGCAGGCGCCCGCGTCCTGCGCGATCACGTCCGGCTCGCCGCCCGTGGCTTCCATCCAGTGCAGGGCACGCAGCGCCTCGGGCTGGCCCAGCAACCGCTGCTGCACCGCGGCCCAGGCGATGGCAGGATGGCGCCGCTGGTGCTGGTCGAAGCGGCCCTGCAGCGCGTGCAGGAGCTTGTCGCGTTCCTGGTTGGTCATGGCTGGTCGGCGTTGGCTGCCGCGATGCGGGTCCACTGCGCCACCGGACGGCCGCCCCGCCGCCACCACGATCCAGCCTCGTCCTGATGTGGCCAGCCGGTGGGCGAGTCTTCCCACGCCTCCTGCCGGCCGTAGGGCGTGCGGTCGAGCAACTGGAGCGTCGGCAGCATCGCCTCGATGCCGCGCTGCGTCGATTCATAGCTCATGAAGACCTCGCTGCCCACGCGCAGGTAGCAGCGCAGGTCGCCGCCGTTGCGCGTGGCCATCTCGTCGTCCTGGCAATCCTGCGTCGAATACCAGGGCGCCGTCCAACCCATGAAGTCGCGGTAGGCCGCAAGCTCGGGCCAGGGGCCACGGCTGAACACGGCGTAGCTCACGTCGCGCTCGGCCAGATAGGCGCGCACGGCGGAGTCCATCGCGACCTGACTGTGGGTGCAGCCTTCGCATTGCTTGTCGTACGGCGCGCCGCGCTTCCACATGAAGTGATAGACCAGCAGTTGACGCCGGCCCTCGAACACCTCGTGCAGGGGAACGGGGCCATGGGCGCCGACCACGGTGATGGCGGGCATGCGCGTCATCGGCAGCCGCCGGCGCGCGGCGGCCAGCGCATCGCCGGCGCGCGTGTGGGCCTTTTCACGGGCCAGCAGTTCGGCGCGGGCACGTTCCCACGCCGCGCGATCGACGACCGGCGGCCGGGCAGAGTCTTTCATGGTGACGTTCTCCTTCGTTCGATCAACCGCGCACCGCCGCCTCGATGGCGGCGACGTCGATCTTGCCCATGCTCATCATGGCGTCGAAGGCGCGCTTGGCGGTGGCCCGGTCGCTGCTGGTGTAGGCGCGGGTCAGCGCGATCGGCGTGATCTGCCACGACAGGCCCCACCGGTCCTTGCACCAGCCGCACGCGCTGGCCTGGCCGCCGTTGCCGACGATGGCATTCCAGTAGCGGTCGGTCTCGGCCTGGTCGACGGTGGCGACTTGAAACGAGAACGCCTCGCTGTGCTTGAAGACGGGGCCGCCATTGAGCCCCAGGCAGGGGATGCCCAGCACGGTGAACTCGACGGTGAGCACGTCACCCTGCTTGCCGTCGGGGTAGTCGCCTGGCGCGCGGTGCACCGCGCCGACGGCCGAGTCGGGGAAGGTGGCCGCATAAAAGCGCGCCGCTTCTTCCGCATTGCGGTCGAACCAGAGGCAGATGGTGTTCTTGGCGGGAGTGCTCATGTCATGGCTCCTTGTGGAAGTTGGCGCGCCCTGGCGCGCTGGGCTGCCCGGACATCACGCGGGCGTGCGGCCCAGCACGAAGTGGGCTGCCTTGGGCGTGCCCGTGAAGCGTTCGCACGCGTAGCCCAGCGCGCGCATGTCCAGGTCGTCGAACAGCCGCTCGCCGCGGCCCAGCAGCACCGGCGAGACGGCCAGGTGCAACTCGTCGATCAGCCGCGCGCGCAGATATTGCCGGATGGTGTCGGCGCCGCCGCCGATGCGCACGTCGAGATCGCCGGCGGCCCGGCGCGCCTGCGCCAGAGCGTCGTGGATGCCGCCGGTGACGAAGTGAAAGGTGGTGCCGCCGGCCATCGTGATGGGCGCGCGCGCATGGTGCGTCAGCACGAACACCGGCACGTGATAGGGCGGGTTGTCGCCCCACCAGCCTTTCCAGCTGTCGTCCGGCCAAGGGCCGCGCACCGGGCCGAACATGTTGCGCCCGAGGATCCAGGCGCCCACGCCCGCGAAGCCGCGGGCGGCGAAGTCGTCGTCGACGCCGCCTTCGCCTCCTTCCTGACCTTGCATGCGCTGCCAGCAGCGGGTGCCGATGAACCAGCCATGCAGATCCTTGCCGCCGATGCCCAGCGGATTTTCAAGACTTTGGTCGGGACCGGCGCCGTAGCCGTCGAGCGAAATGCTGAAGCTGGCAACACGTACTTTGGACATGATCAAGCACCTTCTCTCAATCCACTCGAGGGCCATGCGCTGAACAGCAGCCGCCGCGCCGCGCAAGCGAGCGGGTCTGCAGGCCGTGCTTTGCCACGTTCGATGGGAACGGCCGGTTGCGTCACCCGCGTTCAACCCGGAATGTCCGGCTCCACCAGTTGGGCCAGCTGCGCCAACGATTCCTGCCAGCCGAGGTAGCACGCTTCCAGCGGAATGGCCTGCGGAATGCCGGACTGCGTGATGGCCAGCTCCGTGCCGCAACTCACGGGCTTGAGCCGCACGCTCACTTCCAGCACGCCCGGCAGGTTCGGGTCGTCGAAGCGGTCGGTGTAGTGGATGAGCTCGCCCGGCACCAGCTCCAGGTATTCGCCGCCAAACGAGTGCCCCTTGCCGCTGCCGAAGTTGTGAAAGGACATGCGGAAGCCACCGCCGACGCGCGCGTCGTGCTGCTGGACCCGACAGGTGAAGCCGTACGGAGGCAGCCACTTGGCCAGCGCGTCCGCTTCGGTGAAGGCGCGGTAGAGCTTGTCGGGCGTGGTGCGCAGCACGCGGTGCAGGCGGATGGTGCGGTCGTCGGACATGCTGATCCCCGGTGAGCGCCGGTCAAGCCTGCGTGGCCACGTTGACCATCCACGGCGTGCCGAAGCGGTCGGTCACCATGCCGAAGCCTTCGGACCAGAAGGTCTTGGCAAAGGGCATGGCCACTGCGCCGCCCTGCGCCAGGCCGTCGAACACGCGCCGGCCTTCGGTGGTATCGGCGACGCCGATCGACACCCACAGGCCCTGCGGCTTCTGGTAGCCGCCGCCGCAGATCGCCGGGTCCTGCCCCGGCGCGACGGGCATGGTGTCGGACGCCATCAGCGATTGCGTGCCCACCTGCATGTGCACATGCATGATGCGCTTCTTCGCCGCCTCGGGCAGCGGCGGCATGCCGGGCTGCGCCGGCATCTCGCCGAAGGTGCCCTGATACACGATGGTGCCGCCAAACAGCTTGGCATAGAAGGCAAAGGCCTCGGCGCAGTTGCCATCGAAGTTGAGGTAGGGGATGAATTGCATGGCCGGGTCCTCGGTGAGGGATTGAAATGTGCCCACTGGTGCAAAAATTGTGGACGCCGTACACTTATGCTACGTAGGGATTTGGACGCTGTCCACATAAGATCTGTTTCCAAATGTCGGACCTCGCAAAATCAAGCGCGCGCCGCACCTATCGGCATGGCGACCTGCGCCGCGCCCTGCTGGATGCCGGTGTCGAACTGGCGCGCGAAGGCGGGCCCACCGCCGTCGTGCTGCGCGAGGCCACGCGCCGCGCCGGCGTGGTGCCCAACGCCGCCTACCGGCATTTCGCCAGCCACCAGGCCTTGTTCGACGCCGTGCGCGCCGCCGCGCTGGCCCTGCTGGCACAGGAGATCGAACGCGAGGTGAGCGCCGCCACGCGCCGCGAGCGCGATGCCGGCTGGCGCGCGCGCGCGGCCCTGCGTGGCGTGGGCGTCGGCTACCTGCGCTTTGCCTGGCAGCAGCCGGGCTTGTTTCGCACCGCGTTTGCCGCGCGGCCGTTCGGTCTGCAAGAGTTCGCCCTGGACGATCCGGCGCCGCGCGGCGCCAGCGGGCGCGATCCGTTCGAGCTGCTGGGCGACGCGCTGGATGCCATGGTGGCGGCTGGCCTGCTGCCGCCGGAGCGCCGGCCGGGGGCCGAGTTCATGGCCTGGTCGGCCGTGCATGGCATGGCCTTCCTGATGATCGACGGCCCCCTGCGCGCGCTGGACGAACCGGCGCGCCTGGCGCTGGCCGAGCGCCAGGTGGCGATGGTGGAGCGCGGGCTGCTGGCCGACGCGGTGGCCTGATGGGCCAGAATTCGACACTCGTCGCAAGTCCTTGCCCCCATGAACGACTCCCACGGCATCCACGTCATCGACACCGGCTTCGTGCGCCCGCGCCTCGACGCGGCCTATTTGATCGTCGAGAAGGGCCGCGGCGCCTTTGTCGACTGCGGCGTCAACCATTCGGTGCCGCGCCTGCTGGCGGCCCTGGCCGATGCGGGCCTGGCGCCGGCCGACGTGGACTGGCTGATCCTGACCCACGTGCATCTGGATCACGCCGGCGGCGCGGGCGAGCTGCTGCGCCAGCTGCCCGAGGCGCGCCTGGTGGTGCACCCGCGCGGCGCGCGCCACATGATCGATCCCAGCCGCCTGTGGGCCGGCGCCGCGGCGGTGTACGGCGAGGCCGAGATGCAGCGCAGCTACGGCCGCCTGGTGCCGGTGCCGGCCGGGCGCGTGGTCGAGGCGCCCGACGGCCACGAGGTCGACCTGGCCGGCCGGCGCCTGATCTGCCTGGACACGCCGGGCCATGCGCGGCACCACAACGCCATCTTCGATCCGGCCTCGGGCTGGGTCTTCAGCGGCGACACCTTTGGCGTGTCCTACCGCGAGTTCGATACCGCGCAGGGGCCGTTCATCGTGCCGGCCACCTCGCCAAGCGAGTTCGACCCGCCGGCGCTGCACCGCTCCATCGACCGGCTGCTCGCCCTCAAGCCGGCGGCGGTCTGTCCCACCCACTACGGCCCCTTGACCCCGGTGAAGCGCCTGGCCGCCGACCTGCACGAGCAGATCGACGCCATGGTGGGCATCGGCCGCGCCGCCACGGCGCTGTCGGGGAGCGAACGCCACGCGCATCTCCGTGCCGAGCTGCGCGCGCTCTACACCGGCCGCGCCGCGCGCCACGGCTGGACCGGCGGCGAGGCCGCGGCCGCCGAATGGCTGGTGATCGACATCGAGCTGAACGCCCAGGGCCTGGGCGTGTGGCTGGACCAGGCGGCACGCGCCCGATCGACATGAACATCCTGCTGGTCGAAGACGACGTCACGCTGGCGCAATCGGTCGCCGAGGCCATCCGTGCGCGCGGCTGGCACGTCGATGTCAGCCATCGCGGCGAGCCGGTGGCCAAGTCGGTGCTGCAGGACGACTACGACGCGCTGGTGCTCGACATCGGCCTGCCCGGCATCGACGGGCTGGAGACGCTGGACCGGGTGCGCACGCAGGGCTCGAACCTGCCGGTGCTCATGCTGACCGCGCGCGACAGCATCGACGACCGCGTGCTGGGCCTGGCCAACGGGGCCGACGACTACCTCGTCAAGCCCTTTGCCGTGCCCGAGCTGCTGGCGCGCCTGCATGCGCTGGTGCGGCGCCACGAATTCCGGCGCAGCCGGGTGCTGCAGGTGGCCGCGCTGCGCTTCGACGCCGCGCTGCGCCGTGCCTACAACGGCGAGCAGGCGCTGAACCTGACCGCGCGCGAGTCGATCGTCATCGAATACCTGCTCATGCACCTCGGCGCCATCGTGGCGCGCGATCAGCTCGCCGCGCTGATTCCGGACTGGAACGCCGCCACCTCCGACAACGCCATGGAGCTGCTGATGTCGCGCCTGCGCGGCAAGATCGAGCCCGCCGGCGTGCGGCTGCGCACGGTGCGCGGCCTGGGCTATTTGCTGGAGCCCGCCGCCCCGACGGACAGCGCGCGATGACCCGCCCCAGCCTGCGGCGCACCTTCGGGTTGTGGCTGGCGCTGTCGCTGGCCGCGCTGATCCCGCTGGCCGCCGCCATGATCTATGTGCTGGTGCTGACGCCGGCGCTCGACTCGCTGGACCGCTCGCTGACCGATACGGCGGTGGCGCTGTCGCAGATCGTCGCGGATCACGATGGGCAGGTCACCCTGCCGATCAGTGAACAGACCGCCAAGGCGCTCAGCGCCGACCTCATCGACGAAACGGTGTTTTCCGTGGCCGACCCGGCCGGGCACGTGCTGGGGGGCAGTGCGGAACTGGCGGCGCAGGCGCCGACCACCCTCGCCGCCGGCCAGTGGCTGTTTTTCGATGGCGCTATCCAGGGCCGGCCGATGCGCGTGGCCGCGTTTGGCTACCGGTGTGCCCAAGGTGGTCGGGTGTGCCCGGTGCTGGTGGCCGAAACCATGGGCAAGCGCACGGCGGCCCTGCGCGCCGCCGTGCTGGCGGCGGCCGTCGGCGCCCTGGCGTTGGCCCTGCCGCTGGCGCTGCTGGCGCTGCTGGCCGTCAACCGCGTGCTGCGGCCCCTGCAGCGTGCGTCGGACGCCATCGGCCGGCTCAGCGTGCGGCAGCTGCGCCCCATCGACGCCGGCAGCATGCCGGGCGAGGTGGCCGGCTTCGTGCAATCGCTCAATGCCCTGTTGGCGCGACTGCGCGAGGCCGCCGGCGCGCAGCGCGCCTTCGTGGCCGATGCCGCGCACCAGTTGCGCACACCCTGGGCCATCGTGCGCGTCGAGGCGTCGGAGTTGCTGGCCAGCGAGCACCCGGCGGCCCTGCAACCCGCGCTGGAGCGCCTGCACCTGGCGGCCGAGCGCGGCAGCCGCCTGGCCCAGCAGTTGCTGTCACTGGCGCGCACCGAGGGCGCGGCGCTGGAGGCCCGGCCCATGCCCCAGCGGGTCGATCTGCGCCAGCTGGCCGCCGACAGCGCCAACCAGTGGCTGGCGCCCGCGCTGCAGGCTGGGCAGGATTTGGGTTTCGACTTGGAGCCGGCGGCGGTCGACGGTTATCCGGTGCTGCTGGACGAGTTGATCGGCAACCTGATCCACAACGCCATCGAGCACGCCGGGCGCGGCGCCAAAGTCACGGTGCGCACCCGCACGGAAGGCGCCGTGACCGAACTCAGTGTGGAAGACGACGGCCCCGGCGTGCCCGCCGACGAACGCGAGTCGCTGTGGCGGCGCTTTCATCGGGGCCGTGGCGCCGCCGGCAGCGGCAGCGGACTGGGGCTGGCGATCGTGGCCGACATCGCCCGCCTGCATGGCGCGACGGCCGCGATCGAGTCGACCGCGGCCGGCAGCGGCTTTACTGTGCGGATCCGCTTTTCGACACCTGATCAGCCAGCACCGCCGGAACGAGCGGCGGCACCGTGAGCGCCGCCTCCCGCTTCTTGGCCCGCGTCTTGAAGAAGAACGCCAGCAGCTGCCAGGTGATGAAGATCGCGATCAGGGCCAGCAGGGTGCCGCTGATCGGGCGCTCGAAGAAGATGTCGAAGCTGCCGCGGCTGAGCAGCAGGGTGCGGCGGAAGTTTTCCTCCAGCATCGGGCCCAGGATGAAGCCCAGCATCAGCGGCGCGGCGTCCAGCCCGAAGCGCATGAAGATGTAGCCGATCAGGCCGAAGAGCGCCGTGGTGTAGATGTCGTCCAGGTTGTTGTTGATGCTGTAGGTGCCGATGCAGCAGAAGAATAGGATGGCCGGAAACAGCACGTTGTACGGGATCTTGAAGATCGACAGCAGGTAGCGCACCATCGGCACGTTCAGCACCAGCAGGAACACGTTGCCCACCCACATGCTGGCCACCAGGCCCCAGAACAGCTCGGGGTGGCTGGCGATCATGTTGGGACCCGGCTGGATGCCCTTGATGATGAAGGCGCCCAGCATCAGCGCCGTCACCGCGTTCTCGGGGATGCCGATGCTCATCAGCGGGATGAAACTGGTGCGCGCCGCGGCCTCGTCGGCGGCCGCCTGGCCGGCCACGCCCTCGATGGCGCCGGTGCCGATCTCGTCCTTGTGCTTGCTCACCTTCTTGTCCAGCGCATAGGCAGCGAACTGCGCGATGGCCGCGCCGCCGCCCGGCAGGATGCCGATGAACGAGCCCACCGCGCTGCCGCGCAGCGCGCTCGGAAAGATGCGCTTGAACTCGGGCCAGGTCGGCATCAGCTTGATGGTGCCGTTGAAGGGCGAGCGCTGCTCGTGGGCGTCCAGGTTCTTGGTGATCTCGGCGATGCCGAAACAGCCCAGCGCCAGGCTGACCAGGCTGACGCCGTCCGCCAGGTTGGGCAGGCTGAAGGTGTAGCGCTCCATGCCACTGTTGACGTCGGTGCCCACCATGCCCAGCAACACGCCGATCATGCACATGGCAAAGCCGTTCAACACGCTGCCGGTGGTGACGAAGCTGACGCACAGAAAGCCGAACATCATCAGCGCGCAATAGTCGGCCGGCCCGAACTTGAACGCCACCTCGCCCAGCGTGGGCGCCAGCCAGGCCAGCACCACGATGGCCACCGTGCCGCCGATGAAGCTGGACACGCCGGCGGTGAACAGCGCCAGCCCGGTCTTGCCCTTGAGCGTCATCTGGTAGCCGTCGATGCAGGCCACGATGCTGCTGGCGTGCGGCATCTTCATGGTGATGGCGCTCACGCTGTCGCCGTACTGGGCGCCGTAGTAGATGCCGGCCAGCATGATCAGCGCGCCGGTGGTCGAGATCGAGTAGGTCAGCGGCAGCAGCAGGCTGATGGTGGCCAGCGGCCCCAGGCCGGGCAAGAGGCCCACCAGGGTGCCCACCGAGCAGCCGATGGCGCAGTACAGCAGGTTGTGCAGCGTCAGCGCATGTTCAAAGCCGAAGGCCAGGTTGTGCAGCGTTTCCATGTGTCAGTTCCCGAAAGGGTGGCGTTGGCCCCGCAAGGTGCGTCGAGGCAGGATCAATAGGGACCTGGCAGGGGCAGATTGAGCCCCAGGAGGTAGTGGAACGCGTAGGCGACGGCGATCAGCACGAGCGAAATCTTGACGTTGCGCTGCCACGAATAGCCTTCACCGGCGATGGCCGAGACGAAGACCATGAAGATGATGCCCAGCACCATGTTGACGTACTGGGACACCACGGCAAAGCCGCACAGCGCGATCATGATGATCACGATGTTGCGAATGCTGAAGTCCAGCGGCACCCGCGGCACGAAGTGCGACCGGATGATGGTGATGAGGGCGATCACCATCAGGATGCCGCTGATCACCAGCGGAAAAAGGCCCGGCCCGGCGCGTGAAAACGAACCGATGGGGTAACGGAACGCGCCCACGCCGAAGGCCAGCGCGACGGCCGCCAGCAGCAGCCCCTTGAGCAGGTTTTGATTGTTCATGTCGAGGTCGAACCCGAAAAGCGTGACCTTTTCATTGTTCGCGACGACCTCGCGCGTCACCAGTTCGGCAACTACGTACGACAGCTTCCCGACAGGTGGCGCCGGCGCTGCGGCGCGGCGCCTACACCCAGCCCAGCGCGCCCAGCAGGGCGCCGGCGCCGATCAGCCACAGCAGGTGCAGGCGCGTGCGCCAGACGACCAGCGTGGCGGCCGCCGTCAGCAGCCACAGGCGCCAGTCGCGCGCCGGCTGGTCGTGGGCGGCGGTCAGGAGCCAGCCGGTGACCAGCAGCAGGCCGATGACGATCGGCGCCATGCCGGCCTTGAAGGCGCGCACCGAGCGGCGCGTGCGGTTGCGGTGCGCCCAGCGCGTGGCGGTGTAGGTCAGCACGCCCGAAGGCAGCAGCATGCCCAGCATGGTGACCACGGCGCCGGCGCCCGCCAGCCCATAGGCGCGCCAGCCGGCGGCCGCGCCGCCGCCGGCGTTCAGCCCCACGTTCCAGCCCATCAGCGCCACGAACAGCACGTTGGGCCCGGGGGCGGCCTGGGCCAGCGCGATCGAGCCGTTGAACTGCGATTCGGTCAGCCAGTGGCGGTCGACGACCAGGTAGCGGTGCATCTCCGGCGCCGTGCCGATGGCCCCGCCCACCGCCAGCAGCGACAGCGACAGGTAGCGCACGAACAAATCCAGCCAGTCGGCCGCGTTCAGGGTGATCGTCATGGCCGTGGCGCCTCGCCGACGTTGGCGGCAGCAGGGCGCAGGCAGTGCCAGGCCCACAGGCAGCCCGCGCCGCCCAGCACCCCCAGCACCAGCGCCAGCCGCACCTTGAACACCAGCATCGCCACCACCGTCAGCGCCACCAGCGCCAGGCACACCGCGCGCCCCATCGGGTTGCCGCGCAGCGCCCCGATCAGCTTGAGGCCGGTGGCGATGATCAGCGCCGCCGCCACCGCGCCCATGCCGCGCAGCGCGCCCTGCGCCATGGGTGCGTCGGCCACGCTGGCAAAGCCGGCCGCCAGCAGCAGCACGAGCACGCTGGGCAGCGCCAGCATGCCGGCCAGCGCCACCAGCGCGCCCGACAGGCCGAAGTGGCGGTCGCCGATCATCATCGACAGGTTGACCACGTTGGGGCCGGGCATGATCTGCGCCACCGCCCAGTCCTCGACGAACTGCTCGCGCGTGAGCCAGCGCTTGCGCTCGACCAGCTCGCGCTGCACCACCGCCATCACGCCGCCGAAGCCCTGCAGCGCGATCCAGCTGAAGGACCAGAACAGGTCGGCGCGCGAGCGTGGAGCGCCGGGCGCGGCGTCGCTTTGGGCGGTGGCGGGCATGGCGCTCAGTCCAGCACTTCGAGAATGCGCTCGATCGGCCGCCCCAGCCGCGCGCCCTTGGCCGTGACCACGATGGGCCGCTCGATCAGCACCGGCGTGGCGTGCATGGCGGCGGCCAGCTGGTCGTCGGTGAGGCTGGCGTCATCCAGGCCCTGTTCCAGGTATTCGGGCTGCTTGGTGCGCAGCAGGGCACGCAGCGGCTGGTCACTGGCCCGGGCGATGGTCTTGAGCTCAGCGGCGCTGGGCGGGTGCTTGAGGTATTCGACGATGACGGGCTCGATGCCCCGCGCGCGCAGCAGATCGAGCGCCTTGCGCGAGGTGCTGCAGCGCGGGTTGTGGTAGATCGTGACGGTGCTCATGATGATTCCTGAATACTATGACAACGATAGCTGTTCGCGCTTGATTGGCGGGCGCCGCAGCCCGATTTCATTCATAAAGCAGGAAAGGCTGGCGCGCGGCCCGCCAGGCCTGCTCGTCGGCCGCTGCCAGCGCGTCCAGCGCGGCGGGTGGGGCCGTGGGGTCGTCCACCCACTGGCGCAGCAGCGGGCTGCCGTTGATGAGGTCGATGGCCAGGCGATCGTGCTCGTATTCGTACGCGAAGTCGCGCCACAGCGGATCGTCGGGCGCCTGCCGGCGCAGCGCCTTGAAGGCCAGGGCCTGCAGCCGCCAGGGTTTGAAGGCGGCGTGATCGTAATGCGTGGGGTCTTCCACGTGGATCTGGATGCCGGCGCACAACTGGCCGGCGTGCTTGTGAAACGTGGGCTCGAACCAGCACGGGCGCAGGCGGCAGCCGGCCAGCCAGTCGGGCGCCAGCTGGCGCATGTCGGCCAGCAGGCGCGCGGTGTCGATGCCGGGTGCGCCGAACAGCTCCAGCGGGCGCGTGGTGCCGCGGCCTTCGCTGAGCGTGGTGCCTTCCAGCATCACGGTGCCGGCGTAAGCGCGGGCCATGCTCAGGTTGGCGGCGTTGGGGCTGGGGTTGACCCAGCTTCTTTCGACCGGCCAACCGAAGCCGGGCGCGGCCTCGGGCTGCCAGCCCTGCATCTCGATCACGCGGTATTCCAGCCGCAGCCCCAGGTGCGCGATGAACCAGCGGCCCAGCTCGCCTAGGGTCAGGCCGTGGCGCATGGGCATGGGGCCGGCGCCGACAAAGCTTTCCCAGCCTTCGCGCAGCGTCAGGCCTTCGACCGGGCGGCCGGCCGGGTTGGGCCGGTCCAGCACCCACACCGCCTTGGCCGAAGCCGCCGCGGCTTCCAGCACGTAGCGCAGGGTGGTGATGAAGGTGTAGATGCGGCAGCCCAGGTCCTGCAGGTCGACCAGCAGCACGTCGAAGCTGTCCATCATGGCGTCGGTCGGGCGGCGCACTTGGCCGTAGAGGCTGAACACCGGGATGCCCAGACGCGGGTCGGTGAAGTCGCTCGACTCGACCATGTTGTCCTGCTTGTCGCCGCGCAGGCCGTGTTGCGGGCCGAAGGCGGCCGTCAGGCGCAGGTCGGGCAGGGCGGCCAGCGCGTCCAGCGCGTGCGTCAGATCGCGCGTGACCGAGGCCGGATGCGCCAGCAGGGCCACGCGGCGGCCGGCCAGCGGGGCGCGCAGGGCGGGGTCTTCAAGGAAGCGTTCGAGGCCGAATTTCATGGTCGGCGATTGTCGGGCACGCGCGCCGTCCAGCCGGCGGCGTGATGAAAGTCGGGCTGCGCGCGCGGATGCACCAGCGCCCAGTAGCTGAGCGCGCCGTCCGTGGTCTCGACGACGGCGCTCAAGCCGAGCACGCCGCCCATGGCAGGCAGGGCGTCGGCGGGCAGCCAGGCGGTGAGGCGCAGCGTGCGCGCATCGTGCGTGCAGGCGATGCGTGGGGCGGGCCCGGTGGGCGCGGCGGGGTCGCGCTGGCGCTCGGCGGCGAAGGCGTAGGCGGCCCAGTCGCCCGAAGGCGAGAAGTTGAACTCGCGGTAGCGCGCGCTGCCGACCGTGCCGACGAAGGCCTCGAAGCAGGTGTGGCGCCACAGGCCGTCGGCGGGGCTGGGGTGCTCAGAAGGGTGTGGCAGGCGCAGGGCGGGCAGCGCGCCCGCCAGCGCATAGGACAGCCGCCAGCCGTCGGGCTCGCGCACCAAGCTCACTTCCAGCCGCTGGACGGCCGCGCACGGGGTGGCCGGGTGGGGCCGCAGGGGCCAGCGGCTCATGGTCCAGTCAGGCGGCCTTGGGTTCCAGCACCAACTGGGTCTGCGTGACCACGGCGCACAGCTTGCCGTCGGCGTTGGTGACGGTGGTCTGCCACACCTGGGTGCTGCGCCCGCGGTGCAGGGCCACGGCCTCGCCCGTGACCACCGTGCCGACGGCCGCGCCGGCGATGAACTTGGTGCTGGAATCGGTGGTGGTGGTGCTTTGGCCGGCCCCGAGGTTGAGCACCGTGCCGACCGCTCCCAGGGTGTCGGCAAAGGCCATGAAGGCGCCGCCATGCAGGCGCGCGCCGGCGGTGCATAGGTCGGGGCGCACCGTCATTTCGGCGCGCACGCGCTCGGGCGAAAGCGCCAGCAGGCGCACGCCCATCAGGCCGGGCAGCAAGGGGTCGAGCAGCTTTTGCAGGGCGGCGAGATCGGGCATGGCGGGGCAGGGTGGCGGGTGTGCGGCCAGCATAGCAGGGCCGATACAGGACGCCCGCATGGCTTGCCTACAATCAAGTGCAAGCGGCCCGTCCTGACCTGTCCAAAGGCGGAACCCCTGAAACCCGAATCCGAAGTGAGGAGTTTGCCCATGACCGAGTCCCACGCGATCCGAGCGCGCGCCGTGCTGACCGTGCTGGCGGCGGCCGTGCTGGCCAGTGCCTGCGGCACGGTGGATCTGGGCCCGCGCTACAGTCCGCCGCCCATTCGTATGCCCGAGTCGCTGCCGGCGGCGCCCGCACCGGCGCCGGCGCCGCCGCCCATGGGCGCCCAGTCCATGCCGGTGCCGCCCGCGCCGGCCTCAACGCCGCAGCCGCTGCCGCCCGCGACCGAATCCGCCCCCGAGGCCAACCCCAACCTGGTGACGCTGACCACCCTGCTGGACGGCGCCAGCGTGATCCCGCCGGCGCGCAGCGGCGCCGCGGGGCGGCTGGACGCGCTGTACGACAGCAGCACCCGCGTGCTGCGCTGGAAGGCCTCGTGGGACGGCCTGGCCGGCGCCATCACGGGGGTGGAGTTTCGCGGCCCGGCGGACGCGTCGCAAAACGCCCCGGCCACCATGATCTGGCCCAGTCCCTTCGGCACCCGCTACGAAGGGCGCGCCACGCTCTCGCCCCAGCAGGCCTCCGACCTGGTGAGCGGGCGCTGGTACGTCAGCGTGTTCACCAGCAGCTACCCGCAGGGTGAGCTGCGCGGCCAGCTGCGGGTGGTCAACTGATGCGCTCGCGCCTTGCCATCACCCTGGCGCTGGCCGCGCTGCTGGCCGGCTGCGCCCTGGGTCCGGCACCGCGCCGCCCGGTGGCTCCGCCGCCGGTGCCCGAACGCCTGCCCGAGCTGGCCGCCTTCAGCGCCCAGCTGAGCGGGCGCGAAGCGGTGCCGGCCAACGACAGCGCGGCGCGCGGCGAGCTGGTGGCGGTGCTGAACCGCAACACCGGCCTGCTGCGCTGGAAGCTCAGCTTCAACGGCCTGAGCGGCCCCGTGCGCAGCGCCAGTTTTCACAGCCCCGGCATGGGCGGCGAGGTGGCGCCCGCGGTGCTGTCGCTGGGCCGCTCGGTGATCAGCCCGTCCGAGGGCCGCGCCATGCTGACGGCGCACCAGCGCGCCGACCTGCTGACCGGCCAGTGGTACGTCAACCTGAGCACGGCCAGCTACCCCGAAGGGGAATTGCGCGGCCAGCTGATCGAGCAGCGGCGTTAAGAAGGTGCGAACGAACCCCTCATGCCCGCCTTGATCGCCCAAACCCGCCCGCTCGGCGTTGCAAATGCTCGCCGTAGCCCGAGCTACGACTGCGCTTTGCGCCTTGATCGGACGTGTTTGGGCGATCCTTTCGGGCACTCTGGATTCATTCACACCTTCTGCGCCGCCATCACTCGTCGCTCGGCTGCTGGTACTGGCTGACCAGCTGCTGCTGCACCGCCGGCGGCACTGCCGCGTAGTGCGACAGCGCCAGCGAATAGCGGCCCTGGCCGGCGGTCATGGCGTTCAGCCGGCTCTGGTAGTCGGCCAGCTCGGCCAGCGGCACCTGGCCGCTGATGGTCAGCTCGCCGTCGCGCCCGCCGTCGGTGCCGCTGACGATGCCGCGGCGCGCCGACAAATCGCCCGTGATGGCGCCGGTGGCGCCCTCGGGCGCGGTGATCTGCAGGCGCGCGATCGGCTCCAGCACCACGGGTTTCGCCTCGCGCATGGCGGCCTGAAAGGCCTTCTTGCCGGCGGTGACGAAGGCCACCTCCTTGCTGTCCACCGGGTGGTGCTTGCCCTCGTGCACGATCACGCGCACGTCCTGCACCGGGTAACCGGCGATCACGCCTTCGGCCAAGGCCTCGCGCACGCCCTTTTCGACCGCCGGCATGAACTGGCCCGGAATGGTGCCGCCCTTGACCTGGTCGACGAACTCGAATCCGGCGCCGCGCGCCAGCGGCTCCACGCGCAGGTGCACCTCGCCGAACTGGCCGGCGCCGCCGCTTTGCTTCTTGTGGCGGTACTGGGCGGCGGCGTTCTGCGTGATGGTCTCGCGATAGGCGATGCGCGGCGGGTGCGTGTCGACCTCGAATTTGTGCAGCTCGCGCAGGCGCTCCAGCAGCACGCGCAGGTGCAGCTCGCCCAGGCCGCGCACGATGGTTTCGTGCGTGCCGGCCGCGCGCTCCAGGCGCAGGCAGGGGTCTTCGGCCACCAGCTTGCCCACCACCTCCCACAGGCGCTGCTCGTCGCCGCGCCGCTTGGGCGTGATGGCGATGCCGTGCACCGGCACCGGATAGGCCATGGGCTTGAGGCGGATCGCCTCGTCCTCGGCCGCGTCGTGCAGCACGGCGTCGAACTGCAGCTCGTCCACCTTGCCGATGGCGCAGATCGCGCCCGGCCCGGCGCTGGGCAGCTCGACGTGCTCCTTGCCCTGCTGCAGGTACAGATGCCCCACCTTGAAGGGCTTGCGCCCCTCGCCCACGTAGAGCTGCGAGCCGGGCGTGATGGTGCCCTGGTGCACGCGCACGAAGCCCAGCTTGCCCACATAGGGGTCGATGCTGATCTTGAACACGTGGGCCAGCACGTGGGCCGTGGCGTCGGGCCGGGCGTGCAGGGGCGTGGCGGCTTCGTCTGCGCCGTTCAGGAAGTCGGGCGGGTTGCCTTCGCTCGGATTGGCCAGCAGCTTGGCGATGATGTCGAGCAGCTCCTTCACCCCCGCGCCGCTGCGCGCCGAGACAAAGCACACCGGCACCAGGTGCCCTTCGCGCAGCGCCTGCTCCAGCGGCGCGTGCAGCTCGCTGGCGTCGACGTCGCCCTCGTTCAGGTAGCGGTCGACGAAGGCGCCGTCGACCTCCACCACCTGCTCGACCAGCGCGCGGTGGGCATCCGCCACGGCGCCGAAGTCGCTCGCGCCCTCGCGCTGATAGAAGCAGTCCGCCACCCGGCTGGCACCGGCGTCCGGCAGATTCAGCGGCAGGCAAGCCTTGCCGAAGACGGCCTGGATGTCGGCCAACAGGCCGGCCAGGTCCGCGCCCTCGGCGTCGATTTTGTTGACCACGATCAGGCGGTCGAGCTGGCGCTCGGCCGCCTGCTCCATCATGCGCCGCGTCATGGGCTCGATGCCGGTCGCGGCGTTGACGACGATGGCCGCCGTTTCCACCGCCTCCAGCGCGGGCAGGCTGTGGCCGATGAAGTCCAGCAGGCCGGGCGTGTCGATCAGGTGGATGCGGCAGCCCTCGTGCCGCAGGTGCAGCAGCGAGGCCTGCAGCGAATGCTGCGCCTTGATTTCCGTCGGGTCGTGATCGCTCACGGTGCTGCCGCGCTCGACGCTGCCCATCGCGCCGATGGCGCCGCTGGCGTGCAGCAGGGCTTCGGCCAGGCTGGTCTTGCCGCTGCCCGACGCGCCCACCAGGGCCAGCGTGCGCAGGGTTTCGATGGATGCGTCGGCGTCGGTGCTCATCGCGGTTCACTCCTCGAGGTTCGCTTCATCATGCCAGCATGGGCCAGGGCGTGCACACTGGCAAACCCGCGCCGGCGTCGCCAGAATGCGGGCATGACCGACTCTGCATCCCCCCTCTTGCCGGCCCAGGCCGCCGACGTCCTGCGCCTGTGGCTGGGCGCCTATCCGCTCGACGCCGCCGCCATGGCGCGCGTGCAGGCCCAGTGGTTCCAGAAGGACGAGGCCTTCGACGCCATGCTGGGCCAGCGCTTTTCAAGCACCATCGAGGCGGCGCGCACCGGCCGGCTGGACGCCTGGGCCGACACCGCCGACGGCCGCCTGGCGCTGCTGATCGTGCTCGACCAGTTCAGCCGCAACGTGTTTCGCGGCCGCCCCGCCAGCTTCGCGGCCGACGCCAAGGGCCTGGCCATCGCGCTGGAGGGCCTCGCGCGCGGCCACGACCAGGCGGTGCCGCCCATGGCGCGCATCTTCTGCTACCTGCCGCTGGAGCACGCCGAGGACGCGGCCATGCAGGCACGCAGCGTGGCCCTGTTCACGGCCCTGCGCGATGAGCCCGACGCGACGCCCTGGGCGTACTTCGACGGCACGCTGGACTACGCCCACAAGCACCGGGACGTGATCGCGCGCTTCGGCCGCTTTCCGCACCGCAACGCCATTTTGGGGCGCGCCAGTACCCCCGATGAGTTGGCCTACCTGGCGCAGCCGGGGGCGGGGTTCTGACACCGTGTCGATCCACTGGCCTGGAACGACAGCGGACACGGCGCCACGTCTTCTCAGTTCGGAGCACCGATTCGTTCGCGGGGAAACTCCAGGGCGAAGCAGGTGAGTCCATGGCCCGACGTCGCCGTGACACGGCCCCCATGGGCCTCGGCGATGGCGCGCGTGATGGCCAGGCCCAGTCCGGAGCCGTCGGAATCCGGATGGGCCCGGGAAGGATCGGCGCGGTAGAAGCGGTCGAACAGCCGTGGCAGCAGTTTGGGGTCGATGTCGGCGCCGGTGTTCTCCACGGCCACCGTGATCGCTTGCGGGGTGCTGGCGATGTGGATGGCGACGTCCCCGTCCCCGGGCGTGTGGCGCAGGGCGTTGGACAGCAGGTTGCTCACCGCGCGGCGGAACATCAGGCGGTCGCCCTCGACCTCGCCATCGCCCTCCAAGTGGAGCCGGATGCGCTTTTCCTCGGCCACGGCCTCGTAGAAGTCGAGTAGCGCCTGCGCGTCCTGGCGCGCGGAAAAACGCTCCTTGTGCGGCAGGTCCACGCCGCGCTCGGTCTTGGCCAGCAGCAGCATGTCGGACACCATGCGCGCCAGCCGCTCGAATTCCTCGGCGTTCGAGGCCAGGATGTCACGGTAGGTTGCGGCGTCGCGCCTGCTCGTCAGCGCCACCTGCGTCTGCGTGAGCAGATTGCTGATGGGCGTGCGCAGCTCGTGTGCCAGATCCGAGGAAAAGTCGGTCAGGCGCTGGAAGTCCTGCTGCAGCCGGTCCAGCATGCGGTTCAGCTCCTGGGCCAGGTCGGCCATCTCCACTGGCACGGCCTGCACCGGCATGCGTTCGCCCAGCCTCTGGCCCGTGACCTTGGCGGCGCGTGACTTCATGTCGCGCAGCGGCGCCAGGCCCTGGCGCGCGGCCAGCCACGAGAGCAGGCCGCACAGGGCGATGGCGCCCAGCACATACAGGGCCAGGCTGCGCCGCAGGCCGTCAAGAAACTGTGTGTGGTGCTGCGTATCCGCGGCGATCCAGACGCCAAGCGGGGTGCCGGCGTAGCCGGGCACGGCCTTGAAAACCAGCGTGTGAAAGCGCACATCGCCGTGGCGCAACACCCCAAACGCCTGGTCCTGGCTGGCGCCAAGGTTTTTCTCACCGCGCATGGCGGGCGTGAACCCTTCGGATCGAAAGACCACCGCGCCTTGTCCATCCTGCACCAGGGCGTAGAGGTCATGGTGGTAGCTCAGCGCCTCGCCCAGACGCTGGCGCGCGTCGTCCACCGAACCGGCGTTGCGCAGGACTTCCTCGATCAGGTGCTGCTTGTCCTGCAGCACCATTCGGTCCAGCTCGACGAAATGGCGCTCGATCTCCACCAGGAACAGGGCGCCCAGCCCCAGCACCACCAGGGCGGCAGCAGTGGTGAAGAGCAGGGTCAGGCGCCGTGTCAACGGCAGCCGGCCCCAACGCGCCGCCAGCGCCACCTAGTCCTCCCGCGGCACGTCGAGCACGTAGCCCATGCCGCGCACGGTCTGGATCAGCTTGACGGGGTGGCCCTCGTCGATCTTCACGCGCAGGCGGCGCATGGCGACCTCGATGACGTTGGTGTCGCTGTCGAAGTTCATGTCCCACACCTGGGATGCGATCAGCGAGCGCGGCAGCACCTCGCCGTGGCGCCGCATCAAGAGTTCCAGCAGGCCGAACTCCTTGGCCGTCAGGTCCACGCGCCGGCCATTGCGCGAGACCCGGCGGCGCAGCAGATCCAGCTCCAAGTCGGCCACGCGCAGCAGCGTACCGTCGCCGCCCGCAGGGGCGCGGCGCAGGATGATGCGCACCCGGGCCAGCAGCTCCGCGAACGAGAACGGCTTGACCAGATAGTCGTCGGCGCCCAGCTCCAGCCCCTTGACGCGGTCCTCCACCTGGTCGCGCGCTGTCAGAAACAGCACGGGCATCCGCAGGCCGCGTTCGCGCAGCGCCTGCAGCACCTGCCAGCCGTTCAGGCCGGGCAGCATCACGTCCAGGATCACCAGGTCGTAGGCGCCCTGCAGGGCCATGTGCAGCCCGTCGGTGCCATGAGGCACCAGGTCGGCCACGTAGCCGGCCTCGGTCAGGCCCTGGCGCAGGTACGCGCCCGTCTTGGGCTCGTCTTCGACGATCAATATCTTCACCCGTTTGGCTCCTTGACTGTTCCCGCATCAGTGTGCCGCCCTGCTGGACTGCTGGCATGAAGCTGACAGGAATGTAATGTCGAGAACATCCTGCCGAAAGGCAGACCCGCCAGAATCTCCGACATGCGTTTCAAGAATCCTTCCCTTTCCGGCTCCCAGGGCCAGGCCTTCCAGCGCCGGCGCTTCCTCCGGGCGCTGGCGGCGGGCGCCGCATGGGGTACGTTCGATGCCGCCGTGCCCGCCTGGGCACTGCAAGACCTGCCGGCAGCCCGTACGGGAACAGCACCCGAGTTGCGCGGCCCCGTCTTCGACCTGACGCTGGCCGAGACCCGCGTCGATTTCGACGGCCGCACGGGCATCGCCACCACCGTCAACGGCAGTCTGCCCGGCCCGACGCTGCGCATGCGCGAAGGCGAGACGGTGACGATTCGCGTCACCAACCGTCTGCGCGGGACGGCTTCTATCCACTGGCACGGCATCATCCTGCCGTTCCAGATGGACGGTGTGCCGGGAATCAGCTTTGCCGGCATCGCGCCGGGCGAGACGTTCACCTACCGCTTCACGCTGGAGCAAAGCGGCACCTACTGGTACCACTCGCACAGCGCCATGCAGGAGGTCACTGGTTTGTACGGCGCGCTCATCGTCGAGCCGCGCGGGGGCGAAACCCTGCGCGCCGAGCGCGAGCATGTGGTGCTGCTGTCGGACTGGACAGGCAGCGACCCGATGCGCGCCCTGGCCAAACTCAAGGCCCAGGGCGACGTGTTCAACCAGCACCGCCCGACCTTCGCCAAATTTGTACAGGACGTGCGCGCCAAGGGCATGGATGCGGCCATGGCGGAGCGCGACATGTGGAATGCCATGCGCATGAGCCCGGCCGACCTGGCCGACCTGTCGTCCACCGTGCTCAGCTACCTGGTCAACGGCAGCGCACCGGGCGCGAACTGGACGGCGCTCTTCAAGCCCGGCGAGCGCGTGCGGCTGCGTTGCATCAACGGCAGCGCCAACACGTTTTATGACGTGCGTATTCCGGGCCTGCCGCTCACCGTGGTGCAAACCGACGGGCAGGACGTGGAGCCGGTGACCGTGGACGAATTCCGCTTTGGACCCGGCGAGACCTACGACGTGATCGTGCAGCCCAAGGACGACGCGTACACGCTGTTTGCCCAGTCCATGGACCGCACCGGCTATGCGCGTGGCACGCTCGCCGTGCGCGAGGGCCTGAGCGCGCCCGTGCCCGCACTCGATGCGGTGCAGTGGCTCAGCATGGCCGACATGATGGGCGGCATGGCGCAAGGCGGCGGCCACGACATGGCCGGCATGAACCACGGGGGCATGGCCGGCATGGCGCACTCCATGGCGCCCAACCCCCTGCAAAAGCCCGGCATCACGGTGCGCCACGCGCGCACCGAATGGGGGCCCGGCACCGACATGCGCGTGGACATGCCGCGCACCAACCTGGATGACCCTGGCGTCGGCCTGCGCGGCAACGGCCGGCGCGTGCTCACCCTGGCCGACCTCAAGACCATCGGCGGCTCGCTCTATGCGGGAGGCCCCGAGCGCGAGATCGAGCTGCACCTGACGGGCAACATGGAACGCTACGCCTGGTCGTTCGACGGACTGGACTTCGCATCCAGCGCGCCGGTGCATTTCCGCTATGGCGAGCGCCTGCGCGTGATCCTGCACAACGACACCATGATGACCCACCCCATACACCTGCACGGCATGTGGCAGGAGCTGGAAAACGCCTCGGGCGATTTCGTCGCGCGCCTGCACACCATCCCCGTGCAGCCGGCGCAGCGCGTGAGCTTGCTCGTCACCGCCGATGCGCTCGGCCGCTGGGTGTGGCACTGCCACTTGATGTTCCACATGGAAATGGGCATGTTCCGCGAGGTGGTGGTGGCATGACAACGCATCCGAACATGACCCACGCCATCGCGCACGCCCGTGGGCTGCGCCTGGTGCCCGTGGCCTTGACGCTGGTCTTCTGGGGTGCCGGCGCTCCGGCCCTGGCCCAGGATCACGGCGCGCACGGGTCGCACGGCGCTGCACCTGAGGCGACTGCGGCGCCCGCGGCGCCGTCCATGGGCGGGATGGACCAAGGCAGCATGCCCATGCAAGGCCGCATGCCAGAGGCGATGACCAACGCCCTCGAGATGAACCACGGTGCCATGCCCATGGATCACGGCGCCATGCCCGGCATGGGCCATGGTGCCGCGACCGCCGGCGCGCCATCGGACACCGGCGCGGCGCCCGCCATGGACCACGGCAACATGCAAATGCAGGGCGGCAGCCCGCCCGCCGACGCACGCGACCCCAATGGCTATTCGGACGGCTTCGTGCGCGGCAGCGGCCAGTATTCCCTGCCGGGCGTGCCGCCCCTGCAGCTCGACGACCAGATGAGCTTTGCCAACCTGAAGGTCAACCGGCTGGAGCGCGCATGGGCGCGCCACGGCGAAAACGCCACGACGTACGACCTGCAGGCGCGCATCGGCCGCGACTTCGATCACCTGCTCATCAAGGCCGAGGGCGATGTCGCCAAGGGCAAGCTGCACGATTCACGCACCGAGCTGCTCTGGGGCCACGCCATTGCCGCTTACTGGGATACGCAGCTCGGCGTGCGGCTGGACCATGGCGCAGGCAAGGACCGCCAGTGGCTCGCGGCAGGCGTGCAAGGCCTGGCGCCCTACTGGTTCGAGATCGATGCGACCGGGTATCTGGGCAGTGGCGGCCGCACCGCGCTGCGGCTCGAAGGGTCGTATGACCTGCTGCTCACGCAAAGGCTGGTGCTGCAGCCGCGCACCGAGTGGAATTTCTACGGCAAGAGCGACCCGGCCAACGCCATCGGCAGCGGCCTCGCCAACGCCAGCGCCGGCCTGCGTCTGCGCTACGAAATCACGCGCCAGGTCGCGCCCTACGTCGGCGTCGAGTGGCAGCACAGCTTTGGCCGCACGCGGGACTTCGTGCGCGCCGCGGGCGAGCGCGCGAGCCCGACGCGCTGGGTGGCCGGCTTGAGCTTCTGGTTCTGATTTTTTGCAGGAGTTGTTTGAATGAAGAAAACATTCGTTGTTGCGTTGCTCGCCGCCACGGCGGTTCCAATGGCCGCGCTCGCCGCCGGCACGCGCGCGGGCGGCCACGACATGCCCGCCTCGCACGGCAACATGAGCGCGTCCGAGCACGCCGCCCTGTTCGGCAGGCCGGGCGACCCGGCCAAGGTCACGCGCACCGTGGACGTGGTGTTGGACGATGACATGCGCTTTCATCCTTCCAGCATCGACGTGAGGGTTGGCGACACGGTGCGCTTCGTGGTGCGCAACGCCGGCAAGGTGAGGCACGAAATGGTGCTCGGATCGCTCGATGAACTGAAGGAACACGCTGTGCAGATGCGCGCCCATCCCGGCATGGCGCACAGCGAGCCCAACCAGTTGAACCTCAAGCCAGGCCAGCGTGGCAGCATGGTGTGGCAGTTCACCCAGCCGGGCCAGGTCGATTTCGCTTGCACCGAACCGGGGCACCTTGAAGCCGGCATGGTCGGGCAAGTCCAGGTTGCGCCTTGAGTCCGGTCGGCAGCGTGCCGCGCTTCGCCGCCTTGGCACGCAAGCCGCTGGTCCTCGCCACTGCCGGCTTGCTGACCCTGCTGCTGGTGGCAGGAATGGGCTATTTTTCCCTGCGCGCCAGTGAGTCGCAGGCGAGCTCCTTGCACAGCCTGCGCCCCGATGACCCCCAAGCGCTACGCGTTGGCGCGCGCATTTACGCGCAGCAATGCGCGGCCTGCCATGGCGCCAGGGGTGAGGGCCAGCCCGACTGGCGCGAGCGCGGGCCTGACGGTCTGCTGCCGGCGCCGCCGCACGACGCGAGCGGCCACACCTGGCACCATCCGGACGAACAGCTGTTCGCCATCACCAAGCAGGGCCTGGCCCGGCTGATCAAGCAGCCCGACTACCGCACGGCCATGCCCGTCTACGATGGCGTGTTGAACGACGATGAGATCGTGGCCGTGCTGTCGTGGATCAAGGCGCAATGGCCACCCGAGGTGCGGCAGCGTCACGATGCGATCAACGTCGAGTACCGCAAGTCCTTGTCCCGTTAACCATCCGGGCGCGGGATGGGTGGGGCGCGTGGAAGGGGTTGACTCTTCCATGATGGGAAGGTTCAGAATCGAATTCAATCGATGAAGGCACTGTCATGAACGAGCATCTGCATCACCACGACCAGGCGGAGGGCGAACCGGCCCCGGCGGGCACCATCTACACCTGCCCCATGCATCCCGAGGTGCGGCAGGACCATCCCGGCGACTGCCCGAAGTGCCACATGCACCTGGTGCCCGAGAACGAGGTGGCCTCAGGCCACGATCACGATCACCACGGCCACATGGCCGGTGAACCGGCCTCGCCGGGCGCGGCGGCGCTGCCCCAGCAGGCCCCGGCTGGCACCATCTACACCTGTCCCATGCACCCCGAGATCCGGCAGGACCACCCCGGCAACTGCCCCATCTGCCACATGAATCTGGTGCCCGAAGGCGAAGTGACTTCGGGCCACGATCACGATCACCATCACCACGGCCACGCCATTGGTGAACACGTCGGCATGGCCGCGGCCGCGCCGACGCTGGAGGCGCCGACCGGCACGATCTATACCTGCCCGATGCACCCCGAGATCCGGCAGGACCATCCGGGCAATTGCCCCATCTGCGGCATGACGCTGGAGCCGGTGATTCCGCTGGGCGAAGAGGACAACAGCGAACTGCACGACTTCCAGCGCCGCTTCTGGTGGACGCTGCCGCTCACGCTGGTCGTCACCTTCCTGGCCATGTTCGGCCATCGCCTGGGCTGGTTCGCCATGGCCACGCAGAGCTGGATCGAGCTGGTGCTGTCCCTGCCCGTGGTGTTGTGGGCCGGCTGGCCCTTCTTCGTGCGCGGCTGGCAGTCGATTCAGAAGCGCAGCCCCAACATGTGGACGCTGATCGGCCTCGGCACGTCGGCGGCCTTTGTCTACAGCGTGGTCGCGACCGTGGCGCCGGGCGTGTTTCCGGCCTCGTTCGTGTCCATGGGCCGCGTGGCGGTGTACTTCGAGGCGTCCGTGGTCATCATCTCGCTGACCCTGCTGGGCCAGATCCTGGAGCTGAAGGCGCGCTCGCAGACCTCGGCGGCCATCAAGTCCCTGCTGGGCCTGGCGCCCAAGACGGCGCGGCGCATCAACGCCGACGGCAGCGAGGAGGACGTGCCGCTGACCCATGTCCATGTGGGCGACCTGCTGCGCGTGCGCCCCGGCGAGAAGGTGCCGGTGGATGGCGTGGTGACCGAGGGCCGCAGCGCCGTCGATGAATCCATGCTGACCGGCGAGCCCGTTCCCGTGACCAAGCGCGCGGGCGACCAGCTGATCGGCGCCACGCTCAACAGCAGCGGCGCGCTGGTCATGCGCGCCGACAAGGTGGGCGCGGCCACCGTGCTGTCGCAGATCGTGCAGATGGTGGCCAACGCCCAGCGCTCCAAGGCGCCCATGCAGCGCATGGCCGACAAGGTGGCGGGCAAGTTCGTCGTGGTCGTGGTGGCGATCGCCATCCTGACCTTCTTCGCCTGGGGCCTGTTCGGGCCCGAGCCCAGCTGGGTGTACGGCCTGGTCAACGCCGTGGCCGTGCTGATCATCGCCTGTCCCTGCGCGCTGGGCCTGGCCACGCCCATGTCGGTGATGGTGGCCACGGGCCGCGCCGCCACGCAGGGCGTGCTGTTCCGCGATGCCGGCGCGATCGAGAAGATGCGCGAGGTCGATACCCTGATCGTGGACAAGACCGGCACGCTGACCGAGGGCCGGCCGGCCTTCGACACGGCCGTCGCCGCCCCGGGCTATAGCGCGGACGAGGTGCTGCGCCTGGCAGCCAGCCTGGACCAGGGCAGCGAGCATCCGCTGGCCGACGCCATCGTCAGCGCGGCGCGTGCCAAAGGCCTGCAGCTGGCCAAGCCCGATGATTTCGAGTCGGGCAGCGGCATCGGCGTGCGCGGCACGGTCGAGGGCCGGCGCCTGGCGCTGGGCAACACCGCGCTCATGGAGCAGGAGGGCCTGGACGTGTCCGCCCTGAAGCTTGAGGCCGAGCGCCTGCGCGGCGAAGGCGCCAGCGTCATGCACCTGGCCGTCGATGGCCGGCTGGCCGGCCTGCTGGCCGTGACCGACCCCATCAAGTCCAGCACGCCCGAGGCCATCCGCATCCTGCACGCCAGCGGCCTGCGCATCGTCATGGCCACGGGCGACGGCCTGACCACGGCCCAGGCGGTGGCCACCAAACTGGGCATCGACGAGGTGCATGGCGAGGTCAAGCCCGCCGACAAGCTGGCCCTGGTCGAGAAACTGCAGCGCGAAGGCCATGTGGTCGCCATGGCCGGCGACGGCATCAACGACGCACCGGCCCTGGCCCGCGCCGACGTGGGCGTGGCCATGGGCACCGGCACCGACGTGGCCATGAACAGCGGCCAGGTCACGCTGGTCAAGGGCGACCTGCGCGGCATCGCGGCGGCGCGCCAGATCTCCATCGACACGGTGCGCAACATGCACCAGAACCTGGGCTTCGCCTTTGTCTACAACGGCATCGGCATACCGATCGCGGCCGGCGTGTTGTATCCATTCACCGGCCTGCTGCTGTCGCCCATGATCGCGGCGCTGGCCATGAGCCTGAGTTCGGCCTCGGTGATCACCAACGCGCTGCGGCTGCGGCGCGCCAAAATGTAGCAAGTCGGCCGACGGTTCGGGCAATCATTTAAGAGAAAATGGCCGCTGGCGCACGCCAGTCAAGCGCGAGCAGCTATCAAAAATGAAGTTTTCGGCAACGTCAGTCGATCTCAATCGATCTGCTCGAAGTCGATGAAGCCGCGCGTCACGTTGGTGTCCACCAGCCGGGCGCGCACCTTGTCGCCCACCTTCAGCTCGCGGCTGGGCAGCAGCTTGCCGTCGGCCGGCGGATCGAAGATACGCAGCCAGGTGTTGCCCTTGGACTGGCCGGTGACCACGCCGTCGAACAGCTGGCCGATGCGCTCTTCCAGCAGCATCGCGGCTTCGGACTTGCGCAGCTGGCGCTCGACCTTGTTGGCCGCGTCTTCCTGGCGCGTGCAGTGGGCCGCCAGCATCTCCAGCTCGGTGTGCGAGTAGGGCGCTGAGACATCGGCCAGCGCCGCCTTGATCAGGCGGCCGGTGATCAGGTCGGGGTAGCGGCGGTTGGGCGCGGTGGAGTGCGAGTAGTCGCGCACCGCCAGACCGAAGTGGCCGATCTTGGGGCCGCCCGGGCGCTCGACCACGTACTCGCCGCGGCCCATCAGCTTGACGATGGTGAGCGACAGGTCGGGAAAGCGCAGCGGGTCGCGCCGGCGTTCGGTTTGCAGGAATTTTTCGAGCGCGCTGGAGTCGGGCTCGGGCGGCAGCGTGGTGCCGCGCTCGGCCGCCAGCTCGGCGATGCGCGCCCAGCGCTCGGGCGAGCGCACCACGCGGCGGATGGAAGCGCGCCGCTTGCCAGCCAGGTAGCGCGCGCTGACGCCGTTGGTGGCCACCATGAACTCCTCGATCAGCTGGCGCGCGCGGTTCTGCTCCTGCTGACGGATGGCCACCACCCGGTCGCCGTCGAACTCGGCGCGCGGCTGCAGGGTCTGGAACTCGAGCGCGCCTTGCTCGCGCCGGCGCGCGCGCAGCTGCTGCGCCGCCGAATCCTGCGTGCGCAGCTGCTGGTCCATGCCGGGCACGCGGTCGGCCGCCTCGGGCAGCGGTCCGTCGCCGGTGATCCAGGCCGACACGGCGTCGTAGGCCAGCTGCGCCTGGTTGCGCACGCGCGCGCGCTGGATGTGGCTGCGCAGCAGCGCGCCGTCGGGCGCGAACACCATCTCGGTGACGGTGGCCGCGCGCACCTGGTTGGGGTTGAGCGAGGTGAGGTCGGTCGAGAGCTTCTCGGGCAGCATCGGGAAGATGCGCGCCGAGGTGTAGACGCTGGTGGTGTTGACCTGCGCGTGGCGGTCGATGGGCGTGTCCTTCTCGATCAGCGCGTCGACGTCGGCGATCGCCACCCAAATTTTCACGCTGCCGTCCGGCAGGGTCTCGCTCACGGTCAGCTGGTCCAAATCGCGCGAGTCGTCGTTGTCGATCGAGCACCAGGGCAGGCCGGTCAGATCGACGATGTCGGTGCCCTCGGCCAGGCCCGGCCCGTCGATGCCGCGCAGCTGCTGCAGCGCCGGGGCGGAAAACTCGGGCTGCAGACCCCGCTCGCGCATGGCGGCCACGGCCAGGTCGGCCAGTTCTTCTTTTTGGTGGGGGTGCAGCGCCATGGGTCCAGGAACTCCGTCGGGGTTGTCTCGGGCCATCTTAGCGGAGCGACCCGCGCAGGCCCTCCCAGTCTGGATTGCCGACCCGCCGTCCGGCCGCAATAATGGGGCCGAACAGCAGGCTGCGAGCCTGCATCACGAGATGGAGGGAGCCCCATGTCGCCAACGCAGCGTCCTCATTGGCCCAGCCTTCCTGCCGCCCTGGCCCTTGCCGTCGGGTTGGCAGTCTCCCCGCCGCTGTGTGCGCAGAGCGACGTGCCGGCTGCCGTCACACCGCGGGCAGCCGTGCCCGCTCAGGCCCCGCCGCGCGTCGTCGCCTACCTGGGCCTCGGCCCGAGCGAGTCGGTGAAGCTTTGCATGAACGAAGTGCGCGATGAACTGGAAAAGTCAGGCTGGTCGTTCGACGGGCAAGTGAGGCTCGAATGGAACGACGTCGCCAACGATCCGAGCCGCTATGCCTCGGCGGCGCAGGCGATGGTGGCGCGCCGCCCGGACGTGCTGCTCGCGACGGACAACCCACCGACCGAAGCCCTGATGAACGCCACCAAGGAGCTGCCCATCGTCGTGATGGGGCCGACCAATATCGGCAAGGTTCTGGATGCGCAGTTGCGCCCATTGGCCAACGTTACGGGGGTTTCGCTGGGCCTGAAAGGCCAATTCGCGATCAAGCCGATGGAAATGCTGCTGCGGGCGTTTCCGCAGGCGCGCCGCATCGGCATGATCTCCAACCGCGACAACATCGGGCACGAGCGGGCACAAGGCCTCGGACTTTTTGCGGACATGCTGCAGCAGGCCGACGTCGAGGGGCTGCGCGTGCGTTTCTCGGGCAAGGACGATATCGCTCGCGCCTGGGACGAACTGGCGCGCCTCGGGGTCGATGCGGTGCTGATTTGGCCGGATTCCTCGGTGTTTCTCGGCGAGCACGCGCAGCAGGCGCTGCGGGTGCGGCTGCCGGCGATTTCGCACTCCTCGTGGTTCGCCACTCGCCATGGCGGCCTGCTCAGCTATGGCTCCATCGGTCGCGTCAGCATGTGCGGGCGCGGAGCACGCTATGTGAACCAGATACTGCGTGGCCGTCCCTTGGCCGAGTTGCCGGTCGAAGAACTGTACGAAGCGGCGCTGGTCGTCAACCTCGACACCGCCGAGCGCATCGGCGTGACGCTGCCGTCGGCGCTGATCGAGCGCGCTGATCGCCTGATCCGGCCGGGCGAACGCACGCTGGCGCCAACGGCCGACGCCCATTTGCCTGCCGCGCGCTGATGCTCGCGCGCCGCCGCCTGTGGCACACCTACGCGCTGTGGATCAGCGCGTTGGTCACGCTGGTGCTGGCGGCCAGTGGCGTGGCCCAGCTGTGGCTGATCCAGCGCGAGACCCGGACCGCCGTGGAGGCCCAGCAGGCGCTCGAAGCCAACCGGGCTTCGGCCCGCATCGACCGCTTCATGCGCGAGGCCGGCACCTTGCTGCGCGCCAGCCTGTCGCTGCTGGATTCGGGCCACATCGGCGAAGTGGACGCCGACGTCCAGGTCGAGCTGCTGCGCCTGATGAGGCAAGCGCCGGCGATCGACGAGCTGTACTGGATCGACCCGCACGGCACGGAGCGTGTGCGCGTCTCGCGCATGGGGTCGGACCGCGTCGGCACGGGTGAAGACCGCAGCGGCTTGCCCGAGTTCCTGAACGCGCGGGCCGACGCGCCGTGGTTCGGTCCTGTCACCTACACCGGCAACCAGCCGCGCGTGGTGATGGCGCGCCGTGGCTGGCGGGAGCACAGCGGCGTGCTCGCCGCGAACCTGGACCTGGCGCAGTTGCGCAACATCATCGACGACACCCGCTTCGGCCGCGAGGGCCATGCCTACCTTGTCGACGGCGAGGGGCACCTGTTGGCGCACCCCGAGTTTTTGCAGGTGCTGGCGCGCCCCGACTGGACGGCCCGCCCGGCCGTGCAGGCGGCGATCGCCGACGACAGCGCCGATCCGGGCGATCTGGTCGAGTTCGACACGCCCGAGGGCGAATCGGTCGTGGCCTACTTCACCAAACTGAGCGTGCCCGGCTGGCGCCTGATCACCGAACAGCCGCGCGACGAGGCCTTTGCACCGGTGTACCGGGCGTTGGCCACAGCCTTGTTGATCCTGGTGCTCGCCGTGCTGGCGGGCTCGGCCGTCGGCACTGTGCTGGCACGCCGGGTGGTGCACCCGATCCAGCAGCTTGCCGAGGGCGCCGACCGCATCGGCGAGGGCCGGCTCGAGCACCGCATCGAGCTGGCGCGGGGTGACGAGCTGGGCCACTTGGCGACCCGGTTCAATCAGATGGCCGAGCGCCTGGGCGACTCGTACCGGCAGCTCGAAACCCGGGTGGCCGAGCGCACCCGGCAACTGGCCGCCGCCAACGCCTTGCTGCACGCCAGGCGCGACGAAGCCGAGCAGGCCAGCCAAGCCAAGACGCGCTTTTTGGCCTCGGCCAGCCACGACCTGCGCCAGCCGCTGCACACCATCAGCCTGCTGGTGGGCGTGCTGCGCCGGCAGGCCGTCACGCCCGAGGTGGGCCAGCTGGTGAACCACATCCAGGCCTCGGTCGCCGCGATGGAGGCGCTGTTCGTCGGCCTGCTCGACATCTCGAAGCTGGACGCCGGCATGGCCCGGCCGGTGCCGGGCGACCATGACCTGGCCGAACTGCTGCGCCGGGTGGCGGCCAGCCACGGGCCGGAGGCTGCCCGCAAGGGGCTGCGGCTGTCGGTGGTACCCAGCCGTTGCGCCGTGCACACCGACGCGGTGCTGCTGGAGCGTGTGCTCGGCAACCTGGTGTCCAACGCGATCCGCTACACCCAGCACGGCAAGGTGCTGGTGGGCTGCCGCCGGCGCCCCGGCGGCATCGAGCTGCAGGTGTGGGACACCGGCATCGGCATTGCGCCGGCCCAGTTGGCGCATGTCTTCGACGAGTTCTACCAGATCGACAACCCCGAGCGCGACCGCGGCAAGGGGCTCGGGCTGGGCCTGGCCATCGTCAAGCGCACGCTCGACCTGCTGGGCCATCGGTACGCATTGCGTTCGGCGCCGGGCCGAGGCACCTGCTTCTCGATCCTGCTGCCCACCGCCGAGGCGCTGCCGCGGGTGCCGGCGCAGCCCGAGGCGCTCGCGGCCAGGCCGCGCATCGCCGGCGCGTTCGTCGTGGTGATCGACGACGAGGCCGACACGCGCCGTGCCATGCAGGCGCTGTGCCACAGCTGGGGCGCGCACGTGCTTACCGCGGCGTCGGCCGAGCAGTGCCTGACCCTGCTGGACGAACACCTGCGCGACCCCGACCTGATCTTGAGCGACTATCGGCTGCGCGAGCACCAGGACGGCCTGGCTGCCGTGCGGCAGGTTCGGGCGCACATCGGCCAGCCGGTGCCGGCGATCATCATCACCGGCGATACCGCCACCGCCGACCTGCGGCGCGTCACCGACGCCGGCCTGCCGCTGCTGCACAAGCCGGTGGGCGCGGACCGGCTGCTGGCGGCGATCGAGGCTGAACTCGGTGCTCACCCAACTGGGGGATGCGAGGTGGTGGAAACGCAATCAGACTCCGACCATGAGGATTCTGCTGGTCGATGATCACGCGCTGTTTCGCGACGGCGTGGCGCTGCTGCTCAAGGAGCTCGATGCGGCAGTGCAGGTCTCGCATGCCGCCAACCTCGACGAGGCGCTGGCCATTCTTGACGGCGATGCCGGAATCGACCTGATCCTGCTCGACTTCATCCTGCCCGGCATGCACGGCCTGCAGGCGCTGGAGACGGTGCGCGAGCGCCACCCCGGCGTGCCGCTGGTCATGCTGTCCTCGCAGGAAGACCAGGTCACCGTGCTGCGCTCGATCCAGCTGGGGGCAATGGGTTTCATCCCGAAGTCGGCCCCGTCCGGCCAGATGTTCGAGGCCTTGCGCACCGTGCTGGCGCGGCGCATCTACGTGCCACCGCTCAGCCTGGCCGGCATCGCGCTGCCCGTGCCGGCGCGTGCCTGCACCAGCCCGGCCGAACTCGGGCTCACCCCGCGCCAGACGCAGGTGCTGCGGCTGATTCTGGAGGGCAAGCCCATGAAGCTGATCGCGCGCGAGTTGGGCCTGAGCCCCAACACCACCAAGACCCACGTCAGCGCCGTGTTGCGTGCGCTCGCCGTCACCACGCGCACGCAGGCCATCGTGGCGGCCAATCGCATGGGGCTGGTGCTGGGGGACGACGCTTCCTGAACCGTCGGGCGCGCGGCCGACACCGCCGTCGTCCAGGTGCCGAGTGCGCTGGATCGAAAGCCGCCGCGCAGGCGCGGGTGGAGCGGCTGGGTGTTCTTCAAAGCAAATCGATCGGCTTCCATCGCTCACCCAACTGGGTGATGTACGGGGGATATGTTTCTTTTAGTGTTCCCAGTGTCGAGAGACCCGGTCCAGGCAAACCCCAGGAGGAACACCATGAAAGCCCGCACCCGAAACCTGCTGATCCACGCTTTCGCCGCTTCCGCCGTGCTGTCGCTGGCGGCCTGCGGCGGCGACGGCGACGACCCGCCGGCGGCGCCGCCCGATCCGGCGCCAGCCCCCGCGCCCAACCCTGGCCCGGGGCCTGCGCCCGCGCCCGCACCCGCGCCGGCACCCAGCCCCGATCCCGACCCGACGCCGCCGCCTCCGGATCCGGTTCCGCCGCCGCCGGCGCCGCCGCCCGGCCCCCCCGGGCCGCCGACTCCTGTCACGCTGTTTGGCCAGGTCACGCGCAACGCCGCGCTCCAGAACGCCACGGTCTGCCTGGACCTGAACGACAACGGCGCCTGCGACGCGGGCGAGCCGGCTTCGGCCGCCACCGGGGTCAACGGCCAGTACTCGCTGACCACCATGCCGGCCGACGCCGCTGCCGCGCGCCTGATCGCCGTGGTCAAGGCCAACGTGACGATCGACGCCAACAAGCCGGGCCAGCCTGTCACTACCGGATCCGACTACGTGATGACGCGTCCCAAGGGCAGTGCCGGCGGCATCAACCCGCTGACCACGCTGGTTCAGGCCGGGGTGGCCGCAGGCATGACCGAATCGACCGCGCGCAGCAACGTGGCCAGCCAGCTGGGCATTGCCGCCGGCAAGATCGACAACTATCAGGGCGATCCGCCGGCCAGCGACGACAACGTGCAGGACACCGCGCGCTGGATCGCGGCCTTCACCTCGGTGGCGCTGCGCGAGGGCATTCCGCTGGCGGTGCACAACCCGGCAGTCGCCGGCGCGGCCTACGAGTTGATGGACAACCTGATCTGGTTCAACGCCAGCAACTATTACTCGCGCAGCCTGCAGATCGCGGCGCGACCGGCCGGTACGGTGGCCGCCACCGCCACGGACGAGCGCGCGCGCAAGAACGGCGGTGCCGCCCAGCCGGACTTCGGCTCAGCCACCAGCCTGTACCGCGCCGCTTACCTCACGCCCACCGGCTGGCAGATGTGCGGGCGCAACACGCCGACGCCTGTCATCACCACCACCGGCGGCAACCCCAGCCGCTCGGTGTACTGCGGCACGTCGGTGGCCATCACCATCAACCAGAGCACCCCGGTCACGGGCACCCTGGCCGACCTGGTGACCAACTGGCAGGGGCGGGGGGCGCTCAACCGCATCAACAACGACGGCACCTCGACCGCCAACCTGCTGGGTGCCCTGGGTAGCGCGGCATTGCCGGCCGGCGCCGAGGAGACCCACCGCCGCGCACTGACCCTGTCGTCCGACATCGTCATCACCGACACCTGGACGCGTGCCATCACGCAGGCCGACGGTCGGGACACCCTGTCGGGCGTGGTGGCGCATTACGCGGTTGCCAGCGTCGACACCTCGACCGGGACGAACGCCGGCAACACCACGCTCAGTATGGGGCTGGGGTCGACCGACATGAAGACCATGCGCGTGGCGTTCGGCGCTGGCAATGCGGCGCACTACTACGAATGCGACCTGGCCACGCCCGGCGGCAACTTCGCCAACCCGCCCAACTGCCAGACCACCACCACCGGCACCTACAGCATCGTGACCGTCAACGGCGCCCAGATCATGCGCTTTGCCGGCCACCCGGCGGTGGACGCCAGCATCGGCTACGACGTCGTCTACACCCAGATCGACTGGGGCGGCGGGCCGCCCAACCGGTGGGTGTACCGCGCCCATGCCACCAAGCCCGACTACCAGAACCGCTTTGCCCAGTCGCTGCGGCTGAACGGCGCGGCCTGGTCGGCGTTCAAGACCCAACTGGGCCTGTAAACCAGCACCGCCGCGGGCCTGCCGGTCCGCGGCGCTACCTTGCAAGATGAAGGAGTGTTGTCATGAAAGCCATGGTCCCTGCCCTGTTGTCCGTCGTGGCCGTCCTGGCCGGTTGTGCCGCTGGGCCACCGCCCGCCGCCGACTTTCCGCCCGGCGCCCGCATCCCGGCGACCGGCGAGATCACATCGCTGCTGCGCGGCAAGTCGTTTACCCTGGCCAACCCCAACGGCAGCACCACGCGCGTCGACCATGCCGCCGACGCGAGCAGCGGCATAGTGGTCTATTTTGGCGGCCGCTCCGACAGCGGCACCTGGCGCGCCGAGGACGGACGCGTGTGCTATCAGTTCAAGACCATCCCATCGGCATGCAATGACGTGCGGATGGTGGGCGCGAACATTTATTTCAAGCGCGGCAGCAGTGGTCAGGTCGTGCAGCTGGTGCCGCGCTGAAACGCGCACGCGGTCGCGCAGAAAAACGGGCGAGCACAGGGTCTTCCACCGACCGCGCCGGGAGCGCCAGATCGCGCGCGTCAAGCTTTAAGCTGCCTTGACCGGCGCCAGCGTATACAACGGAATATCGTGCGCACGCCCCAGCGCGTCGAGCTGGCGGCGCGTCTTGCCCAGCGCCCAGGCGGCGATGGTGGCGTGTGAGGCGGGGGCGAAGGGGGCGCGCAGGTCGGGCGGGGGCAGGCCGGCGACCTTGAACAGGGCGGCGGCGAAGTGCGGCTCCAGCGCGGCAAAGGCCACGCGGCCGTCCTTGCAGGGGTAGACCTTGTAGCCCGCGTGCGCGCCGCCGACGGCGCCGCTGGGCAGGGTCAGGCCCCAGTCGCGCGGCAGGGCCAGCCACTGGGCGGCGCCCAGCAGGGTCACCTCGCGGTGCACGCCGCGGCCGCTGGCGCGGGCCTGCAGCAGGGCGGCCAGGGTGGCCTCGACGGCCAGCAGGGCGCCGGTCATGTCGGCCAGCAGGGTGGGGGGCAGGGCGGTGCCGGTGATCAGGCCGGCCTCGGCCAGGTAGGTCAGGTCGTGGCCCGGCTCCTCGGCGCGCTCGCCGGCGGCGCCGACGATCTCGATCAGCGACAGCTGCGGGTGGGCGCGGCGCAGGGCGGCCCAACCCAGGCCCAGCTTGGCCAGCGCCGAGGGGCGAAACGAGGTCAGCAGCACGTCGGCGGCGGCCAGCTCGCGCGCCAGCTGGGCGCGGCCGCGCGCGCTCTTGAGGTCGAGCGTGACGGCGCGAATGCCCGCGTGCATCTGGCCGTAGGCGTCGGGGTTGTACTGGCCCATGGGGTCGCCGCTGACGGTGGGCGCCGGGCCGGGCGGCTCGACCTTGAGGCAGCGCGCGCCCAGCGCGCGCAGGCGCATCAGCGCGGCCGGGCCGGGCAGGTTGAGCGCCAGGCTGACGATGCGCGTGCCGCGCAGGGGACGAGGGGGGTTGGATGCGGGCATGGGGCGGGCGTGGAGTGAATCGCCTGGTTATACCGCACATTCAAGCAAAATTGGCCTCTGGCGCCCGTCCATCAAGCGCGAGCAGCTATCAAAACCGGAGTTATTACGTGCCGGCCGTCACACGCCCAGGTGCTGCGTCAGCAGCTCGGGCTGGGCCTGGATTTGCGCCGACGTGGCCTCCAGCGCCACCTCGCCCTTGACCAGGATGACGTTGCGGTCGGCGATCTCGGTCACGTGGCGCCAGTTCTTGTCGACGATCACGCTGGAGATGCCGCTGCCCTTGATCAGCGCGCAGATGCGCCAGATCTCGCGCGCGATCAGCGGCGCCAGGCCCTCGGTGGCCTCGTCCAGGATCAGCACGTCGGGGTTGGTCATCAGCGCGCGGCCGATGGTCAGCATCTGCTGCTCGCCGCCCGACAGCTGCTGGCCGCCATGGTGCAGGCGCTCGGCCAGGCGCGGGAAGGTCTGCAGCACGCGCTCGTAGGTCCAGTCGCGCTGGCCGCGCGTGCCGGCGCGGGCGGCCATCTTGAGGTTCTCGGTGACCGACAGGTTGCCGAAGATGCCGCGCCCCTCGGGCACGTAGGCCACGCCCAGTTGGGCGACCTCGTAGGGCGCGCGGCCGGTCATGGGCTTGCCCATCACCAGCACGCCGCCGGCGCGCGGCTTGACCAGGCCCATGATGGATTTCAGCAGCGTGCTCTTGCCCATGCCGTTGCGGCCCATCAGGCCGATGGTCTCGCCGCGGCGCACGGCAAAGTCGATGCCGCGCAGGATGTGGCTGGCGCCGTAGTAGCTGTGCAGGCCGATGGCGTGGATCAGCAGCTCGGCGTCGGTGGCGGGGCGCGCCGGCACGTCGTCGGCGCGCGGGCGCGGGCCCAGCGGGTCGTTGGGGTCGTCCGGCAGGTTGGCGTTGGCTTGAGTGGCCATGTCAGTGATCCTCGCCCAGATAGGCCGCCTGCACGCCCCGGTCGGCGCGGATGGCCGCCGGCTCGCCGCTGGCGATCACCGTGCCGTTGACCATCACCGTCAGGTGGTCGGCCAGGGTGAAGATGGCGTCGATGTCGTGCTCCACCACCATCATGGCGTGCCTGGGCTTGATGCGCAGCAGCAGCTCGACCATGCGCTCGGCCTCGGCCGTGCCCATGCCGGCCAGCGGCTCGTCCAGCAGCAGCACGCGCGGCTGGGTGGCCAGGGTCATGGCGACTTCGAGCTGGCGCTGCTCGCCGTGGCTGGCGGCGCCGGCGATGGCGTGGCGGCGCTCGGCGAGGCCGGCCAGCTCCAGCGCGGCCTCGGCGCGCGCCTGGGTGGCCTGGTCGGCCTGCGCGCTGTGCAGCCAGCGCAGGGGGTTCCAGGGCTGCTGCGGCGCGCGCGACTGCGCCGCCAGGCGAATGTTCTCCCACACGGTGAAGGGCAGGAAGATGTTGGTCTTCTGGTAGCTGCGGCCCAGGCCGTGGCGCGAAATCTGCTCGGGCGCGGCGCGCGTGATGTCCTGGCCGGCCAGCTCGATGCGCCCCGACGTGGGCGGCAAGTCGCCCGACAGCAGGTTGGTCAGCGTCGACTTGCCGGCGCCGTTGGGGCCGATCACCACGTGGATGCGGTCTTGCCACAGGTCGAGCGAAACCTCGTTGACGGCGGCCAGGCCGCCGAACTTCTTGGTCAGCTGGCGGGCGCTGAGCAGGGGCTGGCCACTCATCGAGCCTTCTCCCCACGCGTGGTCAGGCGCTGGATCACGCCCAGGATGCCGCGCGGCGCAAAGCAGATCACTCCCACGATGAACAGGCCCATCCACAGCTGCCAGTGCTTGCCGGTGTCGAAGGCGCCGATGGCCGGCAGGTCCTTGAACACGTCGAGCATGATCTCGAACGCGAAGGCGCCGACGATGGCGCCGGCAAAGTTGCCCATGCCGCCCAGGATCACCATCATGATCACGTGCGCGCTTTGGTGAAAGCCCATCAGCTCGGGGTTGACGAAGCCGCTTTGCGCGCCCCACAGGTAGCCCGCCAGCCCGGCCAGCGCGCCGGCCAGGGTGAAGGCCGACAGCTTGTAGCCGAAGCTGCCGTAGCCCACGGCGCGCATGCGGTGCTCGTTGACGCGGATGCCCGCCAGCGCGCGGCCGAAGGGGCTCCACAGCAGGCGCCGCAAAAAGGCGAACACCCCCACCAGGCAGGCCAGCGTGAAGTAGTAGAAGACGCGCTTGTTCTCCAGGTCGAACAAGCCGGCGTCGGGCCGGAAGTTGATGTAGATGCCGTCCGAGCCGCCCAGCGCCTTGTTGTCGAACACCAGGTAGAACACCATTTGCGCGAAGGCCAGCGTCACCATGATGAAGTAGATGCCGCGCGTGCGCACGACGAAAAAGCCGATCACCGCCGCCGCCGCGCCGGCCGTCAGCACGGCGGCGGGCAGCGTCCACCACAGGCTGGCGGGCTCGCCCTGCGGGGTGAAAAACGCCAGCGCGTAGCCGGCGATGCCGAAGTAGGCCGCGTGCCCCAGCGACACCAGGCCGGTCACGCCCTGCAGCAGGTCCAGGCTCATGGCGAAGATGGCGAGGATCATCATGCGCACGACCATCTGCTGGTAGAAGTCGCTGCCGACGAAGGGAAACAGCGCCAGCGCCGCCAGGCCCAGCGCCAGCAGGCCCTTCATGGCGCGGGGCAGGGCTTCGAGGTGAGTGGTCGGTGCGGTCATGCGCCACCGCCCGGCCGCCCGAAGGTGGCGAAGGCCCCCTTGGGGGGCAGCGAACCACACGAAGTGGGGAGCGTGGGGGTCGTCATGATTTAAACAGACCTTCGGGCTTCCACAGCAGCACCGCCGCCATCAGCATGTACACCAGCATGCTGGAGACCTGCGGCAGCAGCACCTTGCCGAAGGTGTCCACCAGGCCCACCAGCAGCGCGGCGACCAGCGCGCCGCGCACCGAGCCGATGCCGCCGATGACCACGACGACGAAGCACATGATCAGCACCGACGAGCCCATGTTGGGGTAGACGCTGGAGACCGGCGCGGCGATCATGCCCGCCACCGTGGCCAGTGCCACGCCGATGGCGAACACCACGGCGTGGATCAGCTTGATGTTGATGCCCAGCGACTCGGTCATGTCGCGGTTGAAGGCGCCGGCGCGAATCTTCATGCCCAGCCGCGTCTTGCCGATCAGCAGGTACAGGCCGACGGCGAGCAGCACGCAGATGGCCATCATGAACAGGCGGTACACCGGATAGGACAGCGTCTCGGTCAGCGGCAGCGAGCCGGTCAGCAGCGGCGGCACCGGCACGCCGTGCACGTCGTCGCCCCACAGCAGCGAGCGCGATTCCTCGAAGATGTAGATCAGGCCGAACGTGAGCAGCACCTGGTCCAGGTGGTCGCGTTGGTAGAAGTGGCGAAACAGCACGCGCTCCAGCACCAGGCCGAACACCACCGACAGCAAGGTGCCCACCACGATGGCGGCGGTGAAGCTGCCCAGCTGCGCCGACAGCGCATAGGCCAGGTAGGCCCCCAGCATGTAGAAGCTGCCGTGCGCCAAGTTGACCACGCCCATGATGCCGAAGATCAGCGTCAGGCCGGCGGCCAGCATGAACAGCAGCAGCCCGTACTGCACGCTGTTGAGCAGCTGGATCAGGAAGTTGGCGAAATCCATCGAAGTGGGGAAGGTCGATCGGGCCAGAAAAAACGGCGGATCGCTCCGCCGTTCACGGCATGCCGTTGCGTGGGTCGGCTCAGGTCAGCTTGCAGCCGGCGCCCGAGTCGGCCAGCGCCTTGGCGGCCACGCCGACCACCACGTTGTCGCCCTTTTCGACCTTGCGCAGGTAGATGTCCTGGATCGGGTTGTGGGCCTTGCTCATGGTCCACTTGCCGCGCGGGCTGTCGACCACGGTGGACTCGATGGCCTTGTACAACGCCGCCTTGTTGGCCAGGTCGCCCTTGACCGCCGCGGCGCCCGCCACCAGCAACTGGCCCGAGTCGTAGCCCTGCACGGCGTAGACGTCGGGCTGCATCTTGAACTGCTGCGCATACGCGGTGCGGAACTGCTTGTTGCGCGGCGTGTCCAGCGAGTCGGCGTAGTGCAGCGTGCTCATCACGCCCTCGGCCGCGGCGCCGGCGGCGTCCAGCGTGCCTTCGGTCAAGAAGCCCGAGCCCCACAGCGGAATCTTGTCGTGCAGGCCGGCCGCGGCGTAGTCCTTCATGAACTTGGCCGCGCCGCCGCCGGCGAAGAAGCAGGCCACGGCGTCGGGCTTGAGCGCGGCGATCTCGGTCAGCAGCGCCTGGAACTCGACGTTGGGGAAGGGCACCGCCAGCTCCTTGACGATGGTGCCGCCGGCCTTGGTGTAGCTTTCCTTGAAGCCCTCGAACGCGTCGTCGCCGGCGGCGTATTTCCAGGTGATCCACACCGCCTTCTTCAGGCCGCGCTCCATCATCGGCTTGCCCAGTGCCAGCGTGGGCTGGCTGTTGGTGAAGCTGGCGCGAAACACGTTGGCCGCGCACAGCGCGCGCGTCACCGGCAGCACGCCGGCGTTGGGAATGATGTTGAGCACGCCCGACTCGCGCGCCACCTTGTGGATGCCCATCTGCACGCCCGAGTGCACGGTGCCGATCAGCACGTCCACCTTGTCGCGCTGCACCAGCTTGTTGGCGTTTTCGACGCCCTTGGACGGCTCGGACTCGTCGTCCACCTTGAACCACTCGATCTCGCGCCCGCCCAGCTTGCCGCCCTTTTCGGCGATCGCCATGCGCACACCGTTTTCGATCGCCACGCCGAGCTGGGCGTAGGTGCCGGTGTAGGGCAGCATGAAGCCCACCCGCACCTTGTTCGACTGCGCCCGCGCTATCTGCGGCAGCAGCAGGCTGGCGGTGCCGGCGCCCACCAGGGCGGCGCTGCGCGAGAGCACCAGGCGGCGGCTGGGGCTGCGGGGAGAGAGGGTGGATGACATGCGGTATCTCCTGGGTTGATGGCGGTCAAACGGTGCTGCATTGTGTTTCATCGGTCCGGGATTGCGTCCCTTGGCTTTCCCGCAATCGCTGCGGATTGCGGGCAAGCCGGCGTCGAAACATGAAGTAAAGTGCCTGTCTATGCGAAGTATAGTGCGTGTTCGGTGCCCGCCAGCTAGGGTTTTCCCAAGCGGTGGCTTGTCCGGGCGGGCGGTGGACCGCGCGGCCGCCCTGGTTGCGGCAAGAGGGCGATCGGCCACGGGTGGCGAGCCGACTCAGCAGCTTCGCCATGCTCCCCCAAGCATTTCGTGCAAGAGCCTCGCGCAGTCCCAGCCCAAGGCCCTTGCTGCGATGGTGGAGAGGCTGTCCTGATCTTCTCGGCCCGGCCTTCCGTGTCATCGCCGGTGGTTGTTCAGCGCACGCTTTCGCGCGCGCGAAACCCCCTTCAGGCCGCTGGCGGCGCCACGCTTGCCCCTTCGACGCCGTGGCGCCGAAGCGCCTCCAGAACGAGGCCCGACGATTTCATGTCCTCAACGAAACTCTTGAGCAAGGACGCGGCCAGCGCGCCGCGGCTCTTGGGAACGGCCATGGCCTGCTCGATGACCATGAACCGGCCCGGCAGCAGGCGCAGTCCTCCGTGGCGCTGTGCGTCGGCCTCCAGCTGTTGCCGGACCCCCGCCGCAACATCGTGGCCGCCCTCAATGAAGGCGGCGACGACGGCAGGCGAAGTCGGAATGCGCACGATGTCGGCATGGAGGAGCTCGCGGCTCAGGAACAAGTGATAGGCGCTGCCCTTGCCCACCGCCACGCGCGTGCCTGCCCGGTCCACCTGGTCGTTGCCATGCAGCGGAGATGCGTCGCGCACTAGGTAGCAGCCTTCAATCAGGATGTAGGGCGCGGTGAATGCAATGGAGTTGGCCCGCAGTGGGTCGATGGCGAAGAAACCAATGTCGGCCTCGTCCGACTCCAGGCATTGGACCGCCTTGCCTGCCCCGTCGAACACCACCAATTCCAGCGGCACGCCAAGGCGGTTGGCGAGCGTCCTGGCAAGATCGACCGACACCCCGCCCGGGGGCTGGCCCGGCAGTTGGTGCGCAAGCACCGGGTTGCCGAGGTTCACCGTCGCGCGGAGCTTGCCCCGTGGAGCCAGGGCTTCAACGGCGTGTGTCGAGTAGGTCACGTCCGGCGCCACCAATCAACGCAGCAGGTTGGCCGGCACCAGCACCGCGCCTTCCATCAGGCGCCGGGCCGACCGGCTCATGATGACCTTTTGCACCGCCCATTCGCCGTCGATCTCGGCCGCTTCGGCGCCGACCGCGAGGGAGCCGGACGGATGGCCGAAACGCACCTGGCCATCCGCGCCGATGGGGGCGATCTGGTGCACCAGGGTGCCGGGAATCGCAGCGGCGGCGGCGATCGCCACGGCACCCGTACCCGTCATGGCGTGGTGCAGCACGCCCATCGAGAAGATGCGGGCCAGCAGCTCGACCGACGACGCTTCGACCTTCTTGCCATCCGACGCCACGTAGGCGGCCGGTGCAGCGATGAAGGCCAGCTTGGGCGTGTGCGGACGTTTGGCCGCTTCCTCGGGCGTGGCCACCAGGCCCATGGCTATGGCACCCGCCGCGCGGATCGCTTCGGCGCGAGTCAACATTTCCTTGCTGCCGTTCACGTCGCCTTGCAGCTCTGTGCCCTTGAGGCCCAGCGCCGAAGCGGCGATGAACACGGTCGAGTTGCCGGCGTTGATGAGCGTGGCCTCGACCTCGCCCACGCCAGGCACTTGAAGCGTGTCGATCTTGCGACCGCTTGGGAACATGGAGCCGCCCTCGCCGCCATCGTCATCGGCCGCAGGATCCAGAAATTCGAGCTTCACCTCGGCGGCCGGGAAGGTCACGCCGTCCAGTTCGAAGTCGCCGAGTTCGACCACTTCACCGCCGCGCATCGGCACGTGCGAGACGATCACTTTCTGGATGTTGGCCTGCCAGATGCGCACGGTAGACGTGCCGTCCGCCGGGGCGTGCACCAGGCCCGACGAGATGGCGAACGGCCCCACGGCCGCGCTCAGGTTGCCGCAGTTGCCCGACCAGTCCACCACGGGCTGGTCGATGGCCACCTGGCCGAAACGGTAGTCCACGTCGCAGTCCGGTCGCGAGGACTTGGACAGCAGCACCACCTTGCTCGTGCTGGACGACGCACCACCCATGCCGTCGATCTGCTTACCGTAGCGGTCCGGGCTGCCGATGACGCGCAGCAGCACGGCATCGCGCTGCTGGGGGTCGCTCGGCAGGTCCGAGGCGATGAAGAACACGCCCTTGCTGGTGCCGCCACGCATGTAGACGGCGGGAATACGAAGTTGGGTCATGGTGAATCTCGAAGTTCAGGCCTGGGCAGTTGCGGGTTGTTGGGTGGCGGCGCCCTGGCTAGCCAGTTGGCTGTCCAGCACATAGGGCAGCACGCCGCCCTGGCGGAAATACTCGGCCTCGATCTGCGTGTCGATGCGGGCCAGCAGGTTTGCCGTGGTGGTCGTGCCATCGGCGCGGTGGATGACAAGCTGGACGGTCTGCAAGGGCTTCACACCCGCCTCGATGCCCAGCAGATCGAACGACTCGGAGCCGTCCAGGCCCAGCGACTGCACGGAGTCCTCTCCGATGAATTGCAGGGGCAGCACGCCCAAGCCGGACAGGTTGCTGCGGTGGATGCGCTCGAAGCTGCGCGCAACCACGGCACGCACGCCGAGCAGGCGCGTGCCCTTGGCAGCCCAATCGCGGCTGGAACCGCTGCCGTACTCTTCGCCCGCGAAGATCACGGACGGAACTTGCGCGGCCTGGTAGCGCTCCGAGGCGTCGAAGATCGTGGTCCGCTCGCCCGTGGGGCGGTGCACCGTGAACGGGCCTTCGTCGGCCGAGCCATCGGCCTTGGGGGCCAGCATGAAGTTCTTGAGCCGCACGTTGGCGAAGGTGCCACGGGTCATCACCTCGAAGTGGCCCCGGCGCGCGCCGTAGGTGTTGAAGTCGTTCCTGGCCACGCCGCGCGCGGTCAGGTACTCGCCGGCCGGCAGGCCCTTGGCAATGGAGCCGGCCGGGCTGATGTGGTCGGTCGTGATCGAGTTGCCCAGGATCGCCAGGGCGCGCGCGCCGACGATGTTGCCGTTGCCCATGCTGCCGAAGAAGTCGGGCTCGGCCACATAGGTCGACTCGGGCCAGTCGTACACGTCGCCGGTGCTCGACGCGATGGCGTTCCACAGGTCGCTGCTGTTGTCCAGGTTGCCGTACACCGATGTGTAGTGCTCCGCATTGGCCGCGAAGTGCGTCAGCGCGCGGACTTCCTCGGGCGTGGGCCAGATGTCGGACAGCATGACCGGGTTGCCCTGCGGGTCGATGCCCACGGGCTCTTTCGTGAGGTCAGTGCGCGTGGTGCCGGCCAGCGCGAAGGCCACGACCAGCGGCGGGCTGGCCAGGAAGTTCGCACGCAGGTTGCCGTGGATGCGCGCCTCGAAGTTGCGGTTGCCCGACAGCACGGCCGAGCACACCAGGTCGTTGGACACGATGGACTGCTCCAGCGCGGGGTCGAGCGGGCCGATGTTGCCCACGCAGGCGCCGCAGCCGTAGGCCGCGATGCCGAAGCCCAGCTTGTCCATGTCGCCAATCAGGCCGGCGTCCTGCAGGTAGGACGTGACGGCGCGCGAGCCCGGCGTGAACAGCGTCTTGACCCAGGGCTTGGCCTGCAGGCCACGGGCGACTGCCTTCTTGGCCAGCAGGCCGGCCGTGATGAGCAGTTCAGGGTTGGACGTGTTGGTGCACGAAGTTATGGCCGCGACCAGCACGTCGCCATGGCCGATGTCGAAGCTGCTGACCGGGCCAGGGGCGCCGGCCGGCGCCGCCGTTACCGGGTAGCGGGCCGCGAGATCCGCGGCCTGCTTGCCGTACCCGCCGCTCTTGGCGTCCTGCACCATGGTTTCGTCGAAGCGCAGGCCCAAGTCGGCCAAATCCACTCGATCCTGGGGGCGCTTGGGACCGGACAGGCATGGGCGGATGCTGTCCAGGTCGACGACGACGGTGGACGAGTAGTCGATGTCTCCGGCCTTTGGTGCGCCGAACAGGCCTTGCTCGGTGAAGTAGCGGCGGATCAGGTCGACCTGCTCGGCCGTGCGACCCGTCTGCGAGAAATACTGCAAGGTGTTCTCGTCGATAGCAAAGAACCCGCTGGTGGCACCGTACTCGGGGGCCATGTTGGCGATGGTGGCGCGGTCGGTCGCGCTGAGCGAGGCAGCGCCTTCGCCGAAGAACTCGACCAGCTTGCCGACGACCTTGGCCGCGCGCAGGGTCTGCGTCACCTGCAGGACGGCGTCGGTGGCCGTGACGCCGGGGCGCAGCGCGCCGCGCAACTCCACGCCGACCACATCGGGCGTGAGCATGTAGATCGGCTGGCCCAGCATGCCAGCCTCAGCTTCGATGCCGCCGACACCCCAGCCCAGCACACCGATGCCGTTAATCATCGTGGTGTGCGAGTCGGTGCCGACCAGCGTGTCCGGGTAGGCCACGCCATCGGCTTCGATCACGCCTTGGGCAAGGTACTCCAGGTTGATCTGGTGGCAGATGCCTGTGCCGGGCGGCAGCACCTTGAAGGTCTTGAAAGCATGCATGCCCCACTTCATGAACTCATAGCGCTCGCGGTTGCGCTCGAATTCCACTTCCATGTTCTTGCGCAGCGCGTTGGGCACGTTCGAGAATTCCGTCTGCACCGAGTGATCCACGACCATGTGCACGGGCACCAGCGGTTCGATGGCCTTGGGGTCGGCGCCGCGGCGCTGCGCCTGGCTGCGCATGGCGGCCAGATCTGTCAGCAGGGGAATGCCGGTGAAGTCCTGCAGCAGCACCCGGCCCACGATGAACGGCACTTCGGCCTCGCGCGCCGCATTGGCCTGCCAGGTGGCGAGCTGGCGGACATGCGCATCGAGCACCTTGGTGCCGTCGCAGTTGCGCAGCACCGATTCCAGCAGGATGCGGATGGCGACAGGCAGGCGCGAGACACCCGCGAAGCCATCGGCTTCCAGCGCGGACAGGGAGTAGTAGCGGTGCGTGCGGCCGTCTTCGGTGGTGAAGCCGCGGACGTACTGCGACGGTTGGAAGGGGTGGGTCATCGTGGGCGCTCTCTTATGTGGGTATGTGGGGCGGAATCAGGCGTCGAACTTGAAGAGTTCGGCCGGGGTGCGGCACAGCACGGTTTGCCGGGCTGTGACATCAGGAACCCAGCTTTCCAGCCGGGCGAGTTGGGTGGCGTAGTGCTCGCTGCTCTCGTGCTGCGTGAACGGCCAATCGCTGGCCCACAGCAGCCGGTCGGGCTGGAACGCGTCCAGCAAAGCGGGCGCGGCCTGCTGCGCAATCGCGGGGCCGAACCGGTAGTCGCCAGACAGCTTGACCCACACGCGGCGGCTGGCCGCGAAGCCCAGCAGCCGGGCAAAGCCGGGGTCTTGCGTGCCGAGCACGGGGTCCGGCATGCCGAAGTGGTCGATGACCACGCGGGCGCCTGCGGCCAGCAGCGGCTCCACCGATGCCGACAGCCGCGCGCAGCGGTCGTTGATCTCGATGTGCCAGTCGTGGCGGACGCACTCCGCAACCGCTTCAGCCCAGGCGCCGGCGGCGAAGTCCGGCACCGACAAGCCGCCGGTCATGTTCACGCGCACGCCGACCACGCCGGCGGCGGCATAGCCGTTCAGCTTGGCCAGGTCGGCGGCCGGGTCGATGGCCACGACGCCGCGCAGGCGCCCTTGCGCCTTGCCCAGCGACTCGATGAGGTAGCTGTTGTCCGTGCCGAGCACGCTCAACGCGACCAGCACGCCGCGCGCGATGCCGTGCTGGTCCAGTTCTTCCAGATACTGCTTCAGCGGGGCATCGTAGACCGGGGTGAAACGGCGGCTCTCGACGTACCGCAGGCCACGGTGGAACACGTGGGCGTGCGTGTCCGTGGACTGTGGAATCGACTGCACTATGTCGGCCATGATTGTCTTTATGTCTTCCAAAACGCAAATGTACTGTAGACGTTTAAACTGCGTTTGTCAACGCAAAAGAGAAATATTAGACTGAACTGTATGGCCGAGGCCGTCGCGCGCGAATGCACGCTCAAACGGAACTTGGAAAGCTTGGCCGTACGAACCACGCCGCGGGGCGTGGGCTTGGAACTCAGAGCGCCCGTGCGAGGCGATCAGGCGCGGGCGGGGGCGCGGCCCGCTGCTGATCCGCTTTGAAAACGGCGTCGTTGGTCTTCTTCATCCGGGCGCCGCTCAAGTGCCGCTTCATGAGGCTGGCGGCGGCGATGCTGTCGCCCTGCTCGATGGCGTCCAGGATTTCCAGATGCTCGCGGGCGAGCGCCGCCCGGGGCAGATCTTCCCGGGCCTGGCGATATTCGGCCAGGCGGCGGAGCTGGTCCAGGCGCCGAAGGGCTTGCAGCGCGAGGCGGTTGCCCGACCAGGCCGCAATGGCTTCGTGAAATCTGGCGTTCGACTCGAAGCGCTCGGTCGCGCTCTGGTGCACGCCGTCCAGAATGGCCTGCTGCTGGCTGCGCAGCTCGGCCAGTTCCTGCATGTTGGGCTTGAACTTGGGGCTCAGCAGGCCGGCCGGCTCGATGGCCAGGCGCAACGCGTACATGTCGTCATAGGCCTCCAACGAGTCGATCATCGGCAGCAGCCGCCAGCCGTAGCCCGCTTCGCGTTCGGCCCAGCCCTCGGCTTGGGCGCGCACCAGAACCCGGCGCACATCGGCGCGCGAGGCGCCCAGCATGCGGGTCAGGTCGGCCTCCGTGACCGACTCGGCCAGCCGGCGCTGCAAGTGGGCGTCCGCGACCTGCAAATACAGCGGATCGTCCGCCGCATTCACCTCATCGACCACATCGCTCGCCAGTTGCGCGGCATCGGCGAGTACGGAATAGCCGCGGTTCTTGTCGTACCGCACAACGCCTGTGGTCACCAGATGGTCCAGAGCAACCCGGATGGGCGATCTGGAGGTGCCCGTGAGTTTGGCCAGCGTCCATTCCGGCAGCCGCGTTCCGACCGCCAGGCGCTCGCGCCGGATGTAGCCCACGATTTCGCGCAGGGCCTTCTGCTGGTTGAGGGTGAGGTCGGTTGCCATGGTGCTTCGATTCTGACTGATGTACTGAGGGTGTACGCGCTTGCAGTCGTCAACTGTCAAAAATTGTGTTTTCGTGCGTGTAGGGAAAACCACTACATTTACGAGTTGACGGCTTTATTGCGTTTATGGTGCAATAAACACACTTTAACGAGCCACCCCATTTTTTTCAATCACTTGCATTGAGAGACGCCCCATGAACCGCCGATTGTTCGCCCGCGCCGCCCTTATCACCTCCGCCCTGGTCAGTGCCGCCGCCCCCACCTTGGCCCAGAACTACCCGACCAAGCCCGTCACCGTGATCGTCCCGTTCGCAGCGGGCGGTGGCAGCGACAACATCGCACGTCTCGTGGTCGCCAAGCTGGGCGAGCACAGCGGCAAGACCTTCATCATCGACAACCGTGGCGGCGCCGGCACCAACATCGGTAACGAACTGGCGGCGCGCGCGACCCCCGACGGATACACCTTGCTGCTGGGCCAGATCACGCTGTCGATCAATCCCTACCTCTACTCCAATCTCAAGTACAACCCGGAAAAGGACTTCGTACCCGTCGCTCATATCGCCACGGCGCCGACCGTCCTCGTTGTCCGGGCCAGTTCGCCTTTCAAGACCGTCAGCGACGTGGTCGCGGCGGCCAAGGCGAGTCCTGGTAAGCTAAATTTTGGGTCTGGCGGTGCAGGGACCTCAGTGCACCTGGGCGGTGAGTTGTTCAAGCTGCTCACAAAGACGAGCATGACGCACGTACCCTACAAGGGCAGCGCACCGGCCGTGACGGACCTCATTGGCGGGCAGATCGACATGATCTTCGACACGGCTTCGTCCGCGCTTCCCCACATCAAGGGTGGCAGGGTTCGGGCGTTGGCAGTGACGGGTAGTGTGCGTCTGCAAGAACTGCCGAACGTTCCCACTTTCGCTGAGGAGGGCCTAAAAGACTTCGATGTGCCGGTCTGGTACGGCATCCTGGCACCGGCTGGGACGCCCGCACCGGTGGTCCAGTGGCTTAACAGCGAGTTGAACGCCGTGCTTAAGGATTCAGCCGTGTCCGAGCGCCTGGTAGCCATAGGCGCAGTGCCGGTTGGCGGCACACCCGCACAGATGGCCGATTTCATGAAGGCCCAGGCGGAACGCTGGGCCAAGGTCGTCAAAGAGGGTAACGTAAAGCTGGACTACTGATCTCCCCACGATTCCCCTGCGCGTGCTAAAGCAATTTTTGGCAGCGCTTCGTGCGCTCTTGCAAATTTTCAACCGGAAGGTCTTGGTGCGCGAGTAAATCGCGAGGGTCATCGGAGGTGTAGTTGCTCATGCTGCACTTGCCGTTCGCGAACACGTGGCGCATGGCTGAGATGACGGCTTCGTACTCCAAGTTGGTCAGAGGGTCGGTGTCGGCACCCATCGCGCGAACAGCGTCGCCGATCGCATGCCGCTAGGTAGGTTAGGCAGCGCCTTCCTGGAGACTTGGCTCCAAAGCTGCTACCGAGCGAACAGCGCGGCCAGCTGCTTGCGGTCGCGCCGGTCCTTCCAGTGCCAGACCTCGCGCCCTTCCAGGCCCAGCGGGCCCCACACCGCGATGGCGTGCTCGTGGCCGCCGCCCACCACGTGCAGGCGCGCCGCGCCCAGCGGCGCCTTGCGGAAGGCGCCGCCTTCCAGCGCGGTGCGCAGGTTGGCCTCCAGCGCCGGGCCGACCTCGGCCGGCGCGCCGGGCGGCACCACGAACACCTGGCGGTGGCTGTCGCTTTGCAGGCGCTCGTTGAGCTGCAGCGCGCCGTCTTCGGCCGTTTGCAGGCCCGACTCCGCCAGCCAGCCGGGCGTGTCCAGGCCGTGCGCCAGCAGCGGCGCGTCGCACAGCAGGGTGGCGCCGCTGGCCAGCGTGATGCTTCCCTGTTCGATGCCGGTGCAGCGGTCTTGCAGCACGGTGATGTCGAGCGCCTTCAGCCGCGCCAGCACGCGCCGCTGCAGGCTGGCCGGCAGCTCGGCCAGCAGGGGCTCGGCGCCCGCCACCAGGGTGACGCGGCTGCCGTGCGGCGCGGCCAGCGCGTGCGCGGCGGCCATGGCCAGCTCGATGCCGGGCAGGCGCTCGGCGATCACCGCCACCTGCAGCGGGCGCTGCTGCGCCAACTGCTGCAGCTGCGGCCACAGCTGCACGAAGGCGTGCATGGGCCGCATGAACATGGCGTTGCCGCGCGCGCCGGGCATGGCCGCTTCGACGGTGTCGCGCTCGGCCGCGGGCTCGACGTCGATCGACAGCACGTCGTAGGGCAGGGCGTCGCCGGTGGACAGCTGGACGCGGCGCGCGGCGGGGTCGAGCGCCAGCACGTGGGCGGGCACGAACTGGGCGCCGCTGGCCTGCACCAGGCCGTCCAGCGGCACGCGGATGTCGTCCAGCGTGTAGTGCCCGGCCACGTAGCCGGGCAGCATGCCGGCTTCGATGTAGTAGGGGTGGGGCGCCACCAGCGACACGCTCCAGTCGCTGGCGGCCTGACGGGCCAGGCCCCGCAGCACCTGCAGGTGCGCGCGGCCTGCCCCGAGCAGCACCAGGTGCTTTCGGGGGGAATTCACGGTCATGGGGCCCGAGTTTACGGGCTGCGTGTCAAGCCGCGATGAAGGGGCGCCGGCGTTGCAAACCGTTGCAGGCCCGGCGTGCGCGGTCAGTCGACCAGCGCCTGCGCGAACTCGCGCGCCTGGAAGGTCTGCAGGTCTTCCAGTTTCTCGCCCACGCCGATGAAGTAGACCGGCAGCGGCTTTTCACGCGCGATGGCGCACAGCACGCCGCCCTTGGCCGTGCCGTCCAGCTTGGTCACGACCAGGCCGGTCAGGCCGATGGCCTCGTCGAAGGCGCGCACCTGCGCCAGCGCGTTCTGGCCGGTGTTGCCGTCGATCACCAGCAGCACCTCGTGCGGCGCGGTGATGTCGGCCTTGGTCACCACGCGGCGAATCTTGGTCAGCTCCTCCATCAGGTGCTTTTGCGTCGGCAGGCGCCCGGCCGTGTCGACCAGCACCACGTCCAGCCGGCGCGCGCGGCCGGCGGCCACGGCGTCGAAGGCGACCGCCGAGGGGTCGGCGCCCTGCTGGCTGATGATCTCCACCCGGTTGCGGTCGGCCCACACCGCCAGCTGCTCGCGCGCGGCGGCGCGAAAGGTGTCGGCCGCGGCCAGCAGCACGCTGGCGCCGGCGTCGGCCAGGTGCTTGGTCAGCTTGCCGATGCTGGTGGTCTTGCCGGCGCCGTTGACGCCCGCCACCATGATCACGGTGGGGTGGTACACGCCCACCACCAGGGTCTTTTCCAGCGGGGCCAGCAGCTCGGCAATGGCGTCCTGCAGCAGCGCCTTGACCTGCGCCGGCTCGCTGGCCTTGGCTTCCTTCACGCGGCGACGCAGGTCGGCCAGCAGATGCTCGGTGGCGGGCACGCCGGTGTCGGCCAGCAGCAGGGCGGTTTCCAGCTCTTCGTACAGCGCCTCGTCGATCCGGGTGCCGGTGAACACCGTGGTGATCGAGCCGCCGGTCTTGCGCAGGCCCGACTTCAGGCGGCCCAGCCAGCCGCCGCGGGTGGGCGATTCGACCGGCTCGGGGGCGGGGGGCGGCTCGGGCGCGGCGAGTGCCGGCTCGGGTTCAGGGGCTTCCGATTCAGGATCGAAAACGGTGCTGGCGCCCGCGGAATCTGCGCTGGAAGCTATTGTTTCAGGAGTATCTATGGGCGCGGGCGGCGGCGCGACGGGTGGGACGGACGCGGCGGGTTCGCTGGTGTCGGGGGGCGCCGCCTCGGGCGCCTTCTTGCGGCGGAAGAAACTGAACATTTGCCGCCGATTTTAGGAGGCGGGGCGGGCGCGCCGAGCAACCCGCCGTCCGCTACTTCGGCGCGCCCTGCGCGCGCACCGCCAAGATGTCGAACACGGCGGTGTTGTAGGGCGTGGGCACGCCCAGGCGCCGCCCGCGCTCGCTCACGTCGCCGCTGAGCCAGGGCACTTCGAGCGGGTGGCCGTGCTCCAGGTCGTGCAGCATCGAGGCCGTCATGGCGGCGGGCAGCGTGTCGCAAAAGCGCAGGCGGTCTTGCGCATAGTCGGCCGGCAGGTTCACGCCGTCGGCGCGCCCGACGGCCACCGTTTCCTGCATCACCGCTTCGAGCAGCCGGCGCGACGCCGGATGGCCGCGCACCGTGCCGATCGGGCAGCGGGTGGTGGCGGTGGTGGCCGACACGCCGATCAGCAGCACGAACTTCTCCCAGATCGTGCGCGCGATGTCCTCGCTGATCTCGGCCTCGATGCCCGAGCGCACGCAGGCCTGCTGAAAGCGCTCCAGGCGGTCGCTGCGCTGGCCGCCGTATTCGCCGAAGACCATCTTTTGCAGCGGATTGGCGTGCGCGATCACGCCGGGCGCCTCGATGGTGGCCGCGATGTAGCAGACGCCGCCGGCGACGGCCGGCCGGCCCAGCGCGGCGGTCAGCAACTCGTCCTTGACGACGCCGTTCTGCAGCGAGATCACCACCGTCTGCGGCCCGATCAGCGGCTGGATCGCCGCGGCCGCCGTTTCGGTGTCCCACAGCTTGACGCTGAACAGCACCACGTCGACGGGGCCGATGTCGGCCGGCGTGTCGGTGGCGCGGGGCGCCGGCAGGTGCAGGTCGCCCAGCGGGCTGTGCACCGTCAAGCCGCGGGCCTGGATCGCCGCGAGATGCGCGCCGCGCGCGATGAAGCCGACCTCGTTGCCGCCCAGGGCCAGCTTGGCGCCGAAATAGCCGCCCACGCCGCCCGTGCCCATGATTGCAATTTTCATCGTCCAAGCACCTTTTTCGATCGATCGAAAAAGTCTATGCGCTTGCGCGCCCGGGCGTGGGCGATGGGGTCAATCCACCTGCAGCGGGCGTTCTGCCCGTGCCGTCACGCGCCCCACCACGGCGGCGCGCTCGAAGCCATGGCGCGCGAAGGTCGCCTGCACGGCATCCACCGCATCGGGCGCACAGGCCACCAGCAGGCCGCCGCTGGTCTGCGGGTCGCTCAGCAATCATGGGGCCCGAGTTGTTCTTGCGGCAGCAAGATCTGAATTTTGACTCGGTGCTAGACGTTCAAGCCAAGGCTTTTGCGAGCAGTTGCCGGAAGCGCGTGGGTCGCCTTGCAGTCGGTACGGCCGTGCATTTCGACCGTCGGGCGGCGCGCCCAACGGGATGAATCCAAGGTACGCATGTTGCGCGCGGTTGTCAGTATTGGCGTGTGATGCGCGGATGTTCGCAGTTTGAGCTTGCTGGGGTGAAAGCACTTCGCTACATTTGAGCGATTGGCTGGAGGAGATGATTCATGGGTAAATGCATTGGTTTTGGATCGCTTATTAGGGCGCTGGGTCTCTCGCTGGGCTTGGCCATGGTGTCGGCGGGGGCCTTCGGCCAGGCGCCGCTGGGTGACAAGTCCAGTTGGACCGGAGCCGAGAAAAAAATGGATTCGGCGCTGGTCGAGCTTACGCGCGCCGCTGCGGAGGGCAAGCTCCAGGCTCAACGTATGCGCGAATTGCCGGGCAATGTGAAGGAGTTTGCCAAGCAGAACGTAGCGGCCGACCAGACCATTTTCATCGTCATCAGAGGTGACGTCTCGCCCCACCTCACGGCTTTCATCAAGGCGCACGGCGGTACTGACATATCCGAGTTTGCGCCGTTTCGCACCATCACGGCGCGCGTGCCGGTGGCGGCCATCAACGACATCGCCAGTCGGGCCGATGTGCAGACGATCGGCCCACGCGAACTGGCCACCACCAACCGGTACGAACTCAGCCCAAAGGAGTTGAAGGCGTACCGGGAACGCCTCGAGAGCCTCAAAAACCTGTCCCCCGGCGCCGCGACCAATGTCGGTAGCGTGACATGGCAGGGCGTGACCGCGCACAAGGCCAACCTGGCCCACGCCGCTGGCAAGACCGGCACCGGCGTCCGGGTCTGCGTGCTGTCGGACGGCGTGAATACGCTGGCGGCGCGCCAGGCCACGGGCGACCTGCCGGCCACCGTCACCGTCTTGCCAGGCCAGGCAGGCTCGGGCGACGAGGGCACCGCCATGCTGGAGATCGTGTACGACATGGCGCCTGGTGCGTCGCTCTACTTCGCCACCGGCTTCGGCGGCAGCGAGGCGTCGATGGCCACCAACATCGTGGCGCTCGGCGCGGCCCCCTACAGTTGCAACATCATCGTCGATGACGTCACGTATTTCAGAGAGGGCGCGTTCCAGGACGGGCCGATCGCTCAGGCGGTGAACACGGTCACGACAGGTGGCGCGCTGTATTTCTCCTCGGCAGCCAACTCGGGCAACCTGACACATAACCAGTCCGGAACCTACGAAGGCGACTTCGTGGCCAGTGCCACCCCGGTTCCGCCGGCGGTTCAAGCGTTTTACGGCGCAACGCCGGTTCAGTCGCACGCTTTCGGGGGCCTCAACTACACCACGCTCACGGCGGCCACACAGACCGTTTCGCTGAAGTGGAGCGATGCCCTTGGCGCGTCCGGCAACGACTATGACCTGGTGGTGACGAACGCGGGCGGCACGGCAGTGCTCGGGAGCAGCGGTCGCAATGCCCAGACCGGCACGCAGGATCCAGTCGAGATGAGTCAACTCGGCGGTGCTGGGTTCCCGGTCAATTCCCGGCTGTACGTGGTGAAGTCCACCGGCGCGGCGACACGTGCCATCCGGCTGGACACGAACCGCGGCCGCTTGCCCATCGGCACCGGAACCGCGGGCAGCACCTTCGGCCACAACGCTGCGGCCAACACAGTGTCGGTGGCGGCGGTCAATGTGGCCACAGCCGGCGGTGGGGCATTCACGGGCGGCGCGGCCAACCCGGTGGAAACCTACAGCTCGGACGGCCCGCGCAAGATGTTCTACCAGCCCAACGGCACGGCCATCACGCCCGGCAATTTCCTGTTCGGCACCAGTGGCGGCACCACGCTGAACAAGGTGGACATGGCGGCGGCCGACTGCGGATCGACCTCGACCCCTGGCTTCATCACGTTCTGCGGCACCTCGGCGGCGGCGCCCACGGCGGCGGCCATCGCGGCGCTGATCAAGGGCAACAACCCGGCGTTGACCCGGGCGCAAGTCCTGGCGGCCATGAACACCACGGCGCTCGACATCGAAGCACCCGGCTTCGACCGCGACTCCGGCGTGGGCATCGTCATGGTGCCGGCGTTCGCCGCCACCTACACCATCGGTGGCACGGTGTCGGGCTTGGGCGCAGGCAAGTCGGTCGGGCTGCTGAACAACGGCGGCGACGGCGTCACGGTCAACGCCAACGGCGGCTTCACTTTCGCGACCGCGCTGGCCAGCGGCGCCGCCTACAACGTGACCGTGGGCACGCAACCGACGGGCCAGACCTGCACGGTCACCAATGGCTCGGGCACGGTGGGCGCGGCCAACATCACCAACGTGGCGGTGGCCTGCGTTAACAACCCGCCGTCCACCTACACCATCGGCGGCACGGTGTCGGGCTTGGGCGCAGGCAAGTCGGTCGGGCTGCTGAACAACGGCGGCGACGGCGTCACGGTCAACGCCAACGGCGGCTTCACTTTCGCGACCGCGCTGGCCAGCGGCGCCGCCTACAACGTGACCGTGGGCACGCAACCGACGGGCCAGACCTGCACGGTCACCAATGGCTCGGGCACGGTGGGCGCGGCCAACATCACCAACGTGGCGGTGGCCTGCGTTAACAACCCGCCGTCCACCTACACCATCGGCGGCACGGTGTCGGGCTTGGGCGCAGGCAAGTCGGTCGGGCTGCTGAACAACGGCGGCGACGGCGTCACGGTCAACGCCAACGGCGGCTTCACTTTCGCGACCGCGCTGGCCAGCGGCGCCGCCTACAACGTGACCGTGGGCACGCAACCGACGGGCCAGACCTGCACGGTCACCAATGGCTCGGGCACGGTGGGCGCGGCCAACATCACCAACGTGGCGGTGGCCTGCATCGTCACCGCGATCACGGGGCCCACCAGCACCGGCACCGGCACGGCCACGGCCACGCTCACCGGGGGCGGCGCGGCCTGCGGCTTCGTCACCGGTGGCAGTGGTTTCGTAGCCCAACCGGCGGCGCCGCCCGCGGGCGTCAGCTTCCCGCACGGCTTCTTCCGGTTCACGGCCACCAGCTGCCCGGCCGCCAACGGTGGGGTGACCATCACGGTGACCTACCCCAGCGCCATTCCGCCCGGGGCGCAGTACTACAAGTACGGCAAAGAAGCTGGCAACACGATCGACCACTACTACACCATCCCCGCGACGGTGAGCGGCAACCAGGTGACCTTCACGATCACCGATGGCCAGCTGGGTGACAACGACCTGGTGGCCAACGGCACGATCATCGATCCAGGCGCCATCGGCGTGCCGGCCGCAGCGGGCGGCCCGGCGGTTCAACCAGTCCCGACGCTGTCGCAGTACGCCTTGATGGCTCTGGCCCTGGGTATGTTCCTGATGGCCGCGCGCCGGCGCCAGGGGAAGCGCCGACGCTGAGCCCACTCCGGCCCTGACGGGCTGGCGCGCTGCGCTGGCCCTGTTAGGCCGGGGTCGCACAGCGCGGGGTCGTGCCTTGCACCACGAGCGGCGCGGCGCCCCGCGCCTCGACGCGGCCCACGACGGCCGCCTTGCCGAACCCTTGTTGCTCGAAAACGGACAGTACTTGGCGCAGGCTGGATGGCGCACAGGCCACCAGCAGGCCGCCGCTGGTCTGCGGGTCGCTCAGGAGGGCGCGCTCGGTGTCCGAAAAGCCGGCCGGGAGTTGCACTTCATCGCCATAGGCCGCCCAGTTGCGGCCGGATGCGCCGGTGACGATGCCGCGCGCGGCCAGCTCGCGCACGCCGGGGTGCAGGGGCACGGCGGGCCAGTCGAGCCGCACCGTGACGCCGGCGCCGCGCGCCAGTTCGAGGGCGTGGCCGGCCAGGGCGAAGCCGGTGACGTCGGTGATGGCGTGCACGCCGGGCAGCTGCGCCAGGTCGGGGCCGGCGGTGTTGAGCTGGGTCGTGCTGGCGATCATGTGGGCGTAGCCCTCCGCGCCCAGTTCGCCCTTTTTCAGCGCGGCCGAATAGATGCCCACGCCGATCGGCTTGCCCAGCACCAGCACGTCGCCCGGCTGCGCGGCGCTGTTTTTCTTCACGCGATCCGGATGCACCAGGCCCAGCGCCACCAGGCCGTAGATGGGCTCGACCGAGTCGATGGTGTGGCCGCCCGCGATCGGGATGCCGGCCTGGCGGCACACGCTGGCGCCGCCCTCCAGGATCTTGCCGATGGTGGCCACCGACAGCAGCTTGATGGGCATGCCCACCAGGGCCAGCGCCATGATGGGGGTGCCGCCCATGGCGTAGACGTCGGACAGCGCGTTGGCGGCGGCGATGCGGCCGAAGTCGAACGGATCGTCGACGATGGGCATGAAGAAGTCGGTGGTCGCCACCAGCGCCTGCTGCGCGTTCAGGCGGTAGACGGCGGCGTCGTCGGCGGTCTCGATGCCCACCAGCAGCTCGGGCGGCAGCGGCATGGCCGTGGTGCCACGCAGGATGCTGGACAGCACGCCGGGGGCGATCTTGCAGCCGCAGCCGCCGCCGTGCGAGAGAGAGGTCAGGCGCGGCTCGGCGCCCGGGGTAGCAGAAGTCGTGGTCATGCGGGGATTGTCGGGGATCGGGCGCGGGGACGATCTCGGGCACACTGCGCGGGCGGGAACCATCCCGTTCGGATCGCACTCATGCAGCCCATGCCTTCCATTTCTCTTGCGCGCGCCCTGGCCGCGCTGGCCTTGTCCTGCGCCGTGGCGCTGCCGGCGCAGGCCGCGGCCGACGCCCCCGATGCGGCGGTGCGTCAATTCACCCTCGACAACGGCCTGACCCTGATCGTCAAGCCCGACCGGCGCGCGCCCACCGCCGTGCAGATGCTGTGGGTGCGCGTGGGCTCGATGGACGAGGTGAGCGGCACCAGCGGCGTGGCGCACATGCAGGAGCACCTGATGTTCAAGGGCACCGACACGCTGGCGGCGGGCGAGTTCTCGCGCCGCGTGGCGGCGCTGGGCGGGCGCGAGAACGCCTTCACCACGCGCGACTACACCGGCTACTACCAGCAGGTGCCGGCCGGCAAGCTGGCCGAGGTGATGGCGCTGGAGGCCGACCGTTTTGCCCACAACCAGTACAGCGACGCCGAATTCGCCAAGGAGCTGGAGGTGGTCAAGGAAGAGCGCCGCATGCGCACCGACGACAACCCGCGCGCGCGCCTGTTCGAGCAGCAGATGGCCGCCACCTTCATGGTCTCGCCCTACCGCCGCCCGGTGGTGGGCTGGATGGGCGACCTGGACGCGCTCACGGCCGACGATTCGCGCGCCTTCTACCAACGCTGGTACGTGCCGGCCAACGCCGCCGTGGTGGTGGTGGGCGACGTCGACGCGGCCGCCGTGCTGGCGCTGGCGCAAAAGACTTATGGCGCCATCCCGGCGCGCGCCGTGCCCGCGCGCAAGCCGCAGCCCGAGCCGCCGCAGCCCGGCGAGCGGCGCATCGAGGTCAAGGCGCCGGCCGAGCAGGCCGTGGTGTCGCTGGCCTTCAAGGTGCCGCGCCTGCACGGCCTGGATTCTTCGCCCGACAACGACGACGCGCTGGCGCTGACGGTGCTGGCCGCCGTGCTGGACGGCTACAGCGGCGCGCGGCTGGACCGCAACCTCACCCAGGGCCCCGACCGCGTGGCCGACTCGGCCAGCGCCAGCAACGGCCTGATCGGGCGCGGCCCGCAGCTCTTTACCCTGAGCGGCGTGCCCGCCCAAGGCAAGACCGCCGCGCAGCTGGAGGCCGCGCTGCGCGCCCAGGTGGCGAAGGTGGCGCAGGACGGCGTGAGCGAGGCCGAGTTGCACCGCGTCAAGACCCAGTGGATGGCCAGCGAGATCTACAAGCGCGACTCGGTGATGGGCCAGGCGCAGGAGCTCGGCAGCCTGTGGATCCAGGGCCTGCCGCTGGACGCCGACGAGCGCCTGATCGCGCGGCTGCGCCCCATCACCTCGGCGCAGGTGCAGGCCGTGGCCAAGAAATATTTTGGCGACGACCAGCTGACGGTGGCCACGCTGGTGCCGCAGCCCGGCGCGGCGGGGCGGCCGGTGGGTGAGGCGCCGTCCGAGTCGATGCGCTGAAAGGGCGATCATGAAAACTATAAAAACAATAGCTGTTCGCGCTTGCTTGATGGGCGCTGCAGGCCTTTTTCTTTTGAATTTTGGCGTGCGCGACGCGCAGGCGGCGATTCCCATCGAGCACTGGACGCAGCCCAGCGGCGCGCAGGTGTGGTTCATCGAAAGCCCCAGCATTCCGATGCTGGACGTGCAGATCGACTTCGACGCCGGCAGCCGGCGCGACCCGCGGGCGCAGGCCGGCCTGGCCGACGCCACGGCGCTGATGGCGGGCAAGGGCGTCACGGCCGCCAGCGGCCAGCCGGCGCTGGACGAAAACCAGCTGGGCGAGGCCTGGGCCGACCTGGGCGCCGACTTCGGCGCCAGCACCGGCAGCGACCGCATGAGCTTTTCGCTGCGCAGCCTGACCGACCCGCAGCTGCTGCCGCAGGCGCTGGCGCTGGCGGCGCGCCAGCTGGGCCAGCCGTCCTGGCCGGCGCCGGTGTGGCAGCGCGAGCGCGAGCGCATCTCGGCGGCCATCGCCGAGTCGCTCACGCGCCCGGGCACGCAGGCCGCGCTGGCCTTTGCCAAGGCGGTGTATGGCGATCACCCCTACGGCTACGAGACCACCGCCGACACACTCAAGCGCATCGACGTGGCCGACATGCAGGCCTTCTACGCGCGCCACATCCAGCCCTGCCGCGCCAAGGTCAGCGTGGTCGGCGCCGTCAGCCGCGCGCAGGCCGACGCGCTGGTGACCGAGCTGCTGGGCCGCTTGCCCGCCGGCGGCACCTGCGCCGCGCTGCCGCCGGTGCCCGAGGTGCAGCCGCTCAAGGCCGCGCAGGACATCCGCATCCCCTTCCAGTCGGCCCAGGCGCACGTGCTGATCGGCCAGCCCGGCTACAAGCGCGACGACCCGGCCTTCTTCGCGCTGCTGGTGGGCAACCACATCCTGGGCGGCGGCGGCTTCAGCTCGCGGCTGATGAACGAGGTGCGCGAAAAGCGCGGCCTGAGCTACGGCGCGTACAGCAGCTTTTCGCCCGGCCTGAACGCCGGCGCCTTCGTCATCGGCCTGCAGACGCGCCCCGACCAGGCCGGCGAGGCCGTGGCCGTGGCGCGCAAGGTGGTGACCGATTTCGTGGCCGAAGGCCCCACCGCCACCGAACTGAAGGCGGCGCAGGACAACCTGGTGGGCGGCTTTGCGCTGCGCCTGGACAGCAACCGCAAGCTGCTGGGCAACCTGGCCAACATCGCCTGGAACGGCCTGCCGCTGGACTACCTGCAGCACTGGGGCGAGCACGTGGACGCCGTCACGCTGGACGACATCCGGGCGGCGTTCCGGCGCGTGCTGCAGCCCGATCGCATGGTCACGGTGATCGTCGGCGCCAAGCCCTGAATCGGCGGCCGTTGCGGCGGCCCGCGCCAGCCGCCGCACGAGGCCCTGACGCCGGCAGGGGCGGGCGGCCGGCAGACAGGAGTATGATTTTGATAATCATTCTCATTCGTCTTGACCATGACCCTGACGCGCGCCCTCATCACCGCACTGGCCGGATCGGCCCTGGCCGCCTCGGCGCTGGCGGCCGAATACCCCATCGGCAAGCCCAAGGACATCAACGGGCTGGAGGTGGCCGCCATCTACCTGCAGCCCATCGAGATGGACCCGCCGGGCATGATGCGCGCGGCCAAGGATTCGGACATCCACCTGGAGGCCGACATCCACGCCACCGCCGACAACAAGAACGGTCTGCCCGAAGGCGCCTGGGCGCCGTATCTGGCGGTGAAGTACACGCTGCAAAAGCAGGGCAGCGACAAGCCCCTGCAGGGCGAACTGATGCCGATGGTGGCCAACGACGGGCCGCACTACGGTGACAACGTCAAGCTGCAGGGGCCGGGCAAGTACAAGCTGACCCTGAGCGTGGCCGCGCCCGGCGCCCATTTCGGCCGCCACGTCGACAAGGAAACCGGCGTGGCGCCGTGGTTCAAGCCCTTCGAGGTGCAGTACGACTTCGTCTTTGCCGGCACGGGCAAGAAAGGCGGGTATTGACATGGCCCGCCCCCAGTCTCCACTCGCTTCGCGATGTTTCGCCTCCCCCCTCGCGGGGGCATCGCCAGTGGCCGGGGAGACCCCGGCCACGGCGATCGCTGGCATGGCCTGCTCCGCGGCCTCCGGGCCCGTTGCCATGGATGCGCTGCGGGTCTTGCTCATCACCATGGAGTAGGACGAATGCGCGTCTGGCTTATTTTGTTGAGTATTTTTGTGAGCGGTCTGCTGCCCCTGGCGGCGGCGCACGCCGAGCTGCCCACGCACACCTTGACCTTCACCGCCGACGGACGCTTCGATCCGCCGCGGCTGGAGGTGGCGCCGGGGCGCTTCAAGATCGTGCTGGTCAACCAGAGCACGCAGGCGGTGGAGTTCGAGAGCCTGCCGCTGCGCGCCGAGAAGGTGCTGGCGCCGGGCGTCACCTCGTTCGTCGTGCTGTCGCTGTCGCGGCCGGGCGAGTACCCGTTCTTCGACGACTTCCACCCCCAGGCCAAGGGTGTGCTGGTCGTCCGTCCCAAGTAAGCAGGTGGTTTGTCATGGGTGAAATCGCCTTCATCGTCTGGCGCGAGAGCGTGGAAGCCCTGCTGGTGGTCGGCATTCTGTACGCCTGGCTGCGCACCGAGCCGGCGGGCCGGCGCGGGTTGCCCTGGCTGTGGGCGGGGGTGGGCTGCGGGTTGTTGCTGGCCGGCGCGCTGGCGCTGGCGCTGCTGGGCCTGGCGGCGTGGCTGCCGGGCGACGGGCCGGAGTGGTTCCAGGTCGTGATGGCGCTGGCCGCCTGCGCGCTGGTGGTGCAGATGGTGGTGTGGATGCGCCGCCACGGGCGCGGCCTCAAGCACGAGCTGCAGACCGGCGCGGCGCAGCAGGTGGACAGCGGTCACTGGTGGGGCCTGCTGGTGCTGGTGATGGTGGCGGTGGCGCGCGAGGGCAGCGAAACCGTGGTGTTCCTGTACGGCAGCGTGCTGTCCTCGCAGCAGCACGGCGGCACGGGCGCGGCGGTGCTGGCCGGGCTGGGCGGCTTCGTGGCGGCGCTGGCCACCTTCTGGCTGCTGCAGCTGGGCGGCAAGGTGATCACCTGGCGGCGCTTCTTTCAGCTGACCGAAATCCTGCTGCTGCTGCTGGCCGGCGGCCTGCTGGTGGGCGCCAGCGACCGGCTGATCGCGCTGGGCGTGCTGCCCACGCTGCTCGACCCGGTGTGGGACACCAGCGCCTGGCTGGACACCGGCGCCGGCCTGGGCAAGCTGCTGGCCGATTTTGCCGGCTACCGCGCCACGCCGGCGCTGTCGCAGCTGCTGATCTGGCTGGCCTACTGGGCGGTGGTGGCCTGGCTGCTGGGCCGCTCGTCGCAGGCACCGGCGCCGCGCGCCATGACGGGCAGCGGCCACGTGGCGGGCTGAGGCATCACTTCGTTCAGAAAGCGTCCACCGTGGCGGTCATCGTTCATCCTGTTCCTCCCCTTGTGCGCCCGGCCAGCTTTCGCGGGCGCGTGGCGCGCGTGGGCGACTTCCTGCGCGACCATCAGCGCGCCGTGCGGCGCCTGCAGTGGATCATCGTGGGCATCTACCTGGCGCTGCTGCTCATTCCGGCGGCGCTGCCGCTGCCGGATCGCACGGCCAGCGTGTTCAACAACCTCACCGTCGTTGCGCAGTTCGCCTTCTGGGGGCTGTGGTGGCCGTTCGTGCTGGTGTCGATCCCGCTGCTGGGCCGCGCCTGGTGCGGCCTGTTCTGCCCCGAGGGCGCGCTCACCGAATGGGCCAGCCGCCACGGGCGCGGCGGCGCCATTCCGCGCTGGATGCGCTGGGGCGGCTGGCCGGTGGTGGCCTTTGCGCTGACCACGGTCTACGGCCAGCTCGTCAGCGTCTATCAATATCCTTGGGCCGCCGCCGCCGTGCTGGGCGGCTCCACCCTGGCGGCGATGGCCGTCGGCTTTCTGTACGGGCGCAACAAGCGCGTGTGGTGCAAGTACCTGTGCCCGGTCAACGGCGTGTTCAACCTGCTGGCACGGCTGGCGCCCTGGCATTTCGCCGTCGACGCCCAGGCCTGGCGCACGGCCGGGCGCCGCACCGAGGCCATCAACTGTGCGCCCCTGCTGCCGCTGCGCACCATGGAAGGCGCGGCCGAATGCCACATGTGCGGGCGCTGCAGCGACTACCGCGGCGCCATCACCCTGCAGCCGCGCTCGCCCGAGGCCGAGATCGTCGGCGTGGCGCCCGGCAACGGCTGGGAGACGGCGCTGATCGTGTTCGGCCTGATGGGTCTGGCGGTGGGCGCCTTCCTGTGGAGCGCCAGCCCCTGGTTCGTCTCCCTCAAGCAGGCCATCGCCACCCTGCTGGTGGACCACGACATCTACTGGCCGCTGGCCGACAACGCGCCCTGGTTCGTGCTGACGCATTACCCCGCGGTCAACGACAGCTTCAGCTGGCTGGACGGCGCGGTGATTCTGCTGTTCATCGCCGGCGCGACGGTGGCGGTGGGCGGCGCCGTCTTTGCCGGCCTGTGGGGCGCCGACCGCGTGCTGCCGCGCCCGCGCGGCCTGCGCGACGGCCACACGCGCCAGCCCCTGGGCGGGCGCTGGGTGGGCGTGCACAAACTGGCGCAGGGGCTGATCCCGACGGCGGGCATCGGCGTGTTTCTGGGCCTGACCGCCACCACGCTCACCCTGCTGCAGCACGAGGGCGTGCCCACCGGCTGGGCCAACGCCGTGCGCTGGGCACTGTTGGGCCTGGCACTGGCCTGGAGTCTGCGCTTCGAGTGGCGCCTGACGGGCCTGCGCAGCGCCGCGCCGCTGCGCCGCCTCGCGGCCGTGGGGCTGATCGCGCTGGGCCTGGTGCCGTTTTGCTGGGCTTGGTGGTTGTTTTTCATGCGCTGGTAAGGCCCAGGCAGGAGGCAGGAGATGAGGAGATGGGCCAGGGCCGCGGCGCTGTGCGTGAGCGTCGTGCTGGGGCTGGGGCTGGGAGCCGCGTGGGCCGACACGCCGCCGCCCGACGAAACCCTGTTGGGCGACATGGGCGGGTTGCGCCCCCGCCTGGAGCGCGCGGGCCTGACCCTGGGCCTGCAGGAGACCAGCCAGCTCACGCGCCTGGTGTCCGGCGGCCTGCAGGGCGGCAGCGCCTACACCGGCCTGACGCAGCTGGCGCTGGCCGGCGATGGCGACAAAGCCTGGGGCTGGAGCGGCGGCTCGTTTTATCTCAGTGCCGTCAACATCCACGGCCGGCGCGCCAGCTTCACCCAGGACAACGTGGGTGGGCTGCAGACAGTCAGCAACATCGAGGCCAGGCCGGCGACCCGGCTGTGGGAGCTGTGGGGCCAGCAGTCCTGGGCCGACGGCAAGGCCGACCTGCGCGTGGGCAAGCTGGCGGCCGACCAGGAGTTCATGACCAGCGAATACGCGTCGAGCCTGCTCAATGCCATGTTCGGCTGGGCCGCGCTGCCCTCGACGGACCTGCCCGCGGGCGGGCCGGCGTATCCGCTGGCCTCGCTGGGCGCGCGCCTGCGTGTGCAGACCGGTGATCGGGTTACGCTGCTGGCGGGGGTGTTCGACGGCTCGCCCGTGGGCCGCGATGAAGAGCAACCGGCCTGGATCGACCGCCACGGCATGCGCTTTGTGCCTGTGGGCCAGGCGCTGCTGATCGCCGAACTGCAGTACCAGCGCCCGACCGACGCCGACGGCCTGCCCGGCACCTACAAGATCGGTGCCTGGGCCCACACCGGGCGCTTTGACGACCAGCGCCTCGACGGCGCGGGCGGCTCGCTGGCCGACCTCACCGGCAACGGCGCGGCGCTGCAGCATCGGGGCAATCACAGCCTGTATGCCATGGCCGACCAGATGCTCTGGCGTCAGGGCGCGCGCAGCCTGGGCGTGTTTGCCCGCGCCATGGCGGCGCCGCGCGACCGCAACCGGGTGGACTTCAGCGCCAATGCGGGTGTGGCCTTCAACGGCCCGTTCGAACAACGTGCCGCGGACGTGCTGGCGCTGGGTGTGGGCTGGGCGCATCTGAGCCGGTGCGCGTGCGAGCCGGGCCGGGGCAGCGAGACCTTTGTCGAAGCCAGCTACCGCTACCCAATCAAACCGTGGTGGCAGGTGCAGGCCGACCTGCAATATGTGATCCGCCCCGGTGGGCTGGGTGCCACCCGGCGTGTCCCCAACGCCCTGATGTTCGGCCTGCGCACCAGCATCGTTTTTTGAACCGGCCGCGGGCTTGAGGACAATCGGGCCATGTCCAAGCCTCATCCAGCCCGGCACGGCGGCCTGCCGCACCAGGTCCGCATCATCGGCGGCCAGTGGCGCCGCACGCTTTTGCCCGTGGCCGACCGGCCCGGTCTGCGCCCCACGCCCGACCGCGTGCGCGAGACCCTGTTCAACTGGCTGGGGCAGGATATGCATGGCTGGCGCTGCGTCGACGCCTTTGCCGGCAGCGGCGCGCTGGGGCTGGAGGCGGCCTCGCGCGGCGCGGCCCAGGTGCTGCTGGTCGAGCAGGACGCCGCCCTGGCGCGGCAATTGCAGGCGCTGAAAGATCGACTGCAGGCGCAGACCGTGACGGTGCGTCGCGGCGATGGCGTGTCCGCGCTGGCGGCCTGCGCGGGCGGCAGCGTCGACTTGGTGCTGCTCGATCCGCCCTTCGATGCCCAGGCCCTGTTCGCGCCGGCGCTGGCCGCCGCCGCGCGGGCAGTGTGCGCGGATGGCTTCGTCTACCTGGAGGCGCCGGTCGCCTGGGATGCCGCGGCGCTGGCCGAGGTCGGCCTGGCCCCGCACCGCCACCTGAAGGCGGGCGCCGTGCATGCCCATTTGCTTGTGCCGCTGCGCGCCGCTTGCGCATAATCGACGGCGACTTCAGCCCACGGCCGCGCGCCACCCGACGGAGACCCACCCATGAGCCGCCACGTCATCGCCGTCTATCCCGGCACGTTCGACCCCATCACGCTGGGGCACGAGGACATCGTCCGCCGCGCGCGCGAGCTGTTCGACGAGGTCATCGTCGCGGTGGCGGTGGCCCACCACAAGAAGACGCTGTTCACGCTGGATGAGCGGCTGGCGATGGTGCAGGAGTCGGTGGCCAAGTGGCCCGACGTGCGCGCCGAAGCCTTCGACGGCCTGCTCAGCCACTACGTGCGCACCAAGGGCGGCAAGGCCATGGTGCGCGGCCTTCGGGCGGTGTCGGACTTCGACTACGAGTTTCAGCTGGCCGGCATGAACAGCAAGCTCGCCCCCGAGGTGGAAAGCGTGTTTCTGACCCCCAGCGGGCGCTACCAGTTCGTCAGCAGCACCCTGGTGCGCGAAATCGCCCTGCTGGGCGGCGACGTGGCGCAGTTCACCTCGCCGCACGTGTGGCAGCGCCTGATGGAGCGCAAGGAAGCGGGCAAAAAGCCCTGACGCACGCCGCGCCCATCGGCCGCGCCCGCGGCCGGCGCCCGGGGGCAGCCGATAAAATGGGCCGTTCGGTCGGCGCCTTGCGCGGGCCGCCTCGAAAAGGTTCTGCCGCATGAGCGAGATATCGATTACCCGCCGCCGCCCCGAGTCGGGCACCAAGTTCGTCTCGCCCGAAGGCACGCGGGCGGTGATGGACGGCATCAAGCCCAGTGCGCTGACGGCCATCCCCGATGTCGGCCGCAAGCCCGACTGGCTGCGCGTGCGCCTGCCCACGGGCGCGAAGTTCCAGGAAATCATGGACATCGTGCGCTCGCACAAGCTGGCCACGGTGTGCTCCGAATCCAAGTGCCCCAACATCGCCGAATGCTGGGGCCGCGGCACCGCCACCTTGATGCTGATGGGCTCGGTGTGCACGCGCGCCTGCAAGTTCTGCTCGGTCAACACGGGCAATCCGCACGGCTGGCTGGACGCGGATGAACCGGCCAACGTGGCCGACGCGGTGGCGCTGATGGGCCTGCGCTACGTGGTGCTGACCTCGGTCGACCGCGACGACCTGCCCGACCTGGGCGCTGGCCACTACGCCGCCTGCATTCGCGCCATCCACGCCCGCATGCCCGACACGGCGGTCGAGGCGCTGACGCCCGACTTTCAGGGCAGGCACGAGCTGGTGGCCCAGGTGCTGGACGCCGGCCTGGCGACCTACGCGCAGAACCTGGAGACCGTCAAGCGCCTGACGCACCCGGTGCGCGATGCGCGTGCCGGCTACGAGACCACGCTGGATGTGCTGAAGTTCGCCAAGGGCCATGCGCCGCAGACGGTGTCCAAGACCAGCCTGATGCTGGGCCTGGGCGAGACCGAGGGCGAGATTGAGCAGGCGCTGGACGACATGCGCGCCGCCGACGTGGACGTGGTGACCATGGGCCAGTACATGCGCCCGACCAAGAACCACCTGCCGGTGCAGCGCTTCGTCACGCCCGACGAGTTTCAGCGCTACCGCGAGCTGGCCCTGGGCAAGGGCTTTCTGGAGGTGGTGTCGGGCCCGCTGGTGCGCTCCAGCTACCGCGCCGAGCGCGTGCTGGAGCACAACAACGTGGGCCTGGACGAGGCGCTCTCCGGCATCCGCGAGTCGGCCGCCGCGGCGTTGCGCTGCTGAAACAGCACACCCCCAAGCTCCACACGCTTCGCGTTGTTGCGCTTCCCCCCTCGAGGGGGCACCGCCAGTAGCCGGGGAGACCCCGGCCACGGCGATCGCTGGCACGGCCTGCTCCGCGGCCTTCCGAGCCGATGTGATTGAAGCGCCGGCAAATCCGTTCAGGGTTTTTTGCGCTGATTGAAGCTGTGCGTCGGCGCGGCCAGCTTGGCGCCGGCGCCGTAAAGCGCCTTGGCGCGCTCCACGCCGGCCTCGTGGTCCCAGGGCTGGGCCTCGGCCAGCAGGGCGGCGAGGGCGGCGTCGTCCAGCGCCGCCAGTTCGCCTTCGGCGTCGGCCAGGTTGTCCGAGCCCAGCAGGTGTTGCACCACCTCGGTGCCGTCCATGGGGCTCAGCACCAGCATCACGTTGCCGTAGGAGGCTTCGAGCAGGGCGGCCTGCCAGTGGCGGCCATGGGAGTCGTCGAAGCTGCGCATCGCGGGGCCTTTCAAAACATCGGGTTGCTATCGATGAAATAGCTGCTCGCGCTTGGTGGACGGGCGCTGCAGTCCGATTTCATTTATATCCCCGTCACTGCTCGACAAACGCCCGCTCGACCACGAAGTCGCCCGGCGTGGTGGTGTTGCCTTCCTCGAAGCCGCGCGCCTCCAGCACGGCCTTGACGGACTTGAGCATTTCGGGGCTGCCGCACAGCATCACGCGGTCCAGCCGCGGATCGAGCTCGGGCAGGCCCAGGTCGCGCGCCATGCGGCCGCTGTCGATCAGCTCGGGAATGCGGCCCTGGGTGGGGAAGGGCTCGCGCGTGACGGTGGGGTAGTACCTGAGCTGGCGGCGCACCAGCTCGCCCAGAAACTCGTGCCGATGCAGCTCCTGCGTGAGGTACTGGCGATAGGCCAGCTCGTCGACCAGCCGGCAGCCGTGCACCAGAACGATCTGCTCGAAGCGCTCGTAGGTCTCGGGGTCGCGCACGATGCTCATGAACGGCGCCAGGCCGGTGCCGGTGCCCAGCAGGTACAGGCGCTTGCCGGGCAGCAGGTAGTCGATCAGCAGGGTGCCCGTGGGCTTGTGGCCGACCAGCACCTTGTCGCCCGGCCGGATGTGCTGCAGCCGGCTGGTGAGCGGGCCGTCGGGCACCTTGATGCTGAGGAACTCCAGGTGCTCCTCGTGGTTGGGACTGACGATGGAGTACGCGCGCAGCAGCGGCTTGCCGTTCACCATCAGGCCGATCATGGTGAAGTGGCCGTTGGAAAAGCGCAGGCTGGGGCTGCGCGTGGTGGTGAAGGAAAACAGGCGGTCGGTCCAGTGGTGCACCGAGAGGACTTGTTCTTCGTTGAAGGCGGCCATGAAGACGGCGGTGGGCGCGCGGGCGCCGCGGATTGCTGCAATGCAGCATATTTTGCCCGAGATGCGGATGCTTCGAGTCTCGTACCACGTTGCTCAACGCGTTGGTAACGCCGGACGGGCGATGGTGCGCCAAGGGGCATGGGTGGGCAGCTCCGCTCCTGTCCCCCGCTGTCCGTCTGCGACGGTCATCTCCTCCTTGACCTCGCTGCGCTGCCCACCCAAGCCCCTTGGCGGGAGGCGGCGGTCAAACACCAGGCGCTTCGCTCGGCGCGCAACGCCACGGACCAGGCCGTTGGGGTGCCCGGCGCAGTGAAGTCAAGGCGGAGCCGGCCGCAGGCCGGTGGGGGACATGAACGGAGCCGGGCGCCCCGACGGCCTGGTCCCACCCCGCAGCCGGCTGTTTTGTCTTTTCGAATGCCAAACGGTCTCAGTGCCGCGCTTCGATCGGGTTGCCATACATCGGCTGCGTGCCGAACTGCGTGCTGATGGCGTGCGCCACGCCGCAGGCCAGCATCACCGGCACCGTCAGCTGAAACTGGTTGGTCATCTCCAGCACCATCACGATGGCCATCAGGGGCGCGTGGGTGACGGCGCTGAGCATGGCCGACATGCCGATCACCGCCAGCGTCAGCGGGTCGCCCACGGCGTCGGGCGGCAACCAGTAGCCGGCGATGTGCGCCAGCGAAAAACCCGTGGTGGCGCCCACGAACAGGGTGGGCGTGAACATGCCGCCGACGGCGCCCGAGCCGGTGTTGAACAGCGTGGCGGCGAACTTGGCGGCCAGGATGACCAGCACCCAGGGCCACAGGATCTGGCCGTTGAGCAGGTGCGAAATGGTGCTGAAGCCGTTGCCCCAGACCTCGGGCACGAAGGCCGACAGGCTGCCCGCCAGCAGGCCGCCCAGGCCCAGGCGCAAGGTCAGCGAGTCGATGCGCTTGAACGCGCCGCGCAGGCGGTCGACCCAGTCCAGCATCAGCCAGCCCATGCCGCCGCACACCAGGCCGACGGCCAGCGCCATGCCCAGGTTGCTGGACTCCAGCGGCACGGCGGGCATGGCGTACAGCGGCGCCGGGTCGATCAGCGTGTGGTTGACGATGCCGGCGGTGGCGGCGGCCATCAGCACCGGCGCCACCATGGGCGCCGACAGAAAGCCCAGCGCCAGCTCCAGCACGAACACCACGCCGGCGATCGGCGCGTGATAGACCGAGCCGATGCCGCAGGCGATGCCGCAGATCAGCAGCACTCGGCGCTGCTCGGGCGACAGCGCGACGGCGCGCGCCAGGCGCGAGGCCAGCCAGGCCGACAGCTGGATCATCGGCCCCTCGCGCCCGATGGAAGCGCCGCTGCCCACCGACAGCAGCGCCGACACGCTGCGCACCCAGGTGCTGCGGTCGTTCAGGTCGACCGCGCCGGCGCGCGCCGCGGCCAGGTAGTCGCTGTAGCGCCCGCCCTGCGGATCGCGCGCAGCCCAGCGGTTGCCATAGGACAGCACCAGGCCGGCCAGCGCGCCGCCCACGGTGCCGATCAGCGCGCGCTGCCAAGGCGGCAGCAAGCGCGCGGCCTCGACCAGGCTGCCGGTGTGGCCGGTGCTGATCCACTCGACCACGCCGATCAGGGCGCGAAAGCCGCTGGTGACGGCCACGGCCAGCAGGCCGGTGAGCACCGCGTACAGCCACAGCACGGGCGTGCGGACGGCGCGGTCGGGCGGCTTGGGCATCGACGGGTCGCCCGGTGGCTGGCGGCTTACTTCGAGGCGGCCTCGGCGTGGTAGCGCGTCACGCGCTCGACCTCGTTCCTGGCGCCCAGGATCACGCTCACGCGCTCGTGCAGCTGCCGGGGCTGCACGTCCAGGATGCGCTGGCGGCCGTTGGTGGCGGCGCCGCCGGCCTGCTCGATCAGCCAGCTCATGGGGTTGGCCTCGTACATCAGGCGCAGCTTGCCGGGCTTGCCGGGCTCGCGCGCGTCCCAGGGGTACATGAAGATGCCGCCGCGCATCAGGATGCGGTGCACGTCGGCCACCATGGACGCCACCCAGCGCATGTTGAAGTTCTTGCCGCGCGGGCCCTCCTGGCCGGCCAGGCATTCGTCGATGTAGCGGCGCACCGGCGGCGCCCAGTGGCGCATGTTGCTCATGTTGATGGCGAACTCCTGCGTGTCCTCGGGGATGCGCAGGCCCTCCTGCGTGAGGATGAAGCTGCCCTGCTCGCGGTCGAGCGTGAACATGTCCACGCCGTCGCCCACCGTCAGCACCAGCGTGGTCTGCGGGCCGTACACGCAATAGCCGGCCGCCACCTGGTGGCTGCCGGGCTGCAAAAAGTCGGCTTCTTCCACGCCGCGGTCGTCCTCGGGCATCTTCAGCACGCTGAAGATGGTGCCGATGCTGACGTTGACGTCGATGTTGCTGGAGCCGTCCAGCGGGTCGAACAGCAGCAGGTATTCGCCCTTGGGGTAGCGGTTGGGCACCACGTGGATGGCTTCCATCTCCTCGCTGGCCATGGCCGCCAGGTGGCCGCCCCATTCGTTGGCCTCGATCAGCACCTCGTTGGCGATGATGTCGAGCTTCTTCTGCACCTCGCCCTGCACGTTCTCGCTGCCGGCCGAGCCCAGCACGCCGCCCAGGGCGCCCTTGTTGACGGCGTGGCTGATGCCCTTGCAGGCGCGCGCCACCACCTCCAGCAGCAGGCGCAGCTGGCCCGGGATGTGGCCGTCCACGCGCTGTTTTTCGACCAGGTGGCGGGTGAGGGAAACCTTGGGGTTCATGGCATTGATCCGGGTGTCAAGTGTTCGCGGAACAGGGCTTCAGCGGCAGCGCATGAAGCCGAAAGAGCCCAATGGCCGCGGAGCAGGCCGCGCCCGTGCACGCGTGGCCGGGGTTTCCCCGGCCCCTGCGTGCGCCCCCTTGGGGGGGATGCCGCAACATCGCGCAGCGAGTGGAGCAACGGGGGGCGCTCATTCGGCCAAGGCGCGGGTGACCACCTCGCGCACATCGTTGGACAGCTTGGGCTGGGCCGCCACGCGGGCGATGGCCTCGCGCGCGGCGCCGCGCCAGGGCTCGGCCAGGCGCGCCCAGGCGTCCATGGTGCGCGCCAGGCGCGCGGCGACCTGCGGGTTGATGGCGTCGAGCGCCAGCACCTGGCCGGCCCAGAAGGTGTAGCCGGCGCCATCCAGGCGGTGAAAGCCCGCCGGATTGCCGCTGCAAAAGCCGAACAGCAGGCTGCGCGCGCGGTTGGGGTTCTTCAGCGTGAAGTCGGGGTGCTGCATCAGCGCCAGCACGGCGGGCAGGGCACTGCCGGCGACGTCGGGCGCGCGCGCCTGCAGGGCGAACCACTTGTCGACCACCAGCGCCTCGTGGCGAAAGCGCGCGTAGAACCCCTCCAGCGCGCGCGCCGCCAGCGGGTGGCCGCAGCCCAGCAGGGCCTGCATGGCGTTCTCGCGGTCGGTCATGTTGCCGGCGTCTTTCACGCGCTGGTAGGCCTTGCCGGGCCACACGGCGTCGGCGCCCGCCGCCAGGCACAGCATGGCCAGGGCCAGGCCGGCCAGCGCGCGGCGGCCGCTGGAGACGGGGTCGGGCGCGTAGGCGCCGGTGTCGTGGTTGTGCTCCCAGGCCCATTGCCAGTCGGCGCGCAGGGCGTGGGCCAGCTGGCGGCGCATGGCCTCGCGCACGGCGTGGATGCGCTGCGGATCGACGTTGCCGGGCAGCTGGTCGGCGATGTAGCTTTCGCCCGGCAGGCCCAGGGCCAGCGCCTTGAAGGCGGCGTCCAGCGCCGCATCGCGCAGCACGGCGCGCAGGGCGGCCAGGTGGGCGTCGCTGAGCGGCGCGGGCGCCACCTCGCCGTCGGCGGCCAGCTGCACCAGCGCCACGCGCAACGCCAGCTGCTGGCCGGCCTCCCAGCGGTTGAAGGGGTCGCTGTCGTGCGCCAGGCGGTGCATCAGCTGCTCGGGCGTGGCGTCCAGCTGCAGCTTGACGGGGGCCGAGAAGCCGCGCAGCAGCGAGGGCACGGGCTCTTGCGCGACGCCGCTGAACACCAGCGTGGCGGCGGGCTCGTGCAGCACGGCGACGTCACCGTGCAGCAGCGCGCCGCCCTGCACCGTCAGCGGCAGGTCGCGCCCGTCGGCGCCCACCAGGCCCAGGCGCAGCGGGATCAGCATGGGCTGCTTGGCGGGCTGGCCGGGCGTGGGCGGGCAGCTTTGCGCCAGCTGCAGGGTGTAGGTCTGGGCGGCGGCGTCGTAGTGGCCCTGGGCGCGCACCACGGGCGTGCCGGCCTGGCTGTACCACAGCTTGAACTGCGCCAGGCGCTCGGCCAGCGCGCTGCCGGGGTTGGCGTCGGCCATGGCCTGGATGAAATCGTCGCAGGTGACGGCGTGGCCGTCGTGGCGCTGGAAGTACAGATCCAGACCGGCGCGAAAGCCATCGCGGCCCAGCAGGGTCTCGACCATGCGCACCACCTCGGCACCCTTTTCATAGATGGTGGTGGTGTAGAAGTTGGTGATCTCCAGGTATTCGTCGGGGCGCACCGGGTGCGCCATGGGGCCGGCGTCCTCGGCGAACTGCACGGTGCGCAGGGTGATGACGTCGCCGATGCGCTTGACCGCGCGCGCGCTGGCGGTGCCGGCCATGTCCATGCTGAAGCTCTGGTCGCGAAAGACCGTCAGGCCTTCCTTCAGCGACAGCTGGAACCAGTCGCGGCAGGTGACGCGGTCGCCCGTCCAGTTGTGGAAGTACTCGTGGCCGATCACGCCCTCGATGGCCTCGAAATCGAAGTCGGTGGCGGTGGCGGGCTTGGCCAGCACGTACTTGCTGTTGAAGATGTTCAGGCCCTTGTTTTCCATGGCGCCGAAGTTGAAGTCGCTGGTGGCCACCACCATGAAGCGCTCCAGGTCGAGCTTGAGGCCGAAGCGCCATTCGTCCCACAGGATGGCGTGCACCAGCGAGTTCATGGCGTGCTCGGTCTGGTCCAGATCGCCCGGCCGCACCCAGACCTGCAGCAGGTGGTTGTTGCCGCTGCGCGTGGTGATGCGCTGCTCGCGCGCCACCAGCTTGCCGGCCACCACGGCGAACAGGTAGCAGGGCTTCTTGTGCGGGTCGTGCCAGGTGGCGTAGTGGCGCCCGCCCTCCAGCTCGCCCGCGTCGACCAGGTTGCCGTTGGACAGCAGCACCGGCCAGCGCTGCTTGTCGGCGCGCAGCGTGACGGTGTAGGTGGCCATCACGTCTGGGCGGTCGAGGAAGTAGGTGATGCGCCGAAAGCCCTCGGACTCGCACTGGGTGAAAAAGTCGCCCCCGCTCATGAACAGGCCCATCAGCTTGCTGTTCTTCTCGGGGCTGCAGGTGGTGAAGATCTCGAGCGCGAAGGGCGCGTCGCCCTCGGGCAGGTTCTCCAGCACCAGCTGCTGGCCTTCCATGCGAAAGCTGCAGCCGGCGCCGTCGAGCAGCACGCGCGCCAGGTTGAGCTCGTCGCCGTCCAATGTGAGCGGCTGCGCCGGCACGTCGGGGTTGCGCCGCACCGTGAGCTTGCTGAGCACGCGGGTCTTGGCCGGGTCCAGGTCGATGGTGAGGTCGACGGTGTCGATCCAGAACGCCGGCGGAGCGTAGTCCAGGCGCCGGGTGACGGCGGTTTGTCCTTCGCGCATGTTCAATCCTTTACTATGATTTATGGAGCTGCTCGCGCTTTATCCGTGGACGCTGCAGCCAGATATGTCTCGAAAAAACTCAGACGCCCTGCTTGAGCGAGGCCTCGATGAAGGCGTCCAGGTCGCCGTCCAGCACCTTCTGCGTGTTGCTGACCTCGACGCCGGTGCGCAAATCCTTGATGCGGCTGTTGTCCAGCACGTAGCTGCGGATCTGGTGGCCCCAGCCGACGTCGGTCTTGCTGTCCTCCAGCTTTTGCTGCTCTTCCATGCGCTTGCGCATCTCGTGGTCGTACAGGCGCGAGCGCAGGCGCCGCCAGGCGACGTCGCGGTTGCTGTGCTGGCTGCGGCTGTCCTGGCACTGCACCACGATGCCGGTGGGCATGTGCGTCAGGCGCACGGCCGAGTCGGTCTTGTTGATGTGCTGGCCGCCGGCGCCGCTGGCGCGGTAGGTGTCCACGCGCACGTCGGCCGGGTTGATGTCGATCTCGATCGAGTCGTCGATCTCGGGGTAGACGAACACGCTGGCGAAGCTGGTGTGGCGCCCGCCCGAGCTGTCGAACGGGCTCTTGCGCACCAGGCGGTGCACGCCGGTTTCGGTGCGCAGCAGGCCGTAGGCGTATTCGCCCTCGATCTTGATGGTGGCGCCCTTGATGCCCGCGCTGTCGCCCGGCGTCTCGTCCTCGATGGTGGTGGCGAAGTCCTTGCGCTCGGCGTACTTCAGGTACTGGCGCAGCAGCATGCTGGCCCAGTCGCAGGCCTCGGTGCCGCCGGCGCCGGCCTGGATGTCCAGAAAGCAGTTGAGCGGGTCGGCCGGCTGGTTGAACATGCGGCGAAACTCCAGCTCCTCCACCGTCTTTTGCAGCCGGTCGGTGTCCTGCTCGATGGCCAGCAGCGCGCCGTCGTCGCCCTCGTCGCGGCTGAGTTCATACAGCTCGGCGCCGTCGGTCAGCTCGCGCGCCAAGTCGTCCAGCACCAGGACCACGCCGTCAAGCTGCTTTTTTTCCTTGCCCAGCTCCTGGGCCTTCTTGGGGTCGTTCCAGACCGCGGGGTCTTCCAGCGCGGCGTTGACGGTTCTCAGGCGTTCGGCTTTGTTGTCGTAGTCAAAGATACCCCCGGAGTTCGGCGGTGCGCGCGCGGAGGTCTTCGATCTGGGTGCCGATCTGGTTCAGGTGTTCTGCGTCCATGGTGTTCGATATTCCAATGTGGGGCGCGCACGCGTTCGTGACGCGCCAAACCCAGTATTTTCCCATGCGCGCGCAGGGGCTGCCGCGCGGCGCGGCGGCGCTCAGGCGGGCGCCAGAAAGGCTTCGATCTGGCGCGCCAGCAATTCGGGCTGGTCGTGGTGCAGCATGTGGCCGCAGTCGGGCAGGGTGTGGCAGCGGCAATCGGGCACGGACTGCAGGCGCTGATGAAATTCGTCCAGCGTGAAGCGGCGCTGCCACCAGGTGCCCAGGCTGTCGTCGCTGGCCTCCACCATCAGGGTGGGTGCGGTGATGGCGGCGTACAGTGCCTGCATCTCGTCGACGCGAAACAGCTGCGCGCTGGTGGTGCGGTGGGCGGCGTCGCCGCGGATGTGCCAGCGCGTGGCGCCATCGGCCCCGGTGCGCGGCTCGGCCCACTGGCGTGCCAGCCAGTCGGCCTTGCCTTGCGGCAGGCGGCGGTTGGTCTTCATCAGGCGCGCGGCCACGCCGGCGGCGTCGGCGTAGGTCTTCAAATCCAGCTCGCCGCGCTGCAGGGCCTTGATCTCGTCCATCCACTTGGCGAAGCGGCCGGGCGCCTGCTGGGGCCGGGTGGCGGGCATGCCGAAGCCCTCCAGGTTGACCAGCCGGCGCACGCGCTGGGGCCGCGCGCCGGCGTACATCATGGCCACGTTGCCACCCATGCTGTGGCCGACCAGGTCGACCGCGGTGGCGCCGGCGTAGTGGTCGAGCAGGGCGTCCAGGTCGCCCAGGTAGTCGGCAAAGGCGTAGTGGTCGCAGGCCGGGCCGCAGCTCTGGCCAAAGCCGCGCCAGTCGGGCGCGATGATCAGGCGGTCCTTGAAAAAATCATGAGACAGCGCGTCGACCATGAACTGATAGCTGGCGGCCACGTCCATCCAGCCGTGCACCAGCACCAGCGGCGGGCGCGGGCCGATTCGGCCCCACAAAAGCACGTGATAGCGGTACAGTCGCAGCGGGACAAAATCGCTGCGCGCGGGCCTGAGGACGGTGTAGGTGGACATCGGCGCGCATGATAGAGGAGACATCCCATGAGCCAGAGTCAATCGGGTGACCACTACGCGGCCATGCAGGCCGGCTTTCACTGGCTGGTGCCGCGTCACTTCAACATCGCGCAGGCCTGCTCGGCGCGCTGGGCGGCGCTGCCGGGCGCGGCCGAGCGGGTGGCGGTGATCGAGCACCGCGTGGGCGGCAAGCCGGCGACGTACTCGTATGCGCAGCTGCAGGCGCAGGCCAACCGCCTGTCCAACGCGCTGGCGCGCCTGGGCGTGCGCACCGGCGACCGCGTGGCCATCGTCATGCCGCAGCGCTTCGAGACGGCCGTGGCCTACATGGCGGTGCTGCAGATGGGGGCCATCGCCATGCCGCTGTCGCAGCTGTTCGGCCCCGAGGCGCTCGAATATCGCCTGCAGAACGCGGCAGCCACGGTGGCGATCTGCGACGAAGGGGCGCTGTACAACCTGCTGGCCGCGCGCGACACCTGCCTGGCACTGCAAACGGTGATCGGCCTGGGCGCCGGCGCCGAGCGCGCCGACCACGAGTGGCACGCGCTGTTGTCCAAGTCGCGTGATCGTTATGCCGCCGCCGACACCCTGGCCGACGATGCGGCCGTGCTGATCTACACCAGCGGCACCACCGGCCCGCCCAAGGGCGCGCTGATTCCGCAGCGCGTGCTGATCGGCAACCTGCCCGGCTTCGTGTGCAGCCAGAACTGGTTCGGTTTCGATCCGACCGCGCCCGAGCGCGCCAGTCGCGCCGTCTTCTGGAGCCCGGCCGACTGGGCCTGGACGGGCGGGCTGATGGACGCGCTGCTGCCCACCCTGTATTTCGGCCGCCCCATCGTGGCGCACAACCGCCGCTTCGACCCGCTGGAGGCGTTCGAGATCCTGTCGCGCCACCGCGTCACGCACGCCTTTTTGTTCCCGACCGCGCTCAAGGCCATGATGAAGGCCGTGCCGCACCCGCGCCCGCGCCACGCGCTGCACCTGCAGGGCCTGATGAGCGCCGGCGAGGCGGCGGGCGACGCGGTGTTTGCCTACTGCCGCAAGGAGCTGGGCGTGGTGGTCAACGAAATGTTCGGCCAGACCGAGGTGAACTACATCGTCGGCAATTGCGCCATGAACGACCACCGTTTGCCGGGCGTCGGCTGGCCCGCCCGGGCCGGCAGCATGGGCCGCGGCTACCCCGGCCACCTCATCGCGCTGATCGACGACCGGGGCGAGGAAGTGCCGGTGGGCGAGCCGGGCGAGGTGGCGATCCGCCGCACCGACATCCACGGCCACCACGACCCAATCTTCTTTCTGGGCTACTGGAACAACGAGGCCGCCACGCGCGCCAAGTTCACGGGCGACTGGTGGCGCACGGGCGACTTGGCGGTGCGCGATGCCGAGGGTTACCTGTGGTATCAGGGGCGGGCCGACGACGTGTTCAAGGCCGCGGGCTACCGCATCGGCCCGGGCGAAATCGAGAACTGCCTGGTCAAGCACCCGGCGGTGCTCAACTGCGCGGTGGTGCCCAAGCCCGACGCCGCGCGCGGCGCGCTGGTCAAGGCCTATGTCGTGCTCAGTCCTGATTTTGTAGCTGCTCGCGCAATGCAGACGGGCGCTGAAGGCCATTTTGAATCCACATTGATCGTGACGCTGCAAGAGCACGTGAAGGGCAAGCTGGCGCCCTACGAATACCCGAAGGAGATCGAGTTCATCGAGCAGTTGCCGATGACGACCTCGGGCAAGGTGCAGCGGCGCGTGCTGCGCCTGCAGGAGGAGGAGCGCGCCCGCGCGGCGGGGGTGTTGTAGGGCAGGGGCCTAAACTCGCCCCATGATGAACACCATTTCCCTGGGCGCCAGCGAGCTGCGCGTCACCCCCATCGGCCTGGGCACCATGACCTTCGGCGAGCAGGTCAGCGAGCCCGACGCCCATGCCATCCTGGACCGCGCCATCGAGCGCGGTGTCAACTTTGTCGACACGGCCGAGATGTATTCGGTGCCGCCGCGTGCCGAGACCTACGGCCGCACCGAGGCCATCATCGGCCACTGGCTGAAGGCCCGGCCCGGCATGCGCCAGCGCATCGTGCTGGCCAGCAAGGTGGCCGGCCCCTCGCGCGATGCGCCCTGGATTCGCGCCGGCGCCGGCATGACGGCGGCCGACATCGAGGCCTCGTGCCACGCCAGCCTCAAGCGCCTGCAAACCGAGGTCATCGACCTCTACCAGATCCACTGGCCCGAGCGCCAGGTGCCCGCCTTCGGCCGCCTGTACTACGACCCGGCGCAGGAGCACTCGCAAACGCCGATCGTGGAGCAGCTGCAGGCGCTGGCGCGGCTGGTGCAGGCCGGCAAGGTGCGCCAGATCGGCCTGTCCAACGAAACGCCCTACGGCGTGCACGAGTTCGTGCGCCTGGCCGAGCAGCTGGGCCTGCCGCGCGTGGCCAGCGTGCAAAACTGCTACTGCCTGATCAACCGCTCGGTCGACAACGCGCTGGACGAAAGCTGTCACCGCCTGAACGTGGGTCTGCTGGCCTTTTCGCCGCTGGGTGCCGGCCTGCTGACGGGCAAGTACGACGCCAGCGGCTTCACCGGGCCCGGCGCGCCCGTGGGCCGCATGAGCCTGTACGAGCGCCAGCGCAAGATGCGCTGGGGCCGCCCCGCCGCGCTGGCCACGGCGCGGCGCTACAACCAGCTGGCGCGCGATCACGGCCTGACGCCCACGCAGCTGGCGCTGGCGTTCTGCTATCGCTCCTGGCGCGTGGCCAGCACCCTGATCGGCGTGACCAGCCTGGCGCACCTGGACGAAAACCTGGATGCCTGGGGCGTGCAGCTGTCGCCCGAGCTGCTGGCCGCTGTCGATGCGATCCGCCTCGAAGCCCGCGACCCCGCGCAATGAGCCGATGCCCAAGGCCAAGACCACCCACGTCAGCGAAACACCCGCCACCGCCGTGTTGCGCCAGCACGGCGTGGCCTTCACCGAGCACCCGTACGAGTACGTCGAGCACGGCGGCGCCACGCACAGCGCCGAGGTGCTGGGCTTCGACCCCTTCAGCGTGGTCAAGACCCTGGTCATGCAGGACCAGGACGCCAAGCCGCTGATCGTGCTGATGCACGGCAACCGCAAGGTCAGCACCAAGAACCTGGCGCGGCAGATCGGCGCCAAGTCGGTCGAGCCCTGCAAGCCCGAGGTGGCCAGCCGCCACAGCGGCTACCAGGTGGGCGGCACCTCGCCCTTCGGCACGCGCCGCGCCATGCCGGTATTCATCGAAAAGACCATCCTCGAGCTGCCGCGCATCGCCCTGAACGGCGGGCGACGCGGCTACCTGATCGGCATCGACCCGCAGGTCTGCGTCACCCTGCTGCACGCCAAGCCGGTCGAATGCGCCATCGATTTGTAACAACGACGCGCTTGCGCATGGTGGCAAAATGCGCATCCTGCGCTTGTCGATGAAGCGCCGTCAGCTACAAAAAGAGGAGTAACACGCTTGAATGCTTTGGGCACCGCCGCGGCCACGCTCGCGGCCTACCTGATCGGCTCGCTCAGTTTTGCCGTCATCGTCAGCCGCGCCATGGGCCTGGCCGATCCGCGCAGCTACGGCAGCGGCAACCCGGGCGCCACCAACGTGCTGCGCTCGGGCTCCAAGGCGGCGGCCATCGTCACCCTGCTGCTGGACGCGGCCAAGGGCTGGCTGCCGGTGATGCTCATCAAGTGGTTCGGCCCCGCGTACGGCCTGGGCGAGGGCGCGCAGGCGCTGGCCGGGTTGGCGGCGTTTCTGGGCCATCTTTATCCGGTGTTTTTCGGCTTCAAGGGCGGCAAGGGCGTGGCGACGGCGCTCGGCGTGCTGCTGGCGTTCGAGCCGCTGCTGGCCGGGGCCACGCTGGCGACCTTCGTGATCATCGTGCTTTTCTTCCGCTACGTGTCGCTGGCTTCCATCGTGGCGGCGGTGTTTGCCCCCGCGTACTACCTGCTGGGCGATGGCGTGGCCTGGGCCGCCAGCGGCGCCAAGGCGCTGGCCATGACGGCCATGGCGCTGCTGCTGATCTATCGCCACCGCGAGAACATCCGCCGCCTGCTGGCCGGCACCGAATCCAGACTGGGGAGCAAGAAATCATGAGCACCATCACTCGACTGTGCGTGGGCCAGCGCCTGAGCGAGGCCTCGGTCTTCAACGGCATCGTGCACCTGGGCGGCATGGTGCCCGAAAGCGGCGCCGCCGACATCCGCAGCCAGACCGCCGACGTGCTGGCCCAGGTGGACGCGCACCTGGCCGCCTGCGGCAGCGACAAGAGCCGCATCCTGCGCGTGCAGATCTACCTGGCCAACATCGCCGACATCGGCGGCATGAACGCGGTGTGGGACGCCTGGGTGGCCCCCGGCCACGCGCCGCCGCGCGCCACCGTGCAGGCCGCGCTGGCCGACCCGGCGTGGAGGATCGAGATGGTCGTCACCGCCGCGCAGCGCTGAACTGCAACCACCCCCGTTGCTCCACTCGCTGCGCGATGTTTCGGCATCCCCCCTCGAGGGAGCATCGCCAGTGACCGGGGAAACCCCGTTCACGGCGATTGCTGGCATGGCCTGCTCCGCGGCCGCTCGATCCTTTGGGCCTCAAGCCCTGCAGGCGCCCGCTCAATCCCTGAAGTTGTCGAACGACAGCGGCAGCTCCGTCATTTCTTTCTTCAGCAGCGCCATGACCGCCTGCAAATCGTCGCGCTTGGCGCCGGTCACGCGCACCGCCTCGCCCTGAATGGCGGCCTGCACCTTGAGCTTGCTTTCCTTCACCAGCTTCTGGATCTTCTTGCTGTCCTCGGTGGCGATGCCGCTCTTGACCTTGACCACCTGCTTGACCTTGTCGCCGCCGATCTTCTGCACGCTGCCCTTGTCGAGAAAACGCACGTCCACGCCGCGCTTGGTCAGCTTGCCGCGCAGGATGTCCTCCACCTGCTGCAGCTGAAACTCGGCATCGCCCAGCAGGGTGATTTCCTTGTCCTTCAGCTCGATGGCCGCGCTGGTGCCCTTGAAGTCGAAGCGCGTGCCGATTTCCTTGGCGGCGTTGTCCACCGCGTTGCGCACCTCCACCATGTCGGGGTCGCAAACCGTGTCGAAAGAGGGCATGGTTGAAGCCTTTGCGTGTTGATCTCGAATGCGACAATTGTCCCATGTTCACCCAGCGCAACGTGTCCCTGCAGCCGCTCAACAGCTTCGGCATCATGGCGCGCGCCGCCCACCTGTTGCGCGTGCAGGGTGAGGCCGAGGTGCGTGCGCTGCTGGCCGACGCCCAGCTGGCCGCGCTGCCGCGCTTTGTGCTGGGCGGTGGCAGCAACATCGTGCTGACGGGCGACGTCAAGGGCGTGGTGCTGAAGGTGGAGGTGGCGGGCCGGTGCGTGGTCGATCAAACCGAGCGCCATACCCTCGTCGAGGCGGGCGCGGGCGAGAACTGGCACGACTTCGTGGCCTGGACGCTGGACCAGGGCTTGCCCGGCCTCGAAAACCTGGCCTTGATCCCCGGCACCGTGGGCGCCAGCCCGGTGCAGAACATCGGTGCCTATGGGCTGGAGCTGCAAGACCGCTTTCATGAACTGGACGCGATCGACCTGCACACCGGCGAGCGGTTCACGCTGGATGCCGCGCAGTGCGGCTTCGGCTATCGCGACTCGGTGTTCAAGCACCATGCGGCGCAGGGCGGCGACTTCGGCCTGGCCGGCCGCGCGCTGATCCTGCGCGTGCGCTTTGCGCTGCCGCGCGCGTGGCAGCCGGTGCTGGGCTATCTGGACCTGGAGCGCAGAATGCAGGAAGAGGGCGTGCGCCAGCCCAGCGCGCGCCAGATCTTCGACTGGATCGTGGCGATTCGCCGCGCCAAGCTGCCCGACCCGGCCGTCATCGGCAATGCCGGCAGCTTCTTCAAGAACCCCACCGTGACGCCCGAACAGTGCCAGGACATCATCGGCCGCGACCCGCACGTGGTGCACTACCCCATGCCCGACGGCAGCGTCAAGCTGGCGGCGGGCTGGCTGATCGACGCCTGCGGCTGGAAGGGCAAGAGCGTGGGCAACGCGGCGGTGTACGACAAGCAGGCGCTGGTGCTGGTCAACCGCGGCGGGCGCCAGCACCCGGCCACCGGCGGCGAGGTGATGACGCTGGCCAAGGCGATCCAGACCAGCGTGTACGAGCGCTTCGGCATCCGGCTGGAGCCGGAGCCGGTGGTGGTGTAGCGACGTCGGGGCCTCTATCCAACAAGCCCCGCCTGCGGCTCGGCTCGCGGGGTGGTTTCGGTGGCGTTCTTGCGCCACGCCGCCGGCGGCATGGCGAACTCGCGCTTGAAGGCGCGCTGAAACGCGGCGGGCGACTCGTAGCCGACTTCCTCGGCAATGGCGGCCAGGCTCTTGTGGCTGTCGGTGAGCAGGCGCGCGGCCACAGCCATGCGCAGGCGCGTCAGGTAGCGCATCGGGGACTCGTCCAGCACCTCGCTGAAGCGGGCCGCCACGGCCGAGCGCGAGCTGGCCGCCGCGGCGGCGAGTTCGTCCAGCGTCCAGTGCCGTTGCGGCGCGGCGTGCATGGCCTGCATGGCGCGGCCGATCACCGGGTCGCGCACGCCGGCCAGCCAACCCGAGGCGTTGGCGGGCAGCTCCCGCAGGTAGATGCGCAGGGCGCCGAGGAACAGGAGCTCGGCCAGGCGCCCGCGCAGGCCTTCGGCGCCGGGGCTGTCGTCGAGCGCGTTGGCCACCGCGTAGGGCACCAGCGTCTGCATGCGCTCGCCCAGGTCGACCTGGAACACCGGCGGCAGCGAGCCGCACAGGGGCTCGAACGCGCGCCGGTCGCAGCCCAGAAAGCCGCACAGCACCTTGCTGGTGCCGCCGGGCCCGGTGTCGAACTGCAGGTGGCGCGCCGCCAGCAGCGGGCGGCCGCCCAGCATGGCCTCGAACGGCAGGCTGGGGCGCCCGGGCTGGTCGCCCAACTCATGCCGGCCGCCGTGCGAGATGACGGCCACCTGGCCGGCGTGGACGGCGAACCAGTCGCGCGCGGCATGACGAATCCAGCACTCGCCTTCGAGCACCACGTGGAAGGCGATGACGTTGCTGGTGCCGGGCGGCAGCAGGGGGGCGAACTTCTCCAGCAAGGGCTCGCCCGCCACGCCCCAGGGGCCCTTGACGTCGAACTGGAAGATCAGCGCACCGGTCAGGCGCACCAGCGTCAGCACGTCGGATAGCAGGTCGCGGCTCATGGCTCGCCCTTGGTCGTACCGAGGCGTTTTGAGCACATCTTCTGGACGATCGGGCATTGCTTGCAGTGCCGCCCCGGATGGACACTGAGCGCGCACGTCCAGACCACTCAGGAGACGCATCATGACAGCAAAACCCATCACCCAACAGGTCCAGGAAGCCCGGGGCCGCATCGACAACCTGAGCGCCGACCAGGTCGAGCAGGAGCTGAACACCGGTCGCGCGACCCTGGTCGACGTCCGCGACGCCCCGGAACTGGCCGGCGGCGCCATCGCGGGCGCGGTGCACGCCTCGCGCGGGATGCTGGAGTTCTACGCCGACCCCGCCAGCCCTTATCACAAGAGCGAGCTGAGGCCGGGCGACCGGGTGATCCTGTACTGCGCATCCGGCGGGCGTTCCGCGCTCGCGGTCGAGGCGCTGCGTGGCTTGGGCTATGCCAACGTCGCGCACCTGGACGGCGGCTTCAAGGGCTGGCAGGCCGCCGGCAAGCCGGTCAGCACGGCGTGAACCGGGGAGAAAACCATGACGCTGTCCGAACGCTTCAACCGGTCCGGCTTCGGCTGCTGGATCAATGGCACCCGCGGGCGCGTGTTCCGCCTGTGCGCTGGCTTGGCCTTTCTGGCGGTCGGCATCGGCTTGCGCCAACATCCTCTGGGCATGGCGGCGCTGGCATGGAGCTTTTTCCCGCTCACCGCCGGCATTTTCAATGTCTGCTGGATCAGCCTGGTGCTGGGCGGGCCCTTCAGCAGCGCCAGCATTCGCCGCCTGCAGCAGGAATCGCCATGACGGATGCCGATCGCACCAGACGCCTTCGGCTGGCGCTCCGCGTGTTCGGCCTGGTGTTCATCTTCGGGGTGTATCCCCTCACGGTGCTCTGGCCCTCGGGCTGGTCCTGGCATCACGGCCAGTCCGAGTACCTGCCGATGATCATCGCCATCTACGCGACCTTGGGCGTCTTTTTGCTGCTGGCCGCGCGCGATCCCGAGCAGCACCTGAGCCTCATCGCCTTCACCCTCTGGTCGAGCATCGCGCATGGAGGCCTCATGGCCGTCCAGTCGCTGGCCGATGCGCAGCATGCGGGGCACCTGCTGGGCGATGTGCCCGCCCTGTTCGTGATCGCGGCCGTGCTCGGCTGGCTGTGCCCGCGCGCCCTCACGCTGCGGCTTGACACGAACGTACCTCAACCCGGTGGCCAGGCCGGCCATCATCTGGCTCGGTGACCGATCCATCCACGGCCAAGGGGTTGCAGCGTCGCGCGCTGAAACGCAGCCGAAGCCGAGCGGGCGCTATGCCGGCGGATCGGGCATGGGCGTGCGGCGCGCGCCGGCCATGCTGGTCACCAGCAGGCCCAGCACGATCAGCACGATGCCGATGCGCTCCATCGCGCTGGGGCGCTCGTGCAGCAGCGCCCAGGACAGCAGCACGGCGCCGATGGGCACGCCCAGCGCGGACAGGCTGGCCACGGTGGTGGGCAGGCGCTCGACGACGAAGGACCACAGCGTCCACGCCAGGCTGGTGGCCAGCACGGCGGAGTACAGCAGTCCGTAGATCATCTGGCCCGACCACTGGATCGGTCGCGAGGGGATCAGCCACGCCGCCACGATCAGCAGCAGCGTGCCCAGCAGCATCTGCCAGGCGGTAAAGGCCAGCGGCGAGGGCCGGTGCAGTTCGAACATGCGCTTGGACAGCACCGTACCCAGGCCCCAGCAGGCGCCGCTGGTGACGGCTAGCGCCGCGCTTTGCCAGCTGCCCAGCCCCTGCCAGGGCTCGATGATGAAGATCAGGCCAGCCACCGCCAGCGCGATGCCCAGCCACTGGCGCGCGCCAGGGCGCTCGTGCAGCAGCCACCAGGCCAGCAGCACCGACCAGAACGGCATGGTGTAGGCCAGCACCGACACCCGCCCGGCGCCGCCGCTGGCCAGCGCCCATTGCGCCAGGCTTTGAAAGGCCGTGGTCTGGCTCACCCCCACGGCCAGGGTCAGTCCCAGCGGCGGAGGCTTGAGCGACTGGCGGCGCAGCGCCATCACGCCAAACAGCAGGGCGGTGGCCAAGGCAAAGCGCAGCGCAACGAAGTCGAACGGGCCGATGTAGGACGTGACCTGCTTCATCACCACCCAGCCGTAGGCCCACACGCCGATCACCACGATCATGGCGAGTGCGGCGGCGCGTCGGGGAGGGTGCGGGGTGGCCAAGGACTTGGGGCTGGTGCGCCATCGCGCAAGCCCACGAGGGTGCGAACAGCGTGTTGATGGCGCGATTGTCAACCCTTCTTGCCGGATCGGCTTGCGCGGCGGCGTGGCGCCGCGCTTCAACGGCTTGGCAAGGTGGCCAGCGCGGCCCTGAGCGTTCTGACTGAATGGGAGTTCTCCCTCTCGTTTCTGTCATTTGAGAATATGATTCCAAAATGGAAAATGACGTCGACCTTGAATGAACAACACGCTGATCAAGGGCTTGCGTCTGCTGGAGGTGCTGGCGTCGCGCACCCAGGCCTTGGGCGTGAGCGAGCTGGCGCACGAGCTGCAAATGGGCGCCAGCAACGTGCACCGCCTGCTGCAGGCGCTGGTGGAGACGGGCTATGTCGTGAACGAAGGCGGCCGTGGGGGCTATCGCGCCACCTTGAAGGTGTGGGAGCTGGGCGCCCAAGCCTTGCACCAGCTCGACTTTCGGGCGACGGCGGCACCGGCCATGCGCATGCTGCTGGCCGAGACCAACGAAACGGTGCACCTGTCGGTGCTCAGCGGCGACGAGGTGATCTACGTCGACAAGCTCGACAGCCCGGAGCCCGTGCGCGCCTACAGCGTCATCGGAGGGCGCGCCCCGGCCTATTGCGTGGCCACGGGCAAGGCCCTGCTGGCCTGGCGCGAACAGCCCCCGACCGGCCTGATGACGGTGCGCCGGCTGCAAGCGTTCACGCCGTCGACGCTGGCCGACACCTCGGCCTTGGCGCTTGAACTGGAACGGGTGCGTCAACGGGGCTATGCGGTCAACCGCGGCGAGTGGCGCGCGAGTGTCTGGGGCATTGCCGCGCCGGTGTTCGATGGCGGTCGGCACGTGGTGGCCGCCATCGGCATCTCGGGGCCGGCCGCACGCATCCGCGCGCGGGGTGTCAAGGCACTGGGTCAACGGGTCATGCAGGCCGCCGACCAGGCGTCGGCGCCGCACACGGGGTGCTTGGCTCTGTCGACGTAACCACCATCGGCTTGCGTGGGCTCGCCATCGGCGTGTCGAGCAACAAGGTCTTCAACTTTTGGTCTGCACGGCACGGTAGGCGGCGATGCGCTCGCGCAGGCCCGGGCGGGCGGCCGAGCGCACCAGGCGCGCCAGATCTTCGGCATCGCCGGCGGCGCCACGCGGATGGCGGCCGGCCGCGGTGGCGGCGTGAATCGCTCGTTGCGTGCGCGGATCGAGTCGGCTGACGCGCGCGCGCAGGCGCTCGCGTTCGGCATCGAGCTCTTGCGCATCGATGCGGCGCGTGGCCAGGCCGCTGGCGCAGGCCTCATCGGCATCGATGGGCCGGCCCGATTCGATCCAGTCGGCGGCGCGCGTGGCGCCCACCAGGCCGGCCAGGCGCGCGGTGCCCAGCACCAGCCCGAAGCCGGCGCCGGGAAAGGCGAAGCTGGCGTCGTCCACGATCCAGCGCTCGTCGCAGGCGGCGAACAGGTCGGCGCCCGCGCCCATGGTGCGGCCGTGGGCCAGCGCCAAGGTGGTGAATGGGGCCGAGTGCGCGGCTTGCAGCAGCAATTCGACCCGCGTGAAGCGCGCCAACAGGCTGTCATCGGTCTCCTGATCGAGCCTGGACAGATCGAAGCCGGTGCAGAAGTGGCGGCCGGTGCCCGACAGCACCAGCAAACGCAGGGATTCGTCTTGCGCTGCCGCTTCAACCGCCTCGGCCAGGGCGCCCACCAAGGCCGCCGACAGTGCATTGCCCTTGTCGGGCCGGTTCAGTTGCAGCTGCAGCACCGGGCCGTCGCGCCGGCTGAGCAGTTCGCTTGCAGTCATGCCGCGGCCTTGGCCCACAGGTTGGGCGACAGCGCGTTGGAATAGCCCGACACGAATTCCTTGACCGCACCCGTCTCGGGCACGAACACGTGGCGTGCGATGCGGCCGATGTTGCCACCGTACAGGTGGATGCTGATGGAGACTTCGTCGGCCAGCGCGTTGCGCACCACATGAATGTCGCCGCGCGTGGGCGAGACGATGTCCAGCTGGCCCGGCAGCAGCGTGGCCTCGGTGCCGTGCGGCGCCAGTCGCCCGTCGGCGCCGCGCGCGTAGCGTTGGCCGCACTCGCTGCCGCGCAGCATGCCGATGATGCCCCACACGGTGTGGTCGTGCACCGGCGTCTTCTGGCCCGGCCCCCAGACAAAGCTGACCAGCGAAAAGCGGTCCAGTGGGTCGCCGTACAGCAGGTGCTGTTGGTAGTGCTGCGGGTGCGAGGCGGCCATGGCGGTGGGCAGCCAGTCGTCGTGCGTGACCAGATCCCTCATCAAGGGCGTGGCGCCATCGATCAGGCGGTCCTCGTCACCCGGGTGGGCCTGGGCCAGCCGCGTCATGGCAGCGACGAAGCCGAGCAGGCGGCTTTCGGATGTCATGCCTGCACCTCGCGCGCGGCCTGCTCGGCGCGGATCTCGGCCGTGTGCTGGCCCAGATCGGGTGGCGGGCGGCGAATGGGTGAACCCTGGCCGTTCAGGCGCACCGGCGAGGCGAAGGTGCGGGTCTGCCGGCCGTTGGGCAGGGTGAGCGGCTGCACCCAGCCCATGTAGGCGGTCTGCGGGTCGGCCAGCGCGGCGGCGTAGTCATTGATGCGCGCGTGCGGCACGCCGGCGGCGTTGAAGGCGTCGATCCAGTGGGCCACGGGTTTCTGGGTGAACTGGCCCTCCAGCAAGACCTTCAGCGCGCCCTGGTTTTGCGCGCGGTCGGTGGGGGTCAGAAAGCACGGGTCCTGGGCCAGATCGGGCATCGCCACGACATCCAGAACGCTCAACCACAGCTTGTGGTTGCCGGCGGCAATGGCGAAGTAGCCGTCCTGCGCGTGATAGGCCTGATACGGCGCATTGCGCGGGTGCGCCGAGCCCAGCTTGACCGGGCTCTCGCCCTTGCCGAAGTATTCGCTGGTCTGCAGCGCGGCGATGCCCAGCGTGCAGCCGAACATGGGAATGTCGATGTGCGCGCCGCGCCCGCCCGCGCGCACCTGCACCAGCATGGCCGCGATGGAGAAGGCCGCGTACAGGCCCGACGCGAAGTCCACCAGCGGCACGCCGCACTTGACGGGCGCGCCATCGGGCTCGCCGGTCACGCTCATCACGCCGGACGCGGCCTGGATGGTCAGGTCGAACCCGCCTTCGCCCGAGCGCGGGCCGGTTTGTCCGTAGGCGGAGATTGAGCAGTACAGCAGCGAGGGCTTTTCGGCCGACATGGCGGCCCAGCCCAGGCCCAGCCGGTCCATCACGCCGGGCCGGTTGTTCTCGACCACCACGTCGGCCTCGAGGATGAGCCGGCGCGCCAGCGCGGCGTCGGCAGGGTCCTTCAGGTTGAGCACCACCGAGCGCTTGTTGCGATTGAGCGAGGCGAAGTTTTCGCTGTAGCCCTCGTTCAGCGGCGGCCACTGGCGCAGGCCGTCGCCCGCCGGCGGTTCGATCTTGACCACCTCGGCACCCATGTCGGACAGCAGCATGGTGGAAAAGGGCCCCGACGCGGTGGAGCAGAACTCGACGACGCGCACGCCGGACAAGGGTTGGGGAGGATTTTCGGCAGCGGACATGGTGGGGCTTGAGGTCAGGATGAATGCATCGTATGAAATTCTCAAATGGAAAACAAATATTCTCCAATGTGGAAAATTGAGAAATGTGTCCGTCGATGGGCGGTTGACGTCCGAAGAAAAACGGGACGCGCGCCCGACCCGAAGCAAGCGGTCGCCGGTCGGACGCGAAGGTGACGGTCTCGCGCCGCCGCGGGTTTCACGCGCGCCGAGGCGCCGCCCCGTGCGGTCTTCAGCCGACGCGCAGTCGGCGCGTGGGCGCGGCGTATGTGCGCCAGAACAGAAACCCGGCGATGCTCAGGTTCAGCAGGTTCCAGCCGATGCCGTTCAAAAAGGCCGCGTGGTAGCTGCCCGTGACGTCGAAGATCCAGCCGCTCATCCAGCCGCCCAGGGCCATGCCCAGCATGGTGGCCATGATGACGGCGCCCACGCGCGCGCCGACTTCACGCGGGGCGAAGTGCTCGCGCACGATGATGGCGTAGGCCGGCACGATGCCGCCCTGGAACAGGCCGAACAGCGCCGACACCACGTACAGCGAGGCCAGGCCGTCGAAAGGCAGAAACAGCAGCAGCGCCAGGCCCTGCAGCACCGAGCCCAGCAGCAGGGTGCGCACGCCGCCGATGTGGTCGCAGATCCAGCCCGACACCAGGCGGCTGGCGATGCCGCTGGCCAGCATCAGCGACAGCATTTCGGCGCCGCGCGCCGGGCCGTAGCCCAGGTCGGTGCAGTAGGCCACGATGTGCACCTGGGGCATGGCCATGGCCACGCAGCAGGCCACGCCGGCCACGCACAGCAGCCACTGGGCGTGCGCGGGCGACAGGCCGAACGGGCGCTCGCCCGCCACCGCGTGCCCGGCGGCGCCGGGCGCGGCGGGCTGCACCGCCGGCGGGCGCTGGCGCATGCGCAGCGACAGCAGCACCATGCCCACGCCGCAGATCAGGCCCAGTGCCAGGTAGGTGGGGCGCCAGCCGTAGTGCTCGATGCCCCATTGCGCCAGCGGCGGCCACAGCGCGCCGGCCACGTAGTTGCCGCTGGCGCAAATGGCCACGGCGATGCCGCGCCGCTTGTGCCACCACAGCGTGGTGTCGGCCATCAGCGGGGCAAAGGTGGCCGAGCCACCCAGAAAGCCCAGCAGCGCATGCGCCAGCCCGAACGACCAGACGCTGCCCGCCGTGGCGGCCCACAGATAGCCGGCCAGCACGGCCACGGCGCCCACCACCAGCACGCGCGCGATGCCGTGCCGGTCGGCCAGGCGGCCGGTGAAGATGCCGCCCAGGCCCAGCCCGACCATCATCAGCGTGTAGGGCAGCGAGGCCGCGCCGCGGCTGACGCCGAACTCGGTCTGCACGGCAGGCAGCACCACCGACACCACGTACATGCCGCTGTTGCCCAGGGTGACCAGGCCCAGCGTGGTCAGCAGGCGCCAGGCGGCGGTGGGCGAGTCGATCAGGCTGGGGTCGGCGGCGGCAGTGCTCATGAAAAAGGCAGTCAGGCGTAGTGGCAGATGTAGTGATAGGCCTCGGCCACGCGGATGTCGAACGAGGAGTTTGCCGGGATTTCAAAACGCTCGCCGGGGCCGGATTTTTGCCAGGCGTCGGTGCCCGCCAGCCGGTACTCGCAGCCGCCGGCCACGCATTCCATGATCTCGGCCGCGCCGGTGTTGAAGCTCAGCTCGGCCGGCAGCACCACGCCAGCGCTTTTTTGGGTGCCGTCGGCCAGCGTGAAGCTGTGCGAGACGCACTTGCCGCCGAAGTAGACGTTGGCCTGGGGGTTGAGGGTGACGTTGGCGATGGGGCTCATGGTGGCAGGGCGATCAAACGATGAAGCGGCCGATGTTAGCCGCGCGGCGACAATCGAGCGCCATGGACCCCGTGCACACCCGCTTCGTGTTGATCGAGACCAGCCACGCCGGCAACGTGGGCGCGGTGGCGCGCGCCATGAAGGTGATGGGCTTCGACGACCTGGTGCTGGTGCGCCCGCGCTGGCCCGACGTGCTGACGCGCGCCGAAGCCATCGAGCGCGCCAGCGGTGCCACCGACGTGCTGGCGCGCGCGCGCACCGTGGCCACGCTGGACGAAGCGCTGGCCGGCATGACCCAGCTGTGCGCCACGGTGATGACGCCGCGCGACTTCGGCCCGCCCACGCGCAGTCCGCGCGCTCATTTCGAATTGCTATTGAATGAAGAGCTGCCGGCGCTTGATACCAGCGGGCTAGAGGCCGATTTGACTCAAAAACCACCGCTGGGCGTGGCCCTGCTGTTCGGCAGCGAGCGCTACGGCATGGCCAACGAGGACGTGTACCGCTGCCACGCCGCGCTCAGCATCCCGACCAATCCAGCCTACGGCTCGCTCAACATCGCCGCCGCCGTGCAGCTGATCGCCTACGACTGGCGCCAGGCGCTGGACGAGCGCGCGGGCGGCTGGGGCGCGCGGCTGCCTGGCGGCGTGCCCGCGCACCTGCCGGCCGATGCGGCGCAGCTGGGCGCCATGCTGGCGCACTGGCAGCAGGCGCTGACGGCGGTCGGCTTCTTGAACCCCGCGGCGCCCAAGAAGCTGATGCCGCGCCTGCAGCAGCTCTTCAACCGCGCGCGGCCCAGCGCCGAGGAGGTCCACATCCTGCGCGGCATTGCGCGCGCCATGCAGGACGCGGCCGGCGCCAAAAAACACTAGACTTTGCGCCCACCATGTTCGACCGCTTTCGCTCCTACGCCCAGGCCATCCTCGAGCGCGACCCCGCCGCGCGCAGCGTGTGGGACGTCGTGTTCTCCTACCCCGGTTTTCACGCGCTGGTGCTGCACCGCCTGGCGCACGGCCTGTGGCTGCGCGGCTGGCACTGGCTGGCGCGCTGGATCTCGCACTGGGGACGGTTCTTCACCGGCATCGAGATCCACCCCGGCGCCACCATCGGCGAGCGCGTGTTCATCGACCACGGCATGGGCGTGGTGATCGGCGAGACGGCCGAGATTGGCGACGACTGCACCATCTACCAGGGCGTCACGCTGGGCGGCACCTCGCTGGTCAAGGGCAGCAAACGCCACCCCACGCTGGGCAAGGGCGTGGTGGTGGGCGCGTCCAGCCAGGTGCTGGGCGGCTTCACGGTGGGCGACGGCGCCAAGATCGGCTCGTCGGCCGTGGTCACCAAGCCGGTGCCGCCCGGCGCCACCGCGGTGGGCAACCCGGCGCGCGTCATCCTGGCCGACGATGCGGCCAAGCGCGAGGCGGCGGCGGCCAAGATGGGTTTTTCAGCCTACGGCGTGACCGAAAACGACGACCCGGTGAGCCAGGCGTTGCGCGGCCTGATCGACGGCACGGCCGGGCACGAGCACCAGATCGCGCAGCTGTGGCAGGCGGTTGAAAAGCTGGCCTGCCGCATCGACCCCGACTGCGTGCCCGAGGACGCCGCCAAGGCCGAGCACTTCGCGGCCGACAAGCTCAATCAGCTGGTCGGCAAGTAGGGCCGGGGCCTCAGCGCCGGCGCTGGTTCTTGCCCACCTCGTTGCCGATCAGCGCGCCGGCCGCGGCGCCGCCCACAGTGCCCAGCGTGTTGCCGAACAGCACATTGCCGGCCACGCCGCCGGCCACGGCGCCGACACCGGTGCCGATCTGGGCATTGGTCGGACGGCTGGCGCAGCCGGCGCTGGCCAGGCCGGCGAGCAAGGCGGCGACGAGGGCGATGCGTTGCAGGGGACGGTGTTGGTTCTTGCGCAAGATAAAACTCCTCAAAAAACTCGGATGCCTGCATGGTCGCTGCAGCGGCAAGCATAACTGTCACCAGAGTGCAGCAATTGCAACCAAGATGAAGCTTTGCATCGGGTTCTGATGCGCCTGGCCTGACTGGGGCTGGGTGCGTTTTACCGGGTGGAGGAGAGGGCACGCACTGCATTTGCTGACAAAATGTGGGTACTTTCGAGTACAGCGCGCCACAGGCGACAACGGCGCTCGGCGGCTGGACAATCGGCCCGACACACCGAAGGGGTCGCATCGTGATTCAACTTCGACTGGCGTTTCGGCGATCCGCCACCCGTGGCTGGGCGCGCGGCGTGCTGGCCTGGGGGCTGTCGGCCCTGGCAACGGGGGTGATGGCCTTTCAGCTGGGTCCGCTGGGGCCGGCCATGGAGTCGCGGCTGACCAACGAACCCGATTCGACGCTGGCCTTGATCGCCGGCCGGTTGGGCATCCTGCTGAAGGGCCGCGTGCACGAGGAAATCACCCAGCTGGCCTACGACTGCCCGGTGGCGCCGCGCGATTTGGTGCAGGACGCGGTCTGCGCGCAGGCCGACCAGGACTGGGCCACGCCCTTCATCATTTACGGCGTGCGCTGGAACGACCTGCCGCCCTTCAGCCTGAGCCCCGGGCAGGGCCAGTGCGGCGCCTTCGGCAAGTCGTGCCGCGTCGACCAGACGGTGCGCTTTTCGACCCAGCCGGCGTGCTGGTACTGCCTGTTCGCCGATGCGCAGAAGATCGCGCAGACGCAGCGCATCGTGGGCTGCCGCGCCGGCCCGGGCGAGGTGGTCGGCAACGTGATGACGCGCTCGCACTTCGGCGACCTGCAGTTTCTGCACGCCATGGCCAGCGACGAGGGCATACCTGCCAGCGTCACGCAGGCCGAGGTGCTGGACTGGCTGGAGTTCGCGTGGAAGGTGTCCGCGCGGCAGATCAACGGCGCGCGCCTGCTGCGCGACGTGCCGATCGCCACCATCCAGCAGCGCTTCGGCTGCACCGGCTGGACCGTGGCCGACCTGTACATCCGCGGCCGTCAGGACGCCGCCAGCGGCCTGGCGCCCAAGCTGCACCACATCGCCTTCGGCTCGGTGCTGCACACGGTGCAGGACTCGTTTGCCGCCGGCCACGTCGAACGCGAAGCGGGTGGCGCCACCGAGGAGGTGTGCCCCGGCGCGTCCTATCCGCAGCCGCCACGCGTGATCGAGTTCCATGCCTACGGGCACCAGGACCCCGCCCTGCACGACGCGGCCGACACGCGCGCCGCCATGACCAGCGAGCACACGGTCGAAGGCTGGCCCGACGCCGTGGCGGCCAGCCGCAACTTGGCGCAGTTCCACGAGGATCTGGCGCCCTGGGACGAGGTCAAGCCCTATCTGCAATGCCTGTTCGAGCTGTCGAGCCAGAGCCGCGCCTCGTCGGCGGGCGCGGGCTTCAGCCGCTGAGGGGCCGGGTCACGACATCAGTCGTCGTCGCGATCGCGCCAGTGCCGCCACCGGCGGTCGCCATGGTGCCAGCGGCGCTCGCGCCAACCCCAGTAGCCGGGCGGTGGCCCGTACATGACGGGCGGGGCCGTGTAATAGGGCGGGGGCGCCACGTAGACCGGGCGCGGCCGCACATAGACCGGCGGCGGCGCGACGTAGACGGGCGGCGGCCCATACACCACCGGCGGCACGTTGCCCACGCCCACCGCCACGCCCGGCGCGCCCATGCCCAGCGACCAATAGACATCGTCGCGTGCCTGGGCGGTGCCGGCCAGCCCCAGCGTGCCGGCGGCCAGAAGGCCCGCGAGGGCGATGCGTTGCAGGGTTTTCATCAGGGACTCCGTGGATGGCGGCTGTTTGCGCAGCCTGGTGCCCCTTGAACGCGGCGCCGGCCCTGGCCGTGCACCGCGCGCGCGTGAGTTCCGTATCGGCGCGTAACCCGGCGCGCGGCGTCAGGCGGCGTCGATGTGCGCCAGCACGGCGCCGGCGGCCTGAAAGGCGCCCGCTTCGGCGCGCCGGCGGATGGTGCCGGCGCGCGGCGCCAGCACCTGCATTTCCATCTTCATGGCTTCCATCACGGCCAGCAGCTCGCCGGCCTGCACGGCGGCGCCGTCCTCGACCTTCCAGGCCAGCAGGGTGCCGGCGGCCGGCGCGGTGACGGCGCTGTCGTCGGCGGCGGGTGCGGCCTCGGGCACGCTGGCGGCCGCGCCGGGCTGGGCGGCGGCCAGACCGGCCAGCAGGCTGGCGGGCAGGCCCAGCAGCACGCGGCGGCCGTCGATCTCGATCGCCGTGCGCGTCAGGCCGCCGGCCTGCGGTTCGGGGCGGCTGGCGGGCTCGGGCTGCCACTGGGGCATCAGCTCGGTCTCGATCCAGCGTGTGTGCACGGCCAGCCGTTCGCCGCCGGTGAAGTCGGCGTGCTGCATCACCGTTCGGTGAAAGGGCAGCACGCTGGGCACACCCTCGATCTCAAACTCGGCCAGCGCGCGGCGCGCGCGCTCGATGGCGGCCTGGCGCGTGGGGCCCCACACGATCAGCTTGGCCAGCAGCGAGTCGAACTGGCCCGCCACCAGCGAGCCCGCGGCCACGCCGCTGTCCACGCGCACGCCGGGGCCGCCGGGCGCGTCGAAGCGCGTGATGCGGCCGGGCGCCGGCAGAAAGCCGCGGCCCACGTCCTCGGCGTTGATGCGGAACTCGAAGGCGTGGCCGTGCGGCGCGGGCACGTCGGCCGCATCGAGGCGCGCGCCCTCGGCGACGCGAAACTGCTCGCGCACCAGGTCGAAGCCGGTGGTCTCCTCGGTCACCGGGTGCTCCACCTGCAGGCGGGTGTTGACCTCCAGGAACGAGATCGCGCCGCTCTGGGCCAGCAAGAACTCCACCGTGCCGGCGCTCACGTAGCCCGCGGCCTGGCAGATCTTTTGCGCGGCCTGGTGGATGCGCGTGCGCTGCGCCTCGGTCAAAAAGGGCGCGGGCGCTTCTTCCACCAGCTTCTGGTTGCGCCGCTGCAGCGAGCAGTCGCGCGTGCCCAGCACGCGCACGGTGCCGTGGGCATCGGCCAGCACCTGGGCTTCGATGTGGCGCGGCTGGTCGAGAAACTGCTCGACGAAGCATTCGCCACGGCCAAAGGCCGCCTGGGCCTCGCGCACGGCCGAGGCGAACAGCTCGTCGATCTCGTCGGCCCGCCACACCACCTTCAGCCCGCGCCCGCCGCCGCCATAGGCCGCCTTGATGGCGATCGGCAGGCCGTGCTGGCGCGCGAAGGCGTGGATCTCGGCCACGTCCTGCACCGGCTCGGTGGTGCCCGCCACCAGCGGCGCGCCCACGCGGGTGGCCAGCTCGCGCGCGCTCAGCTTGTCGCCCAAGAGAGCCATGGCGCTGGGCGGCGGGCCGATCCAGGTCAGGCCGGCGTCGATCACGGCCTGCGCGAAGGCGGCGTTTTCGGACAAAAAGCCGTAGCCGGGGTGCACCGCGTCGGCGCCGCTTTTCTGCGCCACGGCGATCAGCTTGCCGATGTCGAGGTAGGTGTCGGCCGGGCGCTGGCCATTTAGCGCGTGGGCCTCGTCGGCCAGGCGCACGTGCAGGGCCTCCAGGTCGTCGTCGGCGTAGACCGCCACGCTCTGCAGGCCGTGGTCGGCGCAGGCGCGGATGACGCGCACCGCAATTTCTCCGCGATTGGCGATGAGCACTTTTTTCATGGCGATGTCCCTTCGATTTCTGCAAACGGTGCCAGCGGCGCAAAGCGAATCCATGCCCCGGGCGGAATTTGCGCCGCCAGGTCGAGATGCCAGGGCGCGACGCAGCCGATGACGGGGTAGCCGCCCGTCAGCGGATGGTCGGCCAGAAACAGCACCGGCTGGCCGCTGGCGGGCACCTGGATGGCGCCGGTGGCCGTGCCTTCGCTGGGCAGCTCCTGCGTCTGCGCGCGCGTGAGGGCGACCTCACCGAGCAGGCGCAGGCCCACGCGGTCGGCCTGCTGGGTGACCTGCCAGCGCTGCGCGGCCAGCAGGGCCACGGCCTCGGGCGTGAACCAGTCGGTGCGCGGGCCCAGGGTGATGTCCAGCGTGACGGTGTCGCCCGCGCGGGGCAGCGGCGGCGGGGCGAGCTCGGGCGCGGCGACGGCGCTGCTGGCGCGCGCGTCGCCCACCGGCAGCGGCTGACCCACGGCCAGCGCGGGCGGGCCGATCTTGGCCAGGGTGTCGCGGCTGGCGCTGTCCAGCACCGGTGCGACGGCCAGGCCGCCGCGCACCGCCACGTAGCTGCGCAGGCCGGTGACGGGCTGGCCCAGCGTCAAACTGTCGCCGTCGGTCAGTGCCACGGCCTGGTTGCGTTCGACCGGCCACGCGCGCCCGTCGGCGCGGGTGAGCGTGAGCGGGCCGGTGGCGCCGGTGACGGCCAGCACGGTGCTGCCCTGGCTGCTTAGTTGCAGGCCGCCGGCCAGGGCCTCCAGCACCGGCAAGGTGCTGGCATTGCCCACCAGGCGGTTGGCGCGCCGCAGGGCGCCCTGGTCGAGCGCGCCGGCGGCCGACACGCCCTGCGCCGCCTGGCCCGCGCGGCCGGCGTCCTGCACCAGGGTCTGCAGGCCGGTGGCGCGCACCGTCAGCGCCGGGCCGGCGTGGGTGATCGAAGCCGGTGTTTGCGAGCCTTTTTGGCCTGTGGCGACCGTGGATCGAGCGCGAGCAGCTATCGGATTGGTAGTGATTTCGACAAAACGCACGCGCATGCCCGGCTGCAGCAGCGCGGGCGGATCGCGCGCCAGGTCCCACATCTTCAGCTCGGTGGTACCCAGCAGCTGCCAGCCGCCGGGCGTCTCACTGGGGTAGACGGCGGCAAAGCTGCCGGCCAGGGCGACCGAGCCGGCGGGCACCCGGGTGCGCGGCGTGGCGCGGCGCGGCACGTCGAGGCTGGGGTGGCCGCCGCTCAGGTAGGCAAAGCCGGGCGCAAAGCCGCAAAACGCCACGGTGTAGTCCTGCCCGGTGTGGCGGGCGACCAGCTCGGCCGTGCCGATGCCCAGCAGCGCGGCCAGCTCGGCCAGGTCGGCGCCGTCGTAGCGCACGGGGATTTCGATGCGCGCGCCGCCGCGCTCGATGGCGCCGGACAGGTCGCGCTGCGCCAATTCGTGGGCGATGGCGGCCACATCCGGCGCGCCGGGCTGCAGGTGAACCAGCAGCGTGCGCGCGGCGGGCACGATTTCATCGACGCCGTCGATGGGCCTGCGCTGCAGCGCGGCGAACAGCGCCAGCGTCTGCTCCAGGTCGTCCAGCTCGACCAGCAGCGCGCGGGGGTTGACGGGCAGAAATCGCATGCCGGTTTTCACACCTTCCTAGACGTGGTAGTGGCTGTCGGGCACGTCGGTGATGAACATGTGGCCCGGCGCGTGGGTGACGGCAAAGGGCACGCCCGAGGCCATCACGGCGGCCTGGGGCGTGACGCCGCAGGCCCAGAACACCGGCAGCTCGCCGGGGTCGATGCGCACCGGCTCGCCGAAGTCGGGTCGGCCCAGGTCGGCGATGCCCAGCGCGGCCGGGTCGCCCACGTGCACCGGCGTGCCGTGCACGGCGGGAAAGCGCCCCGAGATCGACACCGCGTCGGCCACCCGCTGCGCGGCGATCGGGCGCATCGACACCACCAGCTCGCCGTGCAGGCGCCCGGCCGGGCGGCAGGGGCGGTTGGTGCGGTACATGGGCACGTTGCGGCCCTGGCTGATGTGGCGCACCTCGATGCCGGCATCCTGCAGCGGCGTCTCGAAGGTGAAGCTGCAGCCGATCAGGAACGTGACCAGGTCCGGGTGCTCCTGCCACAGCGGCGTGGCGTCGCTCACCTCGCCGGCCAGCCGGCCGTCGCGCCAGACGCGGTACAGCGGGATGTCGGTGCGCACGTCGGCGCCGTCGGCCAGCACGGTCTGGTGCGAGCCGGCCTCGATCACGTCGAGCACCGGGCAGGGCTTGGGGTTGCGCTGGGCGTACAGCAGGAAGTCCCAGGCCCAGTCGCGCGGCAGGGCGATCAGGTTGGCCTGCGTCATGCCCGGCGCCACACCGGCCGTGGGCGCGACCTTGCCGCCGCGGTAGGCGGCGCGGGCCTGGCGCGCGGCGTCGACGGCGGCGCGCTGGGCGGGGGTTAGGACGGCGGCGGTCACTGGACTGCCCTCCGCGCCATGCGCTGCGGGATTCGCACTTGGGAGCGGCCCGGCGTGCTCATTGGGCTACCCCTCCGCGCTGCGCGCTGCGGGATTCGCACTTGGGAGCGGCCCGGCGCGCTCATGCCCCCTCCCGCGCGGCGAAGGGCGCGAGCGCCACGCCGGCCTGTTGCAGGGTGCGGCGCAGCTGGGCGGCCATCGCCACGGCGCCGGGGCTGTCGCCGTGCACGCAGATCGAGTCGGCGCGCACGGGGGCCAGGCTGCCGTCGACGGCCTCGACCACCCCTTCGCGCACCAGCCGCAGCATGCGCGCGGCCACCACGGCCGGGTCGTGCAGCACGGCGCCGGCCTCGCGCCGCGACACCAGCGTGCCCTGGGGCGTGTAGGCGCGGTCGGCAAAGGCCTCGGCGACCACGCGCAAGCCGGCGTCCTCGGCCCAGCGCACCAGGGGCGAGCCGGCCAGCGCCACCAGCGCCAGCCCGGCGTCGACGGCACGGATGGCGGCGATCACGTCGCGCGCCTGGCGCTCGTCGTGCGCGATGGTGTTGTACAGCGCGCCGTGCGGCTTGACGTAGCGCACCCGCGTGCCGGCGGCGGCGGCCAGGCCCTGCAGCGCGCCGATCTGGTAGATCACGCTGGCCACCAGGTCGCTGCTGGCCACGTCCATGTTGCGCCGCCCGAAGCCGACCAGGTCGGGGTAGGCCACGTGCGCGCCTACCACCACGCCGCGCGCCTGCGCCGCGCGCAAGGTGGCCAGGATGCCGGCCGGATCGCCCGCGTGAAAGCCGCAGGCCACGTTGGCGCTGGTGACGATGTCCAGCATGGCGGCGTCGTCGCCCATGGTCCACGCGCCCAGGCTTTCGCCGAGGTCGCTGTTCAGGTCGATCTGCATCGGGGTCACCTCCTTGTCGGCAAAACGTCGGCCCGCGCCGGTTCAGGCGGTCGCGGTGACGTCGGTCAGCTCGCGGCCGCGCGTTTCGGGCAGCAGCAGGCTGGCGATGATCACCAGCAGGTAGGCGCCGGCCGCCATGTAGCCGATGGCCACGCCCAGCGACATCGAGCTGCTCATGATGCCCACCACGGCCGGGAAGATCGAGCCCACGGCACGCCCGAAGTTGTAGCAGAAGCCCTGGCCCGAGCCGCGGATGTCGCTGGGATACAGCTCCGACAGGAAGGCGCCCATGCCCGAGAAGATGCCCGACAGGAAGAAGCCCAGCGGAAAGCCCAGCACCATCATGGCGGCGTCGGTGATGGGCAGCTGCGTGTAGAACACCACCAGCACGCCCGCGCACAGCGCGAACAGCATGAAGCAGTTGCGCCGGCCCAGCCGGTCGCTCAGCCACGCGCTGGTGAGGTAGCCCGCGAACGAGCCGGCGATCAGCACGATCAGGTAGCCGCTGGTGTTGAGCACCGACAGGTTGCGCTCCATCTTCAGATACGTCGGCAGCCAGGTGGTGACGGCATAGTACGCGCCCTGCATGCCGGTGGCCAGCAGGCTTGCCAGCACCGTGATGCGCAGGATGCCGGGCTTGAAGATGAGCAGGAAGTTGCTGCGCTGGCCGCTGGCCGCCAGCTTGGCCTGCGTGTCCTTGAACACCTGCGGGTCGCTGATCTGGCGGCGGATGTACAGGATCAGCAGGGCCGGCAGCACGCCCAGCCAGAACAGCACGCGCCAGGCCATGGCCGGCTCGAACAGCGCGTACACCACCCAGAACGCCAGCGCCGAGATGCCCCAGCCGATGGCCCAGGCGCTTTGCACCAGGCCGACCGCCTTGCCGCGGTGGCGCGCGCTGATCATCTCGGCGATCAGCACCGAGCCCACCGACCATTCACCGCCGAAGCCCAGCCCCTGCAGCGCCCGCGTGACGAACAGCTGCTCGGGCGAATGGGTAAAGCCGCTCAGGAAGGTGAAGGCGCTGAACCACAGCACCGTGATCTGCAGCATGCGCACCCGCCCGTAGCGGTCGGCCAGGATGCCGGCCAGCCAGCCGCCGATGGCCGAGGTGATCAGCGCGCCGGTGGCGATGTAGCCGGCCTGCGCCTTGGTCATGCCCCACAGCGCGATCAGCGTCGGGATCATGAAGGTGTAGATCATGTAGTCGAACGCATCGACCCCGTAACCGAGGAAGGCGGCCAGCAGCGTCTTGCGCTCCTCGGGGTTGGTTTCCTTGAGCCACATGGTGTGTGCCTTTCGTGTGTCGAGAAGGGGCGGTGCCGCGCCGGCGTGTGCGCGGCCCGTGCCGGGAGTCACGGATCGGTTGGAGGTTGGTCGGTTTCTGTATTGCTCAACCAAACAGATAAATTGTTCAACAAAATAGCGCGACCAAAAATAGGGATTACCCTGATTCGATCGACGTCGGCGCGCCACCGGCTGGCTACACTCGGGCCATTTCCTGTCACGGCGCCGCGCGCCAGCCTGCCACCGGAGCCCGCCCTTGAACGCCTCGCCCGACCTGCCGCCCATGGTGATCGACCGCGCGGCCGAGCGCCTGCGCAGCCAGCTCGTCAGCGGCGAGCTGCTGCCGGGCCAGCGCCTGTCCGAGGTGGCGCTCAGCGCCGGCCTGGGCATTTCGCGCAACAGCCTGCGCGAGGTGTTTCGCCTGCTGACCAAGGAAGGCCTGCTGCGCCACCTGCCCAACCGCGGCGTGTTCGTGGCCGTTCCCAGCATGGCCTCGATCATCGACATCTACCGCGTGCGCCGCATGGTCGAATGCCAGGCGCTGGCGCAGGCCATCGCGCAGCATCCGGCGCGCCAAGCCATGCGCGAGGCGGTGGCCGACCAGCGCCGCCTGGCCCAGGCCGGCCGCTGGCAGGAGGTGGGCACCGCCAACATGCGCTTTCACCAGGGCGTGGTGGCCCTGGCCGACAGCGAGCGCCTGAACGCGCTGTTCGATCACCTGCTGGTGGAACTGCGGCTGGCCTTCGGCATGCTGCACGACGCCGAGTTTCTGCACGCGCCCTATGTGGAGATGAACGCCGCGATCTTCGAGCGCTTCGAGGCCGGCGACATGGCGCGCGCCGCCGAACTGATGCGCGAGTACCTGACGCACTCCGAGCGCGCCGTGCTCAGCGCCCACGCCCGCCACATGGGCGAGGCCGGGGCCACGCCGGCGACCGCGCCCACGGGCCGTCGATCACTATCAAAAAAATAGCTTCTTGCGCTTGATGGACGCGGGCTGCAGGCCGATTTGGCTTGAAACCGCTACAGCAGCCGTCCGAACCACCACACCGACAGCCCACCCGCCAGCAGCACCAGCACCGCGCCGGCCAGGGCGAACAGCGAGGTGACCTCGGTCTCCTTTTTCTCCAGCGTCAGGCGGCTGGACAGGCTCTGGTAGACCTTCTTGAGGTCGTGCGCCGTGCCGGCGTAGAAGTAGTCGGCGGCGGTCTTCTGCGCGATGGCTTTCAGCGTGGCCTCGTCCAGGCGCACGCGCATCGACCAGCCCTCGAAGCCGATGATTTCGCCGTCCACCGTGCCGATGCCCACGGTGTAGACCTTCACGCCGCGGTCGGCCGCCATTTGCGCCGCGTCGATCGGGTCCACCCCGGTGGTGCGTTGGCCATCGGTCAGCATGATGATGGCGGCCGACTTGTACGAGCCCGGCGGCACGGGCGCGAAGTCGTCCTGCTTGGGCGACGGCTGATCGAGCGAGCGGCCCAGGCCGCCCTGCATGCGGTCCAGGCTGAGCTGCTGCAGCTCGATGCCGGCCTTGGGAAACAGCGTGGCCAGCGAGATCACGATGGCGTTGCCGGTGGCCGTGGCGCGCTGCAGCTGAAAACGGTCGATGGCGGCAATGAGGTCCTGCCGGTTCAGCGTCGGCCCCTGCGCCACCTGGGCCGAGCCGGCAAAGGCGACCACCCCCACCTTGATGTCGCGCGGCAGCTCGGCCAGGAAGGTCTTGGCCGCCTCCTGCGCGGCGATCAGGCGGTTGGGCTCGACGTCGGTGGCGCGCATGCTGGCCGACACGTCCATCGCCAGGATGATGGTCTGCTGGTTGGACGGCAGCGTGACCATCGCCACCGGCCGCGCGCTGGCCAGAATGAGCGCGGCCAGCGCCAGCAGCATCAGGACGGGCGGCAGGTGGCGGCGCCAGCCGGGGCCGCGCCCCATGGCCTCGCGCACGATGGCCAGGCTGGCGTAGCGCACGGCGGTCTTGCGCCGGCGGCGCAGCAGCCACAGGTACAGCAGCACCAGCAGCGGCAGCGCCAGCAGCAGCCACAGGAAACTCGGCCACAGAAAACCCGGCTGCGGGATCGCCTCAGGCCATTTCAGGGAGCGGAGCCAGTCGAGGTTCATGGGTGCGTTGGATGCGAACTGATTGTGAGCCCATCAGGCGCTCTTGCGCAGGTGCGCCGGCAAGCCCCCACCGCTGGCCGCGCGCACGCGCTGGCGGCGCAGCTCGATGAAGCGCACCAGCGCGTCCAGCAGCGCGCCGTCGGTGGACAGCTCCAGCGCGTCCACTCCGGCATTGGCAAGCTGGGTGCGCAGCTGCTCTTCGCGCTGCGCCGCGCGCTGCGCGAAGCGGCGGCGAAAGGCGGGGTCGTGCGTGTCCACCAGCAGCTGCTCGCCGCTCTCGGCGTCGTGCAGGGTCAACAGGCCCAGGTCGGGCAGGGCGCGCTCCAGCGGGTCGAGCAGGCGCACGGCCAGCACCTCGTGGCGCATCGCCAGGCGCGCCAGCGGCTGCTCCCAGCCCGGCTCGCTGATGAAGTCCGACACCACGAACACGCTGGAGCGCCGGTGGATGAGATGCCCCGCCGCCTGCAGCAGCTCGGCCAGGCGCGTGGTGGCGGGCGCCGCGTCGCCGGGGCGCGCGGGGCGGTGGGTGACGGCGTGCAGCAACTGCAGCACGTGGGCGCGGCTGCTGCGCGCGGGGATCACCTGCTCGACGCCGGCGCCATAAAGCAGCGCGCCCACGCGGTTGCCGTGGCGCGTCAGCAGGCGCGCCAGCACGGCCACGAACTCGGCCAGCAGCTGGCGCTTGCTTTGCGCGCCCGAGCCGAAGTCGACCGAGCCGCTCAAGTCCAGCAGCAGCCAGGCGCTCATCTCGCGGTCTTCGGTGAACACGCGCACGTGGGGCGTGTCCAGCCGGGCGGTGACGTTCCAGTCGATGTGGCGCACGTCGTCGTGCAGCTGGTATTCGCGCAGGTCGGCCAGGTCCAGCCCGGTGCCGCGCATCAGCGTGCGGTAGTGGCCTTGCAGCAGGCCATCCAGGCGCTTCAGCACCGTCCATTCGAGCCGGCGCAGCAGATGATCGGCGTCGGGCGCGGCGGGCGCGCCGGCCAGCGGCGGCCGCGCGTTGGGCACGGCGTGCGGCCGGGGCGGGCGGGGGCGCAGCCAGTTTTTCATGGGCAGGCTCAGGCCACGCGCCGTTCATGCGCCAGCGGCTTGGCCGGCGGCGGCACGTGGTCCATCACGCGGTGCACCAGCTCGTCGGCCGACAGGTTGTCGGACAGCGCCTGGTACGACAGCACCACGCGGTGGCGCAGCACGTCAGGCGCCAGGTCGCTCATGTCCTCGGGCAGGGCGTAGCCGCGCCCGCGCATCAGTGCCAGCGCGCGCGCGCCCTCGATCAGGCCGATGGTGGCGCGCGGGCTGGCGCCGTAGGTGATCAGCGGCGCCAGCTCTTTCAGGCCCGCCGCCGTCGGCGCGCGCGTGGCCGACACCAGGCGCACCGCGTACTGCACCAGCGAGGGGTCGACGTAGACCTCGCGACATTCGCGCTGCAGCTGCACCAGCTGCTCCATGCTGGCGACCGGGTTGACGTCGATGTGCGGGCCGGTCACGCGCTGGGCGATGACGAATTCCTCCTCGTCGCTGGGGTAGTCCACCAGCACCTTCATCAGAAAGCGGTCGACCTGCGCCTCGGGCAGCGGGTAGGTGCCTTCGGTCTCGATCGGGTTTTGCGTGGCCATCACCAGAAAGGGCTCGGGCACGAAGTGCGTCTGCCCGGCAATGGTGACCTGGCGCTCCTGCATCACCTCCAGCAGCGCGCTTTGCACCTTGGCCGGCGCGCGGTTGATCTCGTCGGCCAGCAGCAGGTGGGTGAACACCGGCCCCAGCGCGGTGCTGAACTCGCCGCTCTTCTGGTTGTAGATGCGCGTGCCGATCAGGTCGGCCGGCACCAGGTCGGGCGTGAACTGGATGCGCTTGAACTGCCCGTGCAGCACGCCGGCCAGGGTCTTGATGGTGAGCGTCTTGGCCAGGCCCGGCACGCCCTCCACCAGCAGGTGGCCGCCGGCCAGCAGGGCGACCATCACGCGCTCCAGAAAGCGGTCCTGGCCGACCACCACGCGCTTGACCTCGTAGAGGATCTTCTGCATGCGCTCGGCGGTTTCGGTCCTTGGTGAAAAGCGCTGTTCGTCGGCTTGGCTCATGCGCGGCGTGCTCCTGAAAATATAGTTAGAACGGAATCTGCCCGGCGCCGGCGGCGGCGTTCTCGATCGGCACCGCAAAGCCGATGCCGATGAAGGTGCGCGCCGAGCTGGGGTTGAGGATGGCGGTGACGATGCCCACCACCTGGCCGTCCATGGTGATGAGCGGCCCGCCCGAGTTGCCGGGGTTGGCGGCGGCGTCGAACTGGATCAGGTTGCTCATGATCTGCCCGCCCTCGGGCGAGCGAAACGCGCGCCCCAGGCCCGACACCACGCCGGACGACACCGAGGGTCCGATGCCGAACGGAAAGCCGATGGCCACCACCTCGTCGCCCGGCTGCAGGTCGCCCGTGCTGCGCATGGTGGCCGCCTGCAGGTCGTCGGGCAGCTTGCTGGCGCGCAGCACCGCCATGTCGTTGTCGGGCTGCACGTTGACGATGCCGGCCGGGCTCTCGGTGCCGTCGGCAAAGGTCACGGTGATTTTCTCGGCCTCCTGCACCACGTGCAGGTTGGTCAGGATGGTGCCGTTGTCGCGGATCACCACGCCGGTGCCGATGCCGCGGCCCAGCTCGACCTGGCCCTTCTTGTTCTTCTTGCCTTCGATGATGCCCTCCACCCGCACCACCGAGGGCGCCACCGTGGCGGCCGCGCGCGCGGCCTGCGAGGGCAGCACCTTGGTGGCGGCCGTGTGCAGCACGGCGGCGTCGATGTCCTTTTGCGTCAGCGCGCGCGGCACCGGCGCGCGCCCCGGCCCCAGCGCCAGCGCGCCGCCCAGCGCCAGCGCGACGATGGCGGCCCACAACGCGGCCGGGTGGCGCCAGCCGGCGGCCCAGCGGCGGCGCCAGGCCGATGGCTCGCGCACCGGCGGCGTGACCGGCGGCGCGGTCGGGTTCGGCTCGGGCGCTGCGGCAGTCGTCGGCGCGGCCGATGAGGACGATTGGCTGTAGAGCGCAGTGCGGCGCATGGACTCACCCCGGACATCGAAAGGGCAATGGCTGCACGGTAGCATGGTTTGCCCACCGTGTGGGTGTGAATGGGTCAATGACATGCAAGACGAGACGAGCGCCGCCGACGCCGCGCCCTGGCGCCTGGACTGGGCGCAGGCGCCGCAGGGCTGGAACTGGGCCGCGCAGGACGGCGACGGCCGCTGGTACTGGTACCGCACGCGGCCGCAGCCGGGCTTTGCCGGCCGCGTGTGGCGCGCCAACTCGCGCAGCCAGCAGCTGGCCGGGCAGGGTGCGCCCAACGCCGACTGGCACCTGACGCTGTGCCAGCGCGGCGGATGAGGCCGATCGACTACGCTCGCCCCCATGACCCGCTGGATCGACACCCACTGCCACTTGGATGCACCGGAGTTTGCGCCCGATGCGCCCGCCGTGCGTGCCCGGGCCGCTCATGAAAACGTAGCGCTGTGCGTGATCCCGGCGGTCGAGGCGCCGGCCTTCGAGGGCGCACGCACGCTGGCGCACCAGCTGGGCGACGCCTATGCGCTGGGCATTCATCCGATGTACGTGGCGCGTGCGGCCGACGATGCGCTGGCGCAGCTGGACGCCGCGCTGACGCGCCACGCCGCCGACCCGCGCCTGGTGGCCGTGGGCGAGATCGGGCTGGACTACTTCGTGCCCGAGCTGGCCGCGCCCGGCCCGCTGCGCGCCCGGCAGGAGCACTTTTATCGCGAGCAGCTGAAGCTGGCGCGCCGCCACGGCCTGCCGGTGATCCTGCACGTGCGCCGCTCGGTCGACGCCATCCTGCAGGGCCTGCGCGAGATCGAGGTGGCCGGCGGCATCGCCCACGCCTTCAACGGCAGCCGCCAGCAGGCCGAGCTGCTGCTGCAAAGGGGCTTCAGGCTGGGCTTTGGCGGCGCGCTCACCTACGAGCGTGCGACGCGCCTGCGCGCGCTGGCCGAGGCCTTGCCCGCGCACGCCATCGTGATGGAAACCGACGCGCCGGACATCCCGCCGCAGTGGCTGTACGCGCCCGCCGGGCAGCGCGCCGCGGGCGCCGCCAGCGGCCGCAACGAGCCCGGCGAGCTGCCGCGCATCGCCGCCGAACTGGCGCGCCTGCGCGCCGTGCCGCTCGAGGCCTGGGCCGCGCAGACCACGGCCAACGCCTGCGCGGCGCTGCCGCGGTTGGCGGCGTTGCTGGGCTGAGGCTTCAGATCCAGCCGTCCGGCCCCGGGCTGGTCTGGATGGTGAATTCGGGCGTGCCGCCGAGCACGAAGGTGCCCAGCACCAGGCTCAGCAGCGACATGAAGATGCTGGCCCAGAAAGCGGTCCAGAAGCCGTTCAACTGAAACCCGCGCACCAGCTTGGCCACCAGCATCAGCACCAGCGCGTTGATGACCAGCAGGAAGAGGCCGAAGGTGACCAGCGTCAGCGGCAGCGTCAACGCCACCAGCAGCGGCCGCACCACGGCGTTGGCCAGCCCCAGCAGCAGGGCCGCCACGATGAGCGCGCTGGCGCCGTCGAAGCGCAGGCCCTTGAAAACGTGGCTGGCCACCCACAGGCCGAATGCCGTGATGGCCCAGTGCAGCAGAAAAGGGGTGAGGTTGGCAAGCATGCTCAGGCAGAGGGTGTGGCAGGGCTGCAGGGGTTGATGTCGGATGCAGCGGGGTGCGCCACTTTACTGCTTGTTTTTCATCTTTCCCTTCGGCAGCACCGCCGTGGTGGGCGGCTGCGGGCGGTCGGAGGGGACGTCGGTCCTGGAGGGCGACGTGTCCTTCTTCGGCTTTTTCACCATTTTTTCTCGGCGCTGTTCACCCATGTCGGCTCCTCGTGTGCCGTGGCACAAAGCCGCGATGTTAGCCGGGTCGCGGCCCGCCCGGGTTCGTCATGGGCCGGCCAGCCCGCACGGCAGCGAAGCCGTGAGGGCTGGCCTCATGCACGGCCGCTGATGTGGTTCAGTGGCTCATCGCCAGCATGCCGGCCATCTTGCCGCCCAGCGCCGCGCCCGACAGCAGGATCGACACGCTCACCGCCAGCATGGCCACCAGGTTCAGCGTCGTCGCGTCCAGGCCGATCAAGGCCAGGATGCCCAGCACGATCGCGGCCACGCCGATCAGCATCTGCACGCCTTCGCTGCCGGCCACGGCACGGCGCGTACGGGTGCCGCGCGCCGACGCGGGGGCGCCGTCATCCAGCCGGTTCAGGCGCGCGGTGGCGCCGCTTTCCAGCACCAAGCCCACGCCCAGCACGATGGCGGTGACCGACATCAGCACGCCGGCATTCAGGCCGATCAGGCTCAGGATGCCCAGCACCAGCGCAGCGCCGCCGGCCAGCGCCTGGGCGCCGATGCCGCCCTCGAACTCCATCTTGTCGCGTCGGCCCATGGCCTCGCGCGCAACCACGTCCGACGCGCCGTTGGCCAGCACGCCGGCCTGCGCCAGCAGCGCCAGGCCGATCACGATGGCCGATATCGACAGCATGTGCCCGGGCGCGACATGGGCCAGGCCAAGGATGGCGAGCACGGCCGCCGCGGCGCCGCCGACGGCTTCGATGCCCGAGCCGGTCAGGGTGGACTTGACCAGCTTGCGTGCATCGGTTTGCGAGGTTTCAAGCAGGGTGGTCATGGTGAAGCTCCTTTTCGTTTGAACAGGGCTTGCGGCACCATTTCCGGCGGCATGGACGGACCCCTGACGGCCGTGGCCGCCCGGAGCGTGTTCACTTCGGGTTGCAACCCAGCGGGCCACGGCCGGCCGCTTGAATCCGGCTGCATGGCCCGGTGGATGGGCGCGAGCGCCACCCGAAATGTCGTCAACAGGCTCTGCGGTATTGGACTGTGGCGCAGGCACTTGGTTCCGGCGCCCGCGCCGGCCGCGACAATCGGCCTCATGACCTCTGTTGCCCCGCACGCGCCCTTGCAGGTGAACGCCCTCACGCTGGAGTCGCCCGCCGGCGCCCGCATCACCGGCTTCAACGCCGCCTTCGCCCCCGGCCTGACGCTGGTCGTCGACGAAGAGGGCGAGCACAAGAGCGCGCTGCTGCACCTGCTGGCCGGCGAGGCGGCGCCAGCGGCGGGCTCGGTGCGCTGGGGTGGCATCGACGTCGCGGCGCTGAGTGCGGCCCAGCGCGCGGCGCGCATCTTCTGGCGCGACCCGCGCGAGCCGTGGCCCGAACTGTCGCCCGAGCAATGGGCGCGGCAGCAGGCCGCGCACCACCCCGGCTGGCGTGGCGCCGACTGGCAGGCGCTGGTGCCGGCGCTGGGCCTGGACGAACATCGGCACAAGGAGATGTTTCGCCTGTCCAGCGGCGGCAGGCGCAAGGTGCTGCTGGCCGCGGCGCTGGCCAGCGCCGCGCCGCTGACGCTGATCGACGAGCCCGAGGCCGCGCTCGACCGCCCGTCGATCCGCCAGCTGCGCGCGGCGCTGGCGGCCGAGGCGCGGCGTTGCCAGGCCAGCGGGCGCGTGATCGTGGTGGCCCACTACGAGGCCGTGCCCGACGTGCCCTGGGCGCAGGTGCTGCGCCTGGCGTGAGCACCGCCTTGCCGCGCGGTGATTTGAGCCAAATCGGCTTGCGACCGGTGCGGATCAAGCGCAATCAGCTATCGAAAACAAAGCATTCATCGATTGGTGGCAGCCATCGCCCGCGTGCGCCGCGGCAGGCCACAATGGCGGTCGTCCCTCCTAAGGCCCTTGCATGACCCGACCCCACCACGACCCGCACCGCGAATCCCACAACGCCCACAACGCCGGCTGGCTGCGCGCCGCCGTGCTGGGCGCCAACGACGGGCTGATCTCGACCAGCGGCCTGGTGGTCGGCATGGCGGCCGCCGGCACCGACCTGCGCGTGCTGCTGCTGACGGCCACGGCGGGGCTGACGGCCGGCGCCTTTTCGATGGCGGCGGGCGAATACGTCTCCGTCAGCTCGCAGGCCGACGTCGAGCAGGCCGACCGCGCCGTCGAGGCGCGCGAGCTGGCCGACCAGCCCGAGCAGGAACTGCGCGAGCTGACCGGCATCTACCGCCGGCGCGGCCTGTCGCCCGAGCTGGCCGCGCAGGTGGCGCACGAGCTGACTGCGCACAACGCGCTGGACGCCCACCTGCGCGACGAACTGGGCATCACCGCCCACAACGAGGCGCGCCCGCTGCAGGCCGCGCTGGCCTCGGCCGGCTCCTTCGTCGTCGGCGCGCTGCCGCCGGTGCTGATCGTGCTGCTGTACCAGGGCGCGGGCCTGACGTCGCTGTTGATCGGCGCCACGCTGGCGCTGCTGGCCGCACTGGGCGCCGTGGCCGCCAGGCTGGGCGGCGCGCCCATGGGCAAGGGCGCCGCGCGCGTGCTGTTCTGGGGCGCGATCGCCATGGGCGCCTCGGCGCTGATCGGGCAGCTGTTCGGGACCGGGGCCGTGGGGTGATGGCGTGGCCCGGCCTATGAGTCGAATCGGGCTCTGGAGCCCGTCTGGAAAGCGCGGGAAGCTATCAAAACAAGAGAATTTGCCAGAGGCCGGTGTCAGACTGGCAAGCCGCTGGCGGCGGCCTTGGTCATGGGCAGGGCGGTTTTGCAGCGCGGGTAGTTCACGCAGCCCCAGAAGCGCTCGCCGGTCTTGCGCGAGGCTCGGTCGGCCATCTTCACGCCGCAACTCGGGCAGGTCGGGCGCCAGTAGTCGCCGTCGAACGCCGTCGCCAGCAGCGCGGCCTGCTGCTCGGGCGTGCGCTCCGCGATCAGCGCCAGCAGCCCGTCGCCATCTTGCGCGTTGATGCCGTTGGCGCGGGCAAACGCCAGCGCGTCGGCGGTAAAGCGCGAGGTGGTGGCGTAGGTGCCGCGCTTGAGGCCGTGCGAGGCCATCACGCCGAAGAACTCGCGCACCGCCGACACCGGCACCGGCTTGCCCTGCCAGTGCTTGCACTGCACCACGCCGACTGGCGCACCGCCCGCGTGGCGCGAATGCAGCCAGATGTCTACCCCGCCATCGGCGCCGTGCGACTGCGCCCGCGTCTCGAAGCCGGCCTGGGCAAACAAGGCTTCCACCACCGCTTCGAACCGGCGCCATTCGATGGCGGCGAACACCTCGGGGCTCCAGTGGGTCAGGCGTTCGTGGGCGGGGGCAGGGGCAGGGGCAGGCGGGGTGGCGTTGGGTGCGGCGGGCGCCAGCGTGGGCTCGACGCGGTCGCCGGTCTTCAGAGTGCGGCGTGCGGCGGCTTGGTCGTAGTCGGGTTGGTCCCGGCGTGCGGGCCTTCGGCTGGCGATCTGAGGGAGCGCTGCGTTGCGGCGCTGGCGCACCAGCCGGTGCAAGGCGAGCAGCACCACGCCCGCGCCCAACGCCAACCAGCCCGGCATCCGCAGCCCTTCGCTGAACGCATTGGCTACCGGGCGTGTGCCGAGCACCGAGGGCAAAAGCAGAAACAGCAATCCAACGCCAATCAGGCTGGCGGCTGCGGACAGGAGTGTTTCTTTGGGTTTACGGCGTCCCATTATTCAGGTGCTCAGAGATTTCTTCTTCCAATTTCTCCATAGGTTCGGAAATCACGGTCGGCAAGCATTTTCCCAATTCGGCCAAAAAATCAATCATGAAAATGATGTCACGCTTATCAATAGGCCATAAACCAATCCCCGATAAGGTTGGGTTTATATCTGCCTCATGTGCTATTTTATTCCTTCTCATCCATATTAATCTTAGTTGACTTTTTAAGTCTTCGGGCGTTCGTTGATCGCCTTTCGCTCTGGTAAAGTTGATGAGCTCAGCGATCCTCTTCCATGGGTCTTGAGTGTAGCAAGAAAGCAATTCAGCCAATTTTCCTGGATCCACGAATGCCTTGTAGCCATTGGATTGGCGAATCTCGAGATCAGCAGCGGTGCAGCGCTCTTCGTGATCATCAAGCGCCATCACATTCATGGATAATGAAATTTTTCTGGTAAGAAGCTTACTGTTGAATCGGTGCTTCGCTTCTATAGCGGCCAGTTCATGGGCAAAAAAATCGAACGAACTTACGGCTTGTATGCATGCCGATCTTAATGCATCATCGTTTAATGAATTCGTGCCCCTTAGCGTCGTGAGTGCATCATATAGATTGACCATCTGGCGCGCACGCTCTATCGCATGTTCAAACGCAGTTGTGGCCTGATCGAACCGTTCCATGGTGGCTCAGATTGCATTGGCAAGGGCAATTATTTTCCTGGCGCCTGCTTCAAAAGAGTTGCGAACATCAGCGATTTTTATTCGGTAGGTATCTGCAACATTTCCGCGAAAATCCGTATCGGCACTTAAATCTATGGCAAACACTGGCTTTGCTAAATCTTGTGCCGTCGCTATTAGGCCATCCAAAGAGCCAATTTCCATAAGAAACTTATCTAATGAGGCGTCCGCAGCTTCGTAGTTTTTGCTGCTAAGCAACATATTTGCTGCAGTCAGTGCTGAAATAAGCTCTGAATCTCGTGTTTCCGCAAGTCGATCAAACCATTTTTGAAATGCTTGCGTGGGTTTTGCGTCTTCTGTTCCACGGGAGCGTTTTCTGAAATTATGCACGGACGAGCCTAGGTATTTTGGCACGGACTCCGGGAATGGATAGTCCGCAGATCGCAAGATTGCGTTGGTGGTCGCTTTTTTCCCCCATTCTGCCCAGTTTGGAAGTACTCGGGATAGAGATCGAAGTGCCATGGAAGAGAAAAGATCTGGCGCCATTGGAATTATAAAGCCGTCACTTGTCATGAATAAATTTTGATTAATTGAACCTAAACTTGGGCTCATGTCGATCAAAGCAAAATCGATTGCATTCTTGGTCCCGGTCTTCTCAATCGCATAGTGGAGTGCTCCTGGTACGTTTTGGAGTGCCGAAAGTGTGTTGCTAAGCTCATGCGAGACGGCAAGCTGACTTTCATATTCGGAGAGGCCAATGTGCCCGGGTAGCAAGAATAAATCTGATCTGGCCGGTGATTCGTAGAGTTCAGTCGCTTCTATAACGTAAGGGCGTGATTCGAATGCTGGCCGAACTGCGTCCCTTATATTTTTTGGTTGTTGAGGGGAAGGGCTTTCAAATGGATAATCCTCAGCATCTATTTCCCCTAAAAACATTCCGGTGAGATTGCATTGGGGGTCGCAGTCCACAACCATAGTGCGTTTTCCCATTGACGCTAACATCCATGCGAGATGGAACGTCATCGTCGTTTTGGCAACGCCACCTTTATGATTGAATATCGCTATTTGTTTCATTTTGAAAGAAGGATAAAAAAGGGGGTTGGATCAAGATTTTCCAGTTGACCTGGTGCTACTTTGGCACCCGGTGTTTGCCCGATACTTTTTCGGCAGCAGGCTCAACCGTCGGGACAGCCTTGCCAAATGCGTCGGCCAGGCGCTGCGCACGCTCGGCTGATTTGTGCAGGGCGGCCTTAAGCTGGCGCTTGGGCGGGATCAAGTTGGCGGCTTGTTTGCGGGCTGGAGTCGGGTCCATGACGGCACATCCTCGATTTGAAGGTTCTGATTTCTGAACTCGGCAATCAGGCGGGCGTCGCCAGCCTGTGAGTTGTCGAACAGCGCCCAATCATCGGCTAGCGGGGCATAAAGCGCAAAAAAGTTGGCCCGGCTGCGCGCAAAGCGGCGGCGCACGACGTCGGCCGGCACATCGTGGCCGCCCAGGCTGACGCGCAGTTTGACGCGGCGCACGGCCAGTTGGGCGCTGTCGAGCGAGAAGTAATAGATGGCGATGCGGTAGCCGGCAGCTTTCAGACGCCGCAGGAAGGGCGCGAAGCTGCGGCTGGCCAGTGTCGATTCGAAGGCGAAATCCTCGCGCGCCGCGGCGAGTGCGTTCAGTCGCCGCAGCATGATGCGGCCGGCGGTGATGTTGACCGTCTCGGTGCGGGTGCCTGCCAAGCCGCGGGCGATGTAGTCGGCGTTGACGAAAGTGGGGATGCCTATGGCCTTGAGGATGGCGTCGGCGTGCGTGGATTTGCCGGCGCCGTTGGGGCCGGCAAAGACGACGACGCGCGGGGCGTCGTCCGCATGGGCGGGTTTTACTTCCCCCACGAATCCTTCAAGCCCGCAATGCGGTTGAACACCAGCCGGCTTCCCGCCTGGTGCTCGCGCCGGTCGGCGACGAAGAAGCCGTGGCGCTCGAACTGGAAGCGGTCTTCGGGCTGGGCGGTGGCCAGGGACGGCTCGACCACGGCTTGCACGGTCTGCAGGCTGTTCGGGTTGAGCACGGTTAAAAAGTCGCGGCCGCCGGCGTCGGGCTGTTCTTCGGTGAACAGGCGGTCGTAGAGGTTGACGGTGGCGCTCACGCCGTCGGCGGCGCCGACCCAGGTGATGACGCCCTTGACCTTGACGCTGTCGGCGCCGGGGGTGCCGGATTTGGTGTCTTTTATCAGGTTGGCCCGCACCACGCTTGCGCGGCCAGCTTCGTCTTTTGTAGCGCCCAGGCACTCGATGACGTAGCCGTATTTGAGGCGTACCTTGTTGCCAGGGAACAGGCGGAAGAAGCCCTTGGGCGGCACGTCTTCATAGTCGCTGCGCTCGATCCACACTTCCTTGCCCAGCATGAATGGGCGCTGGCCCAGCTCGGGCTGATGCGGGTGCACGGGGGCGTGGCAGGGCTCCAGGTGGCCGTCGCTGCCAAACACCTCGGCCCAGTTCTCGATGACGAGCCGGATGGGCTCCAGCACGGCCATGGCGCGCGGGGCGTGCGGGTCCAGCGTCTCGCGCAGGGCAGCGTCCAGGGCGGCGTAGTCGGTCCAGGCGTTGCTGGTCTTGGTGACGCCCGAGCGCTCGGCAAACAGGCGCAGCGCCTCGGGTGTGTAGCCGCGGCGGCGCAGGCCGGCCAGGGTGGGCATGCGCGGGTCGTCCCAGCCGTCGACGTGGTGCTCTTCGACCAACTGGCGCAGCTTGCGCTTGCTGGTGATGACGTGGCCGACGTTGAGGCGCGCAAATTCGTACTGGCGCGGGGGCGGGGCGACCAGCAGGCCGCCTTCGGTCAAGCGCTCCAGCAGCCAGTCGTAGAAGGGGCGCTGGTCTTCGAATTCGAGCGTGCA
>OFTX01000010.1_pt1 | contig 146433 bp, 136 predicted proteins | sample 1775051 | NCBI WGS metagenome assembly OFTX01 (sample SAMN08195772, study PRJEB24354) | sludge metagenome | isolation source: sludge from phenol fed wastewater aerobic bioreactor A | place: India: Nagpur | collected 2016-09-15 | reverse complement strand
GGCTCGTTGCGCACCCAGCCGGAAAGGCCGAGCGCCTCGGCCTCCTCCACCGCCCAGTAGCGGAAGCCGACGCCCTGCACGCGCCCGGTCACCCGCACCATGACGGCCCGGCCGCTCATCTTGCCGTCACCCGCATCGGCAGGCCTCCCTCCGGCTGGGTGGTCAGCTTCTGCACCGGCCAGGGTTTCGTCTCGGCCACCGTGTCGAAGCGGAAGCGCGACATCAGAACGGCGAGCGCGATGATGGCCTCCTGCATGGCGAAGGAGGCGCCGATGCACACGCGCGGGCCGGCACCGAAGGGCAGGTACTGGAAGCGGTCGATCCTCTCCCGGTTGCCGGGATGGAAGCGGGCGGGAACGAAGGCGTCGGGGTCCTGCCACAGCTTGCGGTGGCGGGGCACCACCCAGGGCATGACCAGAACCGCCGCGCGCGGCGGGATGGAGAGCCCGTTGAAGGTCTCCGGCTCAATCGGCTCGCGGTTGATGGACGGCGCGGGCGGATAGAGCCTGAGCGCCTCCTCGAAGGCGGCGCGGGTGAGCGGCATGGCGTCCAGCCATTTCGCCGGGTCGGGCTCGCGCGCCAGCACCGCGTCGATCTCGGCCTCTATGGGCGCGCGCTCCCACGGCGCTTCGGCCAGGCAATAGAGCGTCCAGCCCAGCGCCCGCGCCGTGGTCTCGTGGCCGGCGCCGATGAAGGTGATGATGTTGTCCTCCACCTCGGCGCGCGTCAGCCCGTCCGGCCCCTGGGCGCGCAGCAGCAGGGTCAGGAAATCCTGCGGCACGCCGCCGGGATCGCGCTTCAGCCTCGCCTCGCGCATGGCCATGGTGTCGGCCACGATCTTGCGGAAATAGGCCATGGTGCGGCGGCCGCGGATGCGGGTGAGGCGCGGCAGCCAGTCCGGCGCGCGCAGCAGGTCGAGCGGGTCGACGCGGCCCATGGTCTCGAACAGCCGGTCGATCTGGCTGGCGAAGGAGCCGGGCTCGCCGGCGATCTCGCCCGAGAACAGCGTCTCGGCCAGGATGTCGTAGGTCAGCTCGGTCATGTCGCGGGCGATGTCGTGGACCGCGCCGTCCTCGTAGCGGGCGACGAATTCCCGGGTGCGCTTCAGCATCGGACCGGCGAAGCCGAAGATGTGGCGCGGCGTGAACACCGGCGCCATGGCCTTGCGCGAGCGCTTCCACACCTCGCCTTCGGCGGTCAGCAGGCCGTCGCGCAATATGGGCCGCAGGATCTTCTGGCGCACCGTGGCCATCTTGTAGTTCCTGGCGTTGTCCACCAGCACGTGGCGGATCAGCGCGGGGTCGTTGGCCACCACCAGCGGGCCGCCGATGCCGCCGCGGATGCGTTGAAGGCCAGGATCACCGTCGTGGGCGCGGTCGGCGAGGAGGCAATTCATTCCCTCGGCGCCACCGAGATCGCGACCTGGGATGCCCCGGACTTCTGCATCATCGGCGAGCCGAGCGGGCTCGTCGCGGTCCGCGCCCACAAGGGCAAGGCGGCGGCGCGGCTCTCGATCCGCGGCTGCGCCTGCCATTCCTCCCGCCCCGATCTCGGCCGCAACGCCATCCACGCGATGGGGGGCGTTCTCTCCGCCGCCGTCGCCGCCGCCGCCGCGCTCGAGGAGGGCCCGCAGGATCCGACCTTCGCGCCGCCGTGGTCGTCCCTGCAGGTCGGGGTGATCGCCGGCGGCAGCGCCGTCAACATCGTCCCGGATCTCTGCACCATCGATCTCGAGGCGCGGGCGATCGCGGGCATCGACCCGGCCGGCCTCCTCGAGCCGGTCCGGGCGGCCGGCGACCGGCTCGTCGACGGCGGCTTCGGCGTCGAATGGGTGCCGCTCGGCGCCTATCCGGCGCTGACGCTTCCCCCCGACGCGCCGCTCGCCCGGCTGCTCGCGGAGGTGACCGGGGTCGAGCCGCTCGCCGCCGTCAGCTACGGCACGGAGGGCGGGCTCTATCAGCGGGCCGGGGTGCCGGCGATCGTCTGCGGTCCCGGCTCGATCGATCGCGCCCACAAGGCCGACGAGTGGATCGGGATCGACGAACTCGCCGCCTGTGAGCGCATGATGGAAGCCCTGATCGCGCGCCTCGCGGCCTGATCCCCGACCGCCTCGTCGCGTCGGCCGACCGGCCGCCCCACGATCCCGATCCCGCGGAGACCCCGATGCAGTTCCTGTTCAATTCCGACGAAGCGCGCGGCCGAATCTTCCGTGACGTCTTCGCCGCCGACCTCCCCGATATCGAGGTGGTGGTCGGCGAGGCGGCCGCCGATCCCGACGCGGTGCGCCATCTCGTCACCTGGACCGTGCCGGCCGATCTCTCGCGCTACCGGAACCTCGAACTGCTCTTCTCGATCGGCGCCGGCGTCGATCAGTTCCGCTTCGACCGGCTGCCGGCCGGGGTGAAGGTCGTTCGCATGATCGAGGACGGCATCACCCGGATGATGCAGGAATACGCCACCATGGCGGTTCTGGCGATCCATCGCGGTCTGCCGCGCTATCTCGAACAGCAGGCGAGGGGACTGTGGCTCCCCCGTCCGCAGCGACCGGCGAGCGCCGTGCGGGTGAGCATCCTCGGCCTCGGCGTGCTCGGCGTCGGAGTGATCGAGCGGCTGCGCCCGTTCGGCTTCCGCCTCGCCGGTTGGAGCCGGACGACGAAGGCGATCGACGGGGTCGACTGCCGCGCCGGCGCCGACGCCCTGCCGGAGCTCCTCGCCGAGACCGACGTCCTCGTCTGCCTGTTGCCACTGACCGAGGAGACCCGTGGCCTCCTCGGCCGCGACCTCTTCGCGGCGCTCGCGGAGGGCGCCGGCCTCGTCCACGTCGGGCGCGGGCCGCAACTCGACGCGGCGGCGTTGATCGAGGCGCTCGACGCCGGCCGTCTCTCGGGCGCCGTGCTCGACGTCGTCGATCCCGAGCCGCTGCCGGCCGACCATCCGCTGTGGCACCACCCGCGCGTGATCCTGACGCCGCACGTCGCCAGCGTCACCCAGGCGGAGACCGCCGCCCGCGCCGTCGCCGCCGAGATCGGCCGCCACCGCGCCGGCCTCGATCCGATCGGCCTCGTCGACGTCGCGCGCGGTTACTGACCGCCGACCGCACGATTTTCCGTCGCCGGCCGCCGGTACGAGAGAATCGCGCGGCCGAAGCCGCCGGTTCGATCCGATCTGCGGGAACCCAGCGGCTATCCTCGCTCGACCACACTCTCGGGAGATCGTCCATTGAAGACCCATCGGATCGCCCTCGTCCCCGGCGACGGCATCGGCCGGGACGTCGTCGCCGCCGCCACCGAGGTGCTCGCCGCCGTCGCCGCGACATCCGGATTCGCCGTCGAAACCGTCTCCTTCCCCTGGTCCTGCGCCTATTACGAGGAGACCGGCGCGATGATGCCGGCCGACGGGATCGAGACCCTGCGCGGTTTCGACGCGATCCTGCTCGGCGCCGTCGGCTGGCCCGAGAAGGTGCCGGACGCGGTCTCGCTCCACGGGCTGCTGCTGCCGATCCGCAAGGCCTTCGTGCAATATGCCAACGTGCGGCCGCATCGGCTGCTGCCCCGCGTCGCCGGCCCACTCGTCAAACGCGACTTCGACATTCTCTGCATCCGCGAGAACACCGAGGGCGAATATGCCGGCGCCGGTGGCCGCGTCCACGTCGGCACCGCCGACGAGGTGGCGACCGAGACCGCGATCTTCACCCGTAAGGGCGTCGAGCGGATCCTGCGCTTCGGCTTCGAGGAGGCGCGCCGCCGCAAGGGGCGTCTCGCCTCGGTGACGAAGTCGAACGCCCAACGTCACACGATGGTGTTCTGGGACGAGGTGACCCACGCGGTCGCCGCCGACTATCCCGACGTCGAGGTCACCAGCTTCCACGTCGACGCGATGGTGGCGCGGATGGTGATGGCGCCGGAGAGTTTCGACGTGGTCGTCGCCTCCAATCTCTTCGGCGACATCCTGACCGATCTCGGCGCCGCCATTCAAGGCGGCCTCGGCTTCGCGGCTTCCGCCAACCTCGATCCGAGCCGCGCCAACCCCTCGATGTTCGAGCCGGTGCACGGTTCGGCGCCGGACATCGCCCATCTCGGCATCGCCAACCCGATCGCCACCTTCTGGTCGGCGTCGATGATGCTCGATCACCTCGGCGAGACCGCCGCGGCCGAGGCGATCATGGCGGCGCTCGCCGCGACGACGGCGCGCGACATCGGCGCGGTGCCCGGCCGCGACCGCACCGAGGCGATCACCGCCGCGGTTCTCGCCGCGCTCGGCTGAACCACCCCGACACCCGTGTCGTCGGCGGCCTCGACCCGGGCCGTCGATCCGTCTCCCCCTGGAGGAGACGGGGACGCCGCACGGAGGCCCCTCCGTGCGGCGTCGTCTCGTTCTCCCCGGACCTCGGCACCGGCGGTCGTCAGGAGATCGCGTCCCGCATCTCGAACCACAGCCCGACCATCGGCATGAACCACGGCCGCCCCGAATAGAAGGGGATCGCCGGCCAGAACAGCCCCTCGACGGGGTTCTCGGTCTTCCGGCCGAGGATCTGGTCGGCGACGATCCGGCCGAGCAGGTTCGACATCTGCGCGCCATGGCCCGAATAGCCCATGGCGTACCACATGCCGTCGGCGTAGCCGGCGCGCGGAAGACGGTCGCGCGTCATGCCGACGAGACCACCCCAACAATAATCGAGTTCGATCTCGGCGAGATGCGGGAAGATCCGCGCCAGGGAGGCGCGCAGGATGCGTCCGCTCTTGGCGTCGGAGGTCTGGTCGGAGACCGTCGAGAACCGCGCCCGGCCGCCGAAGATCAGGCGGTCGTCGGGCGAGAGGCGGAAGAAGTTGCCGATGTTGAGCGAGGTCACGCAGGTGCGGTTGCCCGGCATGGTCGCCTTCACCTCCGCCTCGGTCAGCGGCCGCGTGGCGACGCTGAAGCTGCCGATCGAAATCAGCCGGCGCCGGTAATAGTCGAAGGGCGAGGTCGTGTAGGCGCCGGTGGCGACCAGAACCGTCCTCGCCTTCACCGAGCCGCGCGGGGTCGTCAACTCGTGGCCGTCGAGCGTCGGCCGGCGCCCGGTCACAGGCGCCGTCTCGAAGATCGTCCCGCCACGCCGGACCACGGCGGTCGCGAGCCCGTGGACGTAACGGCCCATGTGCATCATGGCGCTCTTCTCGTAGAGCATCGCGCCGTGGAACGCCGTCGAGCCGACCTCGCCCTCGAGATCCTTCGCCTCGAGGAACGCGGTATCGGGATCGGCGCGGGCGTGGATCGCCTCGAAGTTCCTGCGCAACCCGGCGACGTGGCTCGGCTTGGAGGCGAGCTTCAGCTTGCCGGCCCGACGGAAGTCGCAGGCGATCCCTTCCTCGGCGATCACCGCCTCGATCTCGTCGATCGAGGCGTCGTAGGCGTGATAGAGCGCCTTGGCGCGCTCGGCGCCGAGATGGGCCTCCGCCTCGGCGTATCCATGGGCGAGGCCGTTGTTGAGATGGCCGCCGTTGCGTCCCGAACCGCCGGCGCCGACGCGGTCGGCTTCGAGAAGCACCACCTTCGCCCCGCCCATGGCGAGGCGCCGCGCGGCGGCGAGCCCGGTGAAGCCGCCCCCGATCACCGCGACGTCGTAGCTGCCCTCGACCGCTCCGCTCGCCGCCTCGCCGAAGACCGGCGCGGTCGAATGCCAGTAGGATTGGTAGCGCATGGTGCCCCCCTCACAGGCCGACGACGCCCGGCAATTCCGAGATGCCGGTCAGCCGGCGGTATTCGTAGAAGGGATTGGCCGGCTCGTGACCACGATCGATCCAGCACTTCATCTCGATGCCGAGATCGTAGGCGGTCATCAGGTCGTAGCGGAACGACGACGAGCAGTGCAGCACGTCCTTCGGGTCGCAGCCGAGCATGTCGAACATGTATTCGAAGGCGCGCATCTGCGGCTTGTAGGCGCCGGCCTGTTCAGCGGTGTAGACGGCGTGGAACGGCGCGCCGAGCCGGGAGACGTTCGACATGATCTGCGAATCCATGGCGTTGGAGAGGATCACCAGCGGGATCTTCTCGGCGACCTTGGCGAGACCGGCCGGCACGTCGGCATGCGGCCCCCAGGTCGGCACCGCCTCGTAGATCTCCACCGCATGTTCGGGACGGAAGACGACGCCGTTCTTCTTGCAGGTGCGTTCGAGCGAATGGTGCACCACGTCGAGATAGGGCTTCCAGGCGCCGAGCACCTCGTCCAGCCGATAGGCGGCGAAGGTCTCGATGAACCGCCGCATCCGCGCTTCGTCGAGCTCCGCGCCGTAGATCGCCCGGGCCGACTCCGCCATCCGATAATCGATGAGCGTGCCGTGACAGTCGAAGGTGACGTACTTGGGGCGGAAGATGGTCATGAGCGCGGGTTCCTCTCCGGGTTTGGCCGTCGGCCGACGAGTCGATCTTATGAGCGCGTCGACGCCTCGGTGCGGCGTTTGCTCCGCCGATCCGGCATGATCTTCCATATCGGCCGGGCCGGATGGCAGGTCCTTCCGCGCCGCGCGCGCCCCGCCGCGCGATCCCTCCCACGCGCGACCCCGCGCGCGCGGCCGCCGCGGCATAAACTGCGGCACTCCCCACCCGCGACGGCGGAAGATGGGGTTCGCCCTCGATCCTCGAAACGATGTTCTCTCCCATCCGGTCTATCGATGGAGACGGCCCTCCACGAGAGAGACACGGGATGTCGAACAGCCCCCACCGCGTCACCGCCTTCCTGCCCGAGCACCTCGACGGCGCCCTCGCCCTATCGCGCGCCGCCGGCTGGCCGCACCGGCGCGAAGACTGGGCGATGCTGCTCGCGCTCGGGTCCGGCTTCGCCGTCCTCGACGGCGACCGCGTCGTCGCCACGACGCTTCTGACCACTCTCGGCGACGCGCGCGCCATCAACATGGTGATCGTCGACGAGAGCCTGCGCGGGCAGGGCCTCGGCCGTGAGCTGATGAGCCGTGCCGTCGCAGCCGCCGGAGATCGGGACTGCCGACTGGTGGCGACCGACGCCGGCCTGCCGCTCTACCGCAAACTCGGCTTCGTCGAGGTCGGGCGCATCTTCCGGCACGGCGGCATCGCCGGAATGATCGCCGCGCCGACGGAGCCGGGGATCGAACCGGCAGGACCGGACGACCTCGCCGCGATCGTCGCCCTCGACCACGCCGCCACCGGCATGGACCGTACCGCCATGTTCGCCACGATCGCCGAGGTCGGCACTTTCGCGGTGTTGCGCCGGGGCGGCGCGATCCGTGGCTTCGCGGCGATCCGGCCGTTCGGCCGTGGCGAGGTGATCGGCCCGGTCGTCGCCGAGACAGCCGACGACGCCGAGGCCCTCGTCGCGCATCACGCCGCCGCCCGGCCCGGCGCCTACCTCAGGATCGACACCACCGACGCCTGCGGGCTTTCACCCCGGCTCGACGCCCTCGGTCTCACACGGGACGGCGGCGGCATTTCCATGCGCCTCGGCGGCGCTCGACCGGCGTCCGCGACGGCGGCGGTCACCCATGCCCTCGCCAGTCAGGCGCTCGGATGATCAGGAGAACCCCATGGCCGGAAATTCACTCGTCGAACTCGATCGCGCCCATCTCGTCCACCCGGTCGCCTCCTATCGCGGCCACGAGGCGGCGGGAGTCCGCCTCCTCGAGTCGGGCAAGGGGGCTTGGCTGACGGACGCGACGGGTCACCGCCTGATCGACGGTTTCGCCGGCCTGTGGTGTGTCAATGCCGGCTACGGGCAGGACTCGGTCGTCGAGGCGGCCACCCGCCAGATGCGCGAACTGCCCTATGCGACCGGCTATTTCGGCCTGGGGTCGGAGCCCGCGATCCGGCTCGCCGCCGAACTCGCCGAACGCGCGCCGGGCGATCTCGACCACGTCTTCTTCACCCTCGGCGGCTCCGATGCGGTCGACAGCACCATCCGCTTCATCCGCTACTACCAGAACGCCCGTGGCAAGCCGGAGAAGGATCGGTTCATCTCGCTCGAGCAGGGCTATCACGGTTCCAGCACCGTCGGCTCGGGCCTGACCGCGTTGCCTGCCTTCCACGCGGGCTTCGGCGTGCCGCTCGACTGGCAGCACAAGATTCCGTCGCACTACGCCTATCGCAACCCGGTCGGCAGCGATCCCGCGGCGATCATCGCCGCCTCGGTCGCGGCGCTGCGCGCCAAGATCGACGAGATCGGCGGACCGGACCGGGTCGCCGCCTTCTATGCCGAGCCGATCCAGGGCTCCGGCGGCGTCCTGGTGCCGCCCGACGGCTGGATGAAGGCGATGCGCGAGACCTGCGCCGAACTCGACGTGCTCTTCGTCGCCGACGAAGTGATCACCGGCTTCGGCCGCACGGGTCCGCTCTTCGCCTCCAGCGACGACGACGTCGTGCCGGACCTGATGACGACCGCCAAGGGTCTCACCTCCGGCTACGTGCCGATGGGCGCGGTGTTCCTGTCGCAGACGGTCTACGACACCATCGCCGACGGAGCGGGGCAGGCCGCCGTCGGCCACGGCTTCACCTATTCGGCGCATCCGGTCAGCGCGGCGGTCGGGCTCGAGGTGCTGCGTCTCTACGAGAACGGGCTCCTCGCCAACGGTCGCGCGATGGGTGAACGGTTGATGGCCGGCCTGCGCGGCCTCGCCGATCATCCCCTCGTCGGCGACGTCCGTGGTCGCGGCATGCTGGCGGCGATCGAGATGGTGGTCGACAAGGAACGCAAGACGCCGCTGCCGGCGGCCGCCGATCCCTCGCGCCGCGTCTTCGATCGCGCCTGGGCGAACGGTCTCGTCGTCCGCGCCTTCGGCAACGGCGTCATCGGCTATGCGCCGCCGCTGTGCTGCACCGCCGACGACATCGACACCATCCTCGAGAAGACCCGCCTCACCCTCGACCAGACGCTCGAGGACCCGGACGTGCGCGCGGCGATGAAGTGATCGCGGCCGGCGTCTGCCGGCCCGCTCCCCCGATCCGTGACCGACGCGGCCGATGCGTGTGCATGCGCGCGAAATTCGCGGATGTCGCCACACGGAATGCCGGCCGGGGAGGGGCGACGCCCCTCCTCAGACCGGGAAGAGACTCGGCAGCGGCAGATAGGGCTTCACCACCGGCGACTTGAGGACGACGTAACTGAAGTACTTGTCGATCCCGATGTCGAGGTCCGTCATTCGCTCCATGGTCTGCTGATATTCGCCGATACCGCGCGTGATGAACTTCAGGAGATAATCGTAACCACCCGAGACGAGGTGGCACTCGACCAGCGAATCGACCTTCTCGATCGCCGCCAGAAAGCGGGAAAAATCGCTCTGACGATGATTCTTGAGCGTGACTTCGGTGAAGACGGTGAGCGCCTGGCCGAGTTTGGCGAGATTGACCTGGGCGGAATAGCCGTCGATGTACCCCTCGGTCTGCAGCTTCTTCACGCGCATCAGGCAGGGGCTCGGCGACAGGTTCACCGATTCCGCCAGTTCGACGTTGGTCATGCGCCCGTTCTTCTGCAGTTCCCAGAGAATCTTGATGTCGATGCGATCGAGCTTCATCGCCTGTCTCCGGACGTCGGCGTCATCGGCCACACGTTCGGCCGCCCCCGGAATGATATGCCGACCGAGACCCGATGCAAGCACGCGAAAATTACTCGCGAGCCGAAATATGAAGCAAAAACCTGCACCTATTGGCCGAGGTTATGACGGCATATGATTTCGTTCTGGTCGCGAGACATGGCCATTTCGGCCCTCGACCGGAACCGGCGCCGCGCGCGATGCCCCGGAAGACCCGGCTCGCCCCGGAGCGGGGTCGCCGATTTCCGAGGCCGGCGAGGCGCCGCCCGGCGCCTCGCTCACGGTTCACAGGCCGATCAGCACGCTCTTGAAGCGGCGATTGGCGTGATAGGCCTCGCGACCGAGATCCTTGCCGATACCGGACGCCTTCCAGCCGCCGGTCGGCAGGATGTGGTCGCGCGAGCGGCCGTAGCGATTGATCCAGACGGTGCCGGCCTCGAGCGCCCGGGAGACCCTGACCGCCCGCGACAGATCGCGGGTATGGACCCCCGCGCAGAGGCCGTAGGTCGGATGACCGGCGAGCGCCAGCGCCTCCTCTTCCGTCTCGAAGATCTGCACCGTCAGGACCGGGCCGAAGATCTCCTCGATGACCGCCGGCGACGACGCGTCGACCTCGGCGAGCAGGGTCGGCCTGTAGAAGAACCCGGGCCGGTCGAAGCGCTCGCCGCCGACCAGCGCCGTCGCCCCCTTCGCCCGCGCCGCCTCGACGATGCTCTCGATACGGCCGATCTGGCGCGCCGAGACGATCGGCGAATAGCGCGAGGTCTCGTCCCAGGTCGGGCCGGGGACGACCGCCGTCATCCGTTTCACGAGACGCTCGACGAGCGCGTCGGCGACCGGGCGGGCGACCACCAGCCGGCTGCCGGCGACACAGGCCTGGCCGGCGTTGGCGAGGATCGAGCCGGCGATGCACGTGGCCGCCAGGTCGAGATCGGCGTCGGCGAAGACCACCTGCGCGCTCTTGCCGCCGAGTTCGAGCGTCATCGGCTTGATGCCGGTGCGAGCGACATTGGCCATGATCGCCGCCCCCGCGCCGGTCGAGCCGGTGAAGCTCACCTTCGCGATGCCGGGGTGGCCGGTCAGCGCGGTGCCGGTCGTCGGTCCGTCGCCGAGGACGACGTTGAAGAGGCCGGCGGGAAGCCCCGCATTCACCGCGAGCTCGGCGAGAAGCAGCGTCGAGAAGGGGGTGAGTTCGGAGGGCTTGAGCACGACCGCGTTGCCGGCGGCGAGCGCCGGGCCGAGCTTCCAGGCCGCCATCGAGAGGGGGAAGTTCCACGGCGTGATCGCGCCGACGACGCCGTAGGGCTCGCTCGCCACCATGCCGAGACCATCGGCGCCGGTCGGCACCAGCGTGCCGTCGTCCTTGTCGGCGAATTCGGCGAAGAAGCGGATCTGCTCGGCGGTGATCGCGACGTCGCCGGCGATCAGTTCCGCGATCGGGCGGGTCGCCGAGATCGCCTCGAGCCGAGCGAGCCGCCCCCCTTCGCGCTCGATCAGATCGGCCCAGGCGTGCAACACGTCGACCCGCTCGCGCGGCCGCACGCTTCCCCAGCCGCTCGACTTCAGCGCGGCGGCGGCGCTCGCCACCGCCCGGTCGACGATTTCCGCGCCGCCGATCGGCGAAGCGGCGTAGGCGGCGCCGTCGGAGGGACGGAAGAGGTCGATCGCGCCGGTGTCGGCGACGAAGGCGCCGCCGATGAAGTGGCCGTCCGGCAGGATTTCGGCATCGGGATCGAAGCTGAGCGTCACGCTGGTCTCCAGGTCTGGGTCGGACGGGCGGCGCGCCGTCGGCGACGGGTCGAGTGAAACGATGCGGGCCGGCGCTCGGGTCGGGCGGTCAGCCGACCGAACGCGCGGCGAGGGCGAAGGTGCGGACGCGATCGCTCGCCGGCCGTTCGCCGCCGATCCGCATGATCGTGTGGGAAGAGGCCGTTCGAGACCGCGGGCCGACAGCCATTCGGCGAGCGCCGAGCGAAGCCCGAGCGATGCGAAGGCGCGGCCGAGGGCCTCCGGCGAGGCGGCGGCGATCGGCCGTCCGGCGACGTGAGCGAGATCGATCCGCACGAAGGCGCCGGGATGCGCCTCCAGTCGATCGGCGACGAGCGAGATCGCAACCCTGTCGCAGGTCGCGACCAGAGGGCCGATCAGACGACCCCGGCCGAAGGCCCGCTCGAAGGCGAAGCCGTCGATCGCGCCGTCGGTCTCCGCCACGACGACCTCCGAAGTCGCGCGGAACCGGGCGAGGATCCGGCGCCGATCGGCTCCGAAGGCGGCGGCGTCGAGGGCCGCGATCGCGTCGAAGTCGACGGCGGTCGCCGAGCGCAGGACCGTGCCCGCCGGGGGGAGGGCCGGCGTCGCCGCCGCGCGGGCGATGCCCTGATGCCGAAGGACGAGGCCGACCGGCTCGAAGCCCATCGCGCGACAGAGGCGGTAGGCCTCGGGCGTCGCCACCAGCCTCAGGTCGCGGCCGGCGCATCGTTCCATCACCCGATCCATCAGCCAACGGCCGGCGCCGCGCATCTGCAACGGCGGCGCGACGACCACCATGCCGACGGTGGCGAAGTCGTCACCAGAGGGAAACCACATGGCCGAACCGATCGGCCGCTCGATCGGGTCGGTGGCGATCACCCCTTCGCCGGCGGCGACGAGCAGACGGAGATCTTCGGCGCGATGCGGCCAGCCGACCCCGATGGTCAGCGCGTGCAGCCGATCGACGTCCGCCGCCTCGAGCGGGCGCAACTCCGTCTCGAAGGTCTCGACCCGTCGCACCTCGATCCCGCCCATGCCGTCGCTCCCCGCGTCGCGGTCCCCATCGCGGTCCCCATCGCAGTCCCATGAGACGTTTCTAGCGGAGGAGGCGCGGTAGATGATGCCGAATGGCGGGAGCCCGAGAACCGGATCGTTCGGCGTCTCACCCGGCCTCGGTTCCCGGCGCCGGGGACCCGGCCGTCGCCGCGATCTTCGCCCAGGGCAGGATGGAGGAGCCGGCCGGTCGGAGCGAGGGATCGGCCGCCGCGGCGACGACCGCCTCCGCCGCCGCCCGGTCGAGACCGCCGGCCGCCGCGCAGTCGAAGACCTTCGCCCGCATCGTCGCCTCGTCGAAGGGGCGGCGCGGGTGGCCGGGCGGCACCTCGCAAGCCGCCGACAGGCGCCGCCCGTCGGCGAGGGTGACCTCGACCGTGCCGCGCTCGAAGAGGGCCCCGCCGAGGCGTTGATCGGCGAGTTCGGGGTCGAGATCGATGTGGAACCTGTCGGCGAGCGCCCGAAGATCGGCTCGGCCGATCCGCTCGGGGGCGAAGCTCGCCAGATCGACGCGGCCGTCGAAGAGGGCGGTCCCGACGCAGAAGGGCAGGCAGAACTTCGCCTCGGCCGCGCTCTCGGGCTTCATGAACCGCAGATTGCCGATCGCCGTCGGCGAGACCCGCGCCGTCACCGCGACGATCTCGGTCGGCGCGAAGCCACCGGCGTCCCGCAACTCGAGCGCCGCCGCGATCGGCCGATGAGTGCTGCCGCAGGAGGGCCAGGCCTTGAACCAGACGCCGTGCTCGTCGACGGCGCCGGGGCCGGCGAGCCGGGCGGCGAGGGGCCCGAAGCCGGCGGCCTCCGGCCCGGCGGTCATGTCGAGGAGCCCCCATCGCCCGTCGAGGACATCGGCCGCCGCCTCCACCCCGGCCTCGGCGAGACGGGCGGCGACGAGACCGTTCTTGGCGGCGAGGCCGGCGTGGAGCGGCTTCGCCATCGAACCGAATTGTCGTTTCGAGCCTCCCGCCATGCTGGCGGCGAGGCCGATCGCATGGGCGGCCCGGGTCGCATCGAGGCCGGCGAGACGCGCGCATGCGGCCGCCACTCCGAGCGCCCCGAGCGACAGGGTGGTGTGCCACCCCCTCGAATAATGGGCGAGGTTCATCGCCTCGCCGAGCCGGGCCATCACCTCGAGCCCGATCAGCCAGGCGTCGAGCCGGGCCTCTTCGCCGCCGTCGCCGCGCTCCTCCACGGCGGCGAGGATCGCCGGCACCAGCGCCGCGCTCGGATGCGACATCGAGGGATCGAGGATGTCGTCGTAGTCGAGGGCATGGGCGGCGGTGCCGTTGATCAGCGCCGCCCAGGGGGCGGCGAGACCGCCGGCGCCGGAAACGACACCGCAGGGACCACGGCCCCAGCCGGCGACCGTCGCGGCGACGCCGCGCGTCACCGGCTCCCGCGCCCCGGCGATCATGCAGGCGAGCGTGTCGACGAAGGCGCGGCGTCCCGTGGCGACGGCGTTCGCCGACCAATTGGCCGGCGCGCCGGCGATCCAGGCGCCGAGCGTCGCGGTGGGATTGTCCTCGGCCATCGATCGCCCCTTCGTCTTCGCGTTCAGAGTTCGGCGGCGACCTCGTCGAGCGAGCGCCCGATGATGTCGACGATCACGTCGACGTCGGAGCGGGTCGCGATCAGCGGCGGGGCGAGGCCGATGCCGTCGCAACTCGGCATGTTGCGCACGACGAGGCCGTTCGCCCGGATCCGCTCGGTGACGCGCGTGCCGAAGCGCACCGCCGGATCGAAGAAGCGGCGCGGCTCACGCTCCGCCACGAATTCGACCGCCGCCAGCAGACCGACGCCCCGGATCTCGCCGACCAGGGGATGATCGCCGATCGCCTCGGCGAGCGCGGTCTGGAGACGGGCGCCGGAGGCGGCGGCGTTGGCGATCAGCCCCTCGCGCTCGATGATGTCGAGATTGGCGTTGGCGGCGGCGGCGCAGACCGGATGGGCCGAATAGGTCCAGCCATGGACGAAGGGCCCGTTGCGGCGGGTGCCTTCGGCGAGCACCTCCCAGACCCGATCGCCGACCATCACGCCGGAGAGCGGCAGATAGCCCGAGGTCAGGCCTTTGGCGATGGTCATCAGATCGGGGCGGATGCCGTAGAGATGCGATCCGAACGCCGCGCCGGTGCGTCCGAAGCCGGTCACCACCTCGTCGGCGATCAGCAGCACGTCGTGGCGGGCGAGGACCGGCTGGATCGCCTCCCAATAGCCGTCCGGCGGCGGCAGGATGCCACCCGAGCCGACCACCGGCTCGGCGATGAAGGCGGCGACGGTGTCCGGCCCCTCGGCGAGGATCATCTCCTCGAGTTCGCGGGCGAGACGAGCCGAATAGGCGCGTTCGCTCTCGCCGGGCAGGGCATCGCGCCAATGGTGCGGCGCCGCCGTGTGCCGGACCTGCGGGAAGGGCAGATCGAAGAGTTTGTGGAAGCCCGGCTGGCCGGTCAGCCCGCCGGTCATCAGACCGGAACCGTGATAGGAGCGCTGCCGCGCGATGATCTTCTTCTTCCGCGGCCGGCCGAGCACGTTGTTGTAATACCAGACGATCTTGACGTTGGTCTCGTTCGCGTCGGATCCGCTCATGCCGTAGAAGACATGGTTCATGTCCATGCTGACCATCTCGGCCAGACGCTGCGACAGGCGGATCGCCGGCTCGTTCGAGCTGCCGTGATAGGTGTGGTAGTAGTTGAGCCGCGTCATCTGGTCGTGGACCGCGTCGGCAATCTCGGCCCGGCCGTAGCCGACGGCGACGCACCACAGCCCCGCGAACCCGTCGATCAACCGGCGTCCCTGACCGTCGACGACGTGGATGCCCTCGCCGCCGGTGATGATGTGAGAGGGGGTCCGGCCCTCGGCGAAGTCGGCGAGATGGGTGCCCGGGTGAAAGACGTGGGCGCGATCGAGGGCGGCCTCGTCGATCGGATCCTGTCGAGACGACATCTTCTTCCTTCCTTTCCGTTCGGTTCACGTCGGCCCTTCGGGCGAAGTCATTCCCAACTCGTGACCCGTGGCGGATCGAAGATCCGACCGTCGGGGGCGGCGAGACCGGAGAGCGCGGTCATGTCCGTGTCGGTGAGCTCGAAGTCGCCGATCGCGATGTTCTCGGCGACGCGTCCCGGGTTGCTCGAGCGCGGAATGGCGACGAGCCCCTGCTGGAGGTGCCAGCGCAGCACCACCTGCGCCGGCGTGCGGCCGAGGCGCCGGGCGATCGCGCCGATCACCGGATCCTCGAGCAGGCGGCCGCTGCCGATCGGCGCATAGGAGACGAAGGCGATGCCCCGGCTGCGGCAGAAGGCGATCAGCTTCGACTGATCGAGGCGGGGGTGATGTTCGCACTGGTTGGCGACGATCGGCTCGTCGGCGAGCGCCAGGGTCTTCTCGAGCAGCGAGATCGGGAAATTCGCCACCCCGACGTGGCGGGCGAGGCCGGCGCGGCGGGCCTCGCAGAGCGCGCCGATCGTCTCCTCGAGCGGCACCTCGGGATTGGGCCAGTGGACGAGCAGGAGGTCGACCGGGCCGAGCCCGAGGCGTTCGACGCTCGCTTCCGCCGAGGCGCGAAAGGCGGCGGCGGCGAGTTCGGTGTACCAGACCTTGGTCGTCACGAAGACGTCGTCGCGGGCAATCCCGGTGGCGCGGATCGCGCGGCCGACCTCGGCCTCGTTCTCGTAACGCGGCGCGGTGTCGAAATGGCGATATCCCGCCTCCACCGCGGCGGCGACGGCGCGATCGAGGACGTCGCCGCGCAGCTGCCACGTACCGAGCCCGATCTGCGGGATCACGGCGCCCGAGGCGGCGACGGAGGGAACGGGGGATGGGATCATCTGGAACGTCCTCCTTTCGGGAAACCGTGCTGCGGGCCTGGAACGGTGTTGCCACCGACCGGCCGGAGCGGCTTAATGTCTGCCGGCAAATCTCTCGACCCTCGATGCGTCTTCGCGGGCCGCAAACCCCGGGATTGAAGATGCGTGCGCGGCAACTCGAAGTCTTCTGTATGCTCATGCGCTGTGGCACCGTCACCGGCGCCGCCGCGATGTTGAACATTTCTCAGCCGGCGCTGAGCCAGATTCTCCTGCATGCCGAAGACCAACTCGGGTTCAAACTGTTCGATCGGGTGCGCGGACGGCTGGTTCCGACCCAGGAAGCGGAAGAACTCTATCCGGAAGCCGATCGCATCTTCTCCGAACTCGACGCCCTGCGCCGCCGCACCGTCGACATGCGCCACGGCCGCACCGGCCTCGTCCGGCTCGCCGCCTCGGCGCCACCCTCGATGTCGATCGTCCCGCGAGCGCTGGTCTCCTTTCGCGAGGCGCATCCCGACATCGTCGTGCGCTCGCTGATCGCCCCGATGGTCAACATCGTCGACATGCTGCGCAACGGCGACGTCTCGATCGGCGTGGCGATGAACAATCTGCCCCGCCACGACATCGACGTGGAGACGGTCGGTCACGCCGAACTCGTCTGCGTCCTGCCGGTCGGCCACCGGCTGACGGCGCTCGACGAGATCGGCTTCCCCGATCTCAGGGAAGAGACGCTGATCTCCTATCGCGCCGACACCCTGCCGGCGCGCCTGCTCGCGGCGGCGGCCGAATCGGAGGACTTTCCCTACGTCCCGGCGATCGAGATCGACCTGTCGATCACGGCGATGCCCTTCGTGCGCGACGGGCTCGGTGTCGCCATCGTCGACGGGCTGTTGCCCTGGGATCTCTTTCCCGGCGTCGTGCGCCGCCCGTTCCGGCCTCACATCCCCGTCCCCATCGCCATCCTCACCAGCAAGGACCGCCCCCTGTCGGGACCGCACGAGCTGATGCGGGACTATCTGCGCACCGTCTGCCGCAATCTTCGCCCGGGCGAGACCGACGCCGCCGGCTGAGAGGCCGGCGCGCCCCGACCGGCGCCGCGCGCTCAGAGCGTCACCTCCGGCAGGTCCGGGAAGCGTGCCCTGAGCCCGGCGAAGGCGGCGACCACCACGTCGACGTCGTCCGGGCCGGCGGGCGGCGTCTCGCCGACCTCGCGGAAGATCGCGTGTTTGGCGAAATAGCGCCAATTGACGGGAATGCCGGCCAGAATCCGGGTGAGCGCCCGATAGCGGGCCGGCGTCCAGACCGCCTCGAAGGCGTCGCGATCGGGGCCGAGACCGCTCTCCGCGCCGCGCGTCCGCGCCATGTCGGCCCTGAGCCGTGTGGTCGCGGCGAGATCCGCGAGCCCGCTCGCATCGAGGACGACGCCATAGCGCTCACGGGCATGTTCCACGCCGACGAAGCCGCGGCGGACGTCGGTGACGATCTCTTCGACCGGCCGAGTCAGGGGATCGCCCCAGCCGCCGGCCCCCGGCCCCTGCAGGCGGATGACGTCGCCGGGCTCGCAATGGACGATGTCGACCGAGCCGAGTTCCTCCGGCGCGGGCCCGTCGGGATTGCGGGTGAAGCGCGACTTGCGCCCGGCCTCGCCGCCCGAGAGCCCCCAGGAGGCGAAGCGCGAACGGTCGCGGTTGCGCGCCGTCACCATCGACTGCGGCGCGGCGAGGCGGAACTCCATCTCGAGCGCCGAGCCGCCACGCCAGCGGCCGGGACCGCCGGAATCGGGAACGAGGCCGTACCGCAGAATATCGATCGGCACTTCCGCCTCGTTGATCTCGACCGGCGTGTTCTTGAGATAGGACATGTTGGCGCCGCAGCCTTCCGCCCCGTCGGCCAGCGGGCCGCCGCCGGCGCCGCCGCCGACCGGGCCGATCGAGGCCATGATCTGCCGGCCGTCGCGGGTCGAGGTGCGCACGTTGAGGATCGACAGGCCGTTGCCGGGCGAGGCCGGCATGCGGTCCGGCACGATCTGGGCGAAGGCGCCGAAGACCGCCGTCTGGGCGAGGTTCGACAGGAGGCTGCGCATGCCGACCGCCGCCGGTTTCACCGGATTGACGACGCTGCCCTCGGGCAGGATCGCGGTGACCGGACGCACCAGGCCGTAGTTCAGCATCACCGTCGGGTCGAGGCAGTAGAGCGCGTAGACGACGCCGACCATCACCAGCGAATGGCGCGGATTGCCGCCGGTCGGCATGTTGAGCGAGGAGGCGAGCTGCGGATCGGAGCCGGTGAAGTCGACCTCGAGATCGCTGCCCTTCACCCGGAGCGTCACCGCGATGCGGACGGGGTAACCGCCGGTCTGATCCTCGTCGGCATAGTCGGCGAAGAAATATTCGCCGTCCGGCAGATCCGAGATGATCGCGCGGGCCTGCCGCTCGGCATAGTCGAGGAGTTCGCCGAGACCGGAGGCGAAGTCGTCGACGCCGAAACGGTCGACGATGTCGCGGATCTTGCGCACGCCGACCTCGGTGCAGGCGATCTGGGCGAGGAGATCGCCGTGGTTCTGCTCGGGCAGGCGGACGTTGGTCTCGATGAGGGCGAGGAGATCCTCGTTCAACTTGCCGTCGCGCATCAGCCGCATCGGCGGGATGCGCAGGCCTTCCTGGTGGACCTCGGTCAGAGTGCGCGACAGCGAGGCCGGCACGGCGCCGCCGACGTCGGTGTTGTGGATGTGGTTGCCGACGAAACAGACGAGGCGATCGCCGTGGAAGACCGGGCGCCACATGTGGAGGTCGGGGGCGTGGGTGGCGACGAAGCCCGAATATGGATCGGAGACCACCCAGATGTCGCCGTCGCGATAGTCGCGACCGCCGAGCACCCGCGAATAGTCGAGGCCGGTGTACCAGGTGGCGCCGAGGGTGGTCGGCGAGGCGACCGTCAGGCCCTCCGGCGACAGCACCTGACAGGAGAAGTCCTCCGTTTCCTTCACGAAGGTGGAATGGGCGGTGCGCATCAGCGTGAAGCCCATGCTCTCGGCGGCGGCGGCGCAGAAATTGGCGAGAACCCGGATCTTCGCGGGCGACGAGGCCGTCATGGTCACTCTCCCTCGGTGATGCGCAGATTGGCGAAACGGTCGACGCGGACGCGGAAGCCGGGCGGCACCACCGTCGTCGTGTCGTCCTGGAGGACGACCGCCGGACCTTCGAAGCGACGACCGGCGCCGAGGTCGACGCGGCGGAAGAGGCCGACGTCGCGGGTCTTTCCGTCGATGCGGATCGCGACCGTGCGGAAGGGGGTCGCGAGCCCGTCGACCTCCTCCGCCGTCGGCACCTTCGGCTTGACGGTCGCGCCGGCGACGACCAGCCGCAGCGTCACGATCTGGATCGCGGCGTCGCGGTCGGCGTGGCCGTAGAGCCGTTCGTGCTCGGCGTGGAAGGCCTCGGCCAGCCCCGACCCGTCGCCCTCGAACATGGCGGCGTCGAGCGGCGTCTCGATCTCGAAACTCTGACCGCGATAGCGCATCTCGGCCGAGCGCAGGAGAACGTGGTCGCCGTGATGGCCCTGATCGTTCCGCAACCAGCGGATCGCCCGCTCTTCGAGGGCCGCGAAGGCGGCCGCGAACTCGGGCAGCCGCTCCGGGCGGAGATCGGCATAGACGGTCTCGATGAAGTCGTTCTTGACGTCGGCGATGAGCCCGCCGAGGGCGCTGAGCACGCCCGGAGTGGGCGGCACCACCACCTCGCGCATGTGCAGCTCGCGGGCGAGGAAACAGGCGAGCATCGGCCCGGCGCCGCCGAAGGCGAGGAGCGAGAAGTCGCGCGGATCTATGCCGAACCGCGAGATCAGGCCGGAGACCCCGGCGAACATGCTGGAGACGGCGATCTCGATGATCGCCTCCGCCGTCGCCTCGACGCTCTGGCCGGTCTTCTCCGCGAGCGGCGCGATCGCGGCGCGGGCGAGCCCGGCGTCGACCGTCACCGTGTCGTAGCCGAGGCCGGAATGGCCGACGAGGCCGAGGGTGACGAAGGCGTCGGTGATGGTCGGCTTCTCGCCGCCCTTGCCGTAACAGGCGGGACCCGGGGTCGAGCCGGCGCTCTCCGGGCCGACGCGCAGCGCGTTCTGGCGATCGACCCAGGCGATCGAGCCGCCGCCCTCGCCGATCGAGGAGACCGACACCGAGGGGATGTAGATGCGGAAGTCGCCGATCTGCTCGCCGATGCCGAAGGCCGGACGGCCGCCGGTGATCACCGCGACGTCGGCGCTGGTGCCGCCGATGTCGAGGCTGAGACAATCCCGGATGCCGGTCGTCTCGGCGACGAAGGCGGCGCCGATGACGCCGGAGGCGGTGCCCGACAGGATCATGTCGACGCAGCGCGTCTTGCCTTCCTCCGCCGTCATCAGGCCGCCGTTCGACTTGGTCAGGCGCGGTTCCGGCGCGACTCCGGCCGCCTTCAACGCCGCCTGCAACTGCGTCAGATAATGGGCGACGCGCGGCTGCACATAGGCGCCGATCACCGCGGTGATGGTGCGTTCGTATTCGCGAATGATCGGCCAGGTGTGGGCGGAGAGGAAGACCGGCAGGCCGGTCTCGGCGGCGACGATGCGGCCGACCGCCTCCTCGTGGGCGGGATTGCGATAGGAGTGGAGGAACGCCACCACGACGCCCTCGGCGCCGGCGGCCAGCGCCGCGCGGGCGGCGGCCCGTGTCGCCTCGACGTCGATCGGGCGGGTCTCGCGGCCCTCGGCGTCGAGCCGCTCCGGAATGCCCCACACCATGTCGCGCGAGATCAACGGTTCCGGGCGCTTGGAGAGAAGATTGTACATGTCGGGGATCTTCAGCCGCTCGAGCTCGAGCACGTCGCGGAAGCCCTCGGTGGTCATCAGCGCCAGCTTCAGTCCCTTGCGCACGATCACCGTGTTGATGCCGACGGTGGTGCCGTGGGTGAAGTAGCCGATCTCCTCGGGGCGGATGCCGTAGAGCTCGGCGGCGCGGGCGATGCCGCGCGTCACTTCCGCCCCCGGTTCGTCCGGCCGTGAGAACACCTTCAGACTGCGCAGCTCTCCCGTTTCTTCGTCGAGAAAGGCGAAGTCGGTGAAGGAACCGCCGATGTCGACGCCGACGCGATGGGTCATCTTGCCTCCGGGGCTGGTGTCCGCCGGCCGGCCGCGAGATCCGCGCCGTCCGGGGAGGGGGAAACGACGGGACGATCAGGCGACGACGCGCCGCTCCGCTTCGGCGAGTTGCGCCTCGGCGTGACGGCAGGCGGCGGCGCGACCGGGCGCGGTCTCCCGCAACACCGGCGCGGCGGCCGTGCACTCCGGCGTCACGCGCGGGCAGCGCGGCGCGAAGTGGCAGCCGGGGGGCGGGGAGAGCGGCGAGGGGATCTCGCCTTCGATCGGCTTCATCTCGACCAGCACCTCGCCCTCGGCGGCGATGCGCGGCACGCTGTCGAGAAGCGCGGCGGTATAGGGATGCGCCGGGCGGCGGAAGACCTCCTCGGTCGGTCCCAGCTCGACGATGCGGCCGAGATACATCACGGCGACGCGGTCGCTGACGTGGCGGACCACCGAGAGATCGTGGCTGATGAAGACCGAGGTGAGGTTCAGCTCGCGTCGGAGCTCGAGGAAGAGGTTGATCACCTGCGCCTGGATCGAGACGTCGAGCGAGGCGACCGGCTCGTCGCAGACGAGCACCTTCGGTTCCATCGCCAAGGCCCTGGCGATGGCGATGCGCTGGCGCTGGCCGCCGGAGAATTGGTGCGGATAGCGGCCGGCCAACGACGGATCGAGGCCGACCCGCTCGAACCAGTGCTCGACATGGGCCCGGGCGCCGCCGCGCGACACGACGCCGTGGGCGATCGGCCCCTCGGCGACGGCGTCGCCGACCTTCATGCGCGGATCGAGCGAGGCGAAGGGATCCTGGAAGACGGTCTGGACCGCCGTCGTGGTCTTGCGGCCATCCTCCATCACCGGCTGACCGTCGATCCGGATCGTGCCCTCGCTCGGGGTGTGGATGCCGGCGACGATGCGGCCGAGCGTGCTCTTGCCGCAGCCGGATTCGCCGACGAGGCCGAGCGTCTCGCCCATCGGCAGGGTGAGGCTGACGTCGGAGACCGCGCGCAACACCGGCGGCGGACCGGACCGCATCAGCGATCGCGCGATCCACCCGGCGAAGGAGATCCGCGGTCCGAACAGTTTGGTGACGTGTTCGATCGACAGATAGGTGTCGCGATGAGGGCTCATGACGCGATGCTCTCCGAAATCTCGCCGAGGGGATGGCGGCAGCGCCAACCGCGGTCACCGAGGATCGTCATGCCGACCTTCGTCGCGCAGTCGGAGACGGCGTGGGCGCAGCGGCCGGCGAAGGCGCAGCCCGGCGGCAGCGCCAGGAGCGAGGGCGTGGCGCCGGGGATCTGGGCGAGCGGCCGACCCGGCGTCGTCGCGGAGGGCAGACTGTCGAGCAGGCCACGCGTGTAGGGATGGTGCGGCGCGCGCAACACCGCCGACGCCGGGCCCTCCTCCACGATGCGGCCCGCATACATGACGAGGATGCGCGAGGCGATCGCCGAGACGATCGCCAGATCGTGGCTGATCCAGATCATGGCGACGCCGAATTCGCGGGCGAGCGTCCGCATCTCCGCGACGATCTGCGCCTGAATGGACACGTCGAGAGCGGTCGTCGGCTCGTCGGCGACGAGCACCGCCGGACGATGCAGGAGGGCGATGGCGATCGCCACCCGCTGGCGCATGCCGCCGGAGAACTCGTGCGGATAGGCGGAGAGACGAGCGCGCGGCGACGGGATGCCGACCCGCGCCAGCGCCTCGGCGCAGCGATCCGTCGCCGCCTTCTTCGACAGCCTTTCGTGCGCGGCGAGCGCCATCTCCATCTGCCGTCCGACGGTCAGCAGCGGATTGAGGGTGGCGATCGGGTCCTGAAAGATCATCGCGATCTCGCGGCCGCGACGGCGACGCAGCTCCTTCGGCCCCATCCCGACGAGATCGGTGCCGTTCAACCGGATCACGCCGCCGGTGATCCGCCCGGGCGGATCGACGAGGCCGAGCAGCGAGAAGCCGGTGACGGTCTTGCCGGAGCCGGACTCGCCGACGAGGCCGATGATCTCGCCGGCGGAGAGATCGAAGGAGACCCCGTCGACGGCGCGGACGGTTCCGGCCGCGGTGAAGAATTCCGTCCGCAGGTCGCGGACCTCCAGAACCGGGTTCATCGGCGCAGCCTCGGATTGAGTTGGTCGCGAACCTGATCGCCGACGATGTTGATCGCCATGATGAGCAGGATCAGCATCAGTCCCGGGTAGACCGAGATCCAGTAACGGCCGCTCATCATGTAGGGAAAGCCGTTGGAGATGAGCATGCCGAGCGACGGTTCGGTGACCGGCAGACCGAGACCGAGGAAGGAGAGGGTCGCCTCGAGCGAGATCGAGCTGGCGATCTGCACGGTGGCGACGACGATCAGCGGCGGCGCGCAGTTCGGCAGCAGATGGCGGAAGATCACCCGCCGGGCCCCGAGCGGCGTCGCGAGCGCCGCCTCGACGTAGTCCTTGCGCCGCTCCGCCGTCGCCGCGCCATAGGCGGTGCGAGCGAAATAGGCGTATTGGGCGGCGACCAGGGCGACGACCAGCTGCGTCTTGCCCTGACCGAGGAGGGCGGAGAGGACCAGGGCCAGGAGGATCGCCGGGAACGAGAGCTGGAGATCGACGATGCGCATGATCAGCGTCTCGACCCAGCCGCCGACATAGGCGGCGAGCACCCCGAAGGTGGACCCGATCGCGAGCGCGACGAAGCCGGCGGCGAGGCCGATCTCGATGGAGATGCGCAATCCCCAGAAGGTCGCCGACAGGAGGTCGCGCCCCTGCGCGTCGGTGCCGAGCAGGTGGACGTAGCCGCCGGTGCCGACGAAGCCGGGTGGGCGGCGGGCGTCGGCGAGCGCGAGACGCGCCAGATCATAGGGATCCTGCGGCGACAGGAGCGGCGCGAAGATCGCCACCAGCACCAGCACGACGGTGACGATCAGCGCCGCGACCGCCAGCCGATTGAGGCGGAACTCGCGCCAGAACACGCCGAGCGGCGAGACCGGGGCCGGGATCCGGCGCTCGGCGGGGAGGGGGGTCGTCTCCGTGTCGGTCATGCGCTCTGCCGTCCACTGTGAATTCGGGGATCGATCGCCGCGAAGACGAGATCGACGGTGAGATTGATCATCACGAAGAGGAAGGCGGTGAGGATCAGGTAGGCGACCATCACCGGGCGATCGAGCACGGAGATGGAGTCGATGATCAACTTGCCGACGCCCGGCCAGGAGAAGATCGTCTCGGTCACGACCGCGAAGGCGACGGTGGAGCCGAGTTCCAACCCGAACACGGTGATGAGCGGGATCGAGATCAGCTTCAGCACGTGACCGAAGAGGATCCGCGTCTCGGAGATGCCGGCGGCACGGGCGAACTTGACCGTGTCGGAGAGCATCGCCTCGCGGGTGCCGGACCGCGCCAGACGGATCATCATCGCCATCTTGAACAGCGCCAGATTGAGCGCCGGCAGCACGATGTGGGTGAGACCGTCGAGGGTGAGGAAGCTCCAGGGGATGCCGAGGACCGTCACCGTGTCGCCGCGCCCGCCGGCGGGCAACCAGCCGAGCGAAACCGCGAAGGTGAGGATCAGGATCAGGCCGACCCAGAAGGAGGGCACCGAGAAGCCGAGGATCGACAGACCCATGATCACCTTCGCCGCCCAACCGTTCGGCTTCACCCCCGCCCACACGCCGAGCGAGACGCCGACCACGGTGGCGCAGAGGATCGAGATCAGCACCAGTTCGAGGGTCGCCGGCAGACGACCGCCGATCAGCTCCAGAACCGGCATGTTGAAGACGAAGGAGCGTCCGAAGTCGCCGTGCAGCAGATTGCCGATGAAGATCCCGTATTGATCCCACAGCGGCAGATCGAGACCGAGGCGACGGATCGCCTCCTCGCGGATCGCCTGGGAGGCCTCCGGCGGAATCACGATGTCGACCGGATTGCCGACCGCATAGACGCCCACGAAGACGATCATCGACATGACGATCATCACGAGGAGGGCGTGGAAGACGCGTTGAATGACGTATCCGAACATCCGAAGGCGAGCCTCTCGAAAAGCCGCCGGCGATCGATCGTCGCGAAGGAGCTCGATCGCCGGCGCTGGACCATGGTGCCGCCGATCGGCGGCACCGGCTCAATGTTTCTTCGGCTTGATCGAGTAGGAGAGCGTGTCCTGGTCGGTGCGCGGCACGAAGTCGAGCATGCCGGCCTTGGCCGCCCACACCGACTGCAACTGCACGATCGGGATCGCCACCTCGTCGGCGGTCGCCATCGCCATCGCCTCCTCGAAGAGCGCCCGGCGCTTGCCCTCGTCGAGTTCCACCGACCCCTTCTCGATCAGATCGTCGAGGGCCGGGTTCGAATAGGAGAGGCGATTGTAGGCGCCGAGACCCTTGGCCGCGTCCTTGGTGTGGAAGAGCGAGCTGAGCGTATAGGCCGCCTCGCCGGTCAGGGTGCCCCAGCCGTTCATCGAGACGGTGTAGTCGCCGCGCGCCTGCGCCGGGAAATACACCGTCTTGGAGATCGCGTTGACGTTGGTCTTGATGCCGATGGCGCTCAGCATCTGGCCCAGGCCCTGGCAGATCGCGCCGTCACCGGGAAGGCGATCGGCGGTGCAGTAGAGATCGATCTGGAAACCGTCCGGAAAGCCCGCCTCGGCGAGCAGCTTCTTGGCGGCGGCGGGATCGTATTTCGGATCCGGCACCGCGTTCGAATAGCCGAAGAAGCCGGCCGGCATGACCTCCTTGGCCGGCTTGCCGAGACCCTCGAGCACCACCTCGACCATGGTCTTGCGGTCGATGGCGAGATCGAAGGCCTTGCGCACGCGCAGGTCGGTGAAGGGGTTCTTCGGCAGCGGCGACCCGTCCTTGGCGCGCACGCCCGGCATCTTGTCGGGGCGCTGGTCGAGCAGCATGTTCATCACGTAGATGCTGTCGCCGACGAAGGTCTGGACGGAACGGTCGCGGCCGAGCTGGACGTAATCCGCCGACGAGACGTCGGTGATGAGGTCGACCTGTCCCGACTTCAGCGCGGCGAGGCGGGAGGCGTCGTTCGGCATCTCCTTGCGGACGACCTTCTCCCAGGCGGCCGGACCGCCCCAATAGGCCGGGTTGCGCTCCAGCACGACTTCGCCCTTGGGCTCCCAATGGACGTAGCGGAAGGGCCCGGTGCCGATCGTCGCCTTGCCGCTGTTGAAGCCTTCCGCCGCGGTCTCCCGGGTGGTGAAGTCCTTGGCGGCCTTGGCGTTGACGATGAACAGGCGGACGAAGTCGTAGGGCAGCGACGGGGCGGGGCCGTCGGTGTGGATGTGCACGGTCAGCGGATCGACGATCTCGACGCTCTTCACCCGGCGCACGTAGACGGCCGTCGAGGTCGGGCCGGTGACGATCGGCGGGCGGGCGATCGAGAACTTGACGTCCTCGGCGGTGAAGTCGGAGCCGTCGTGGAACTTGACGCCGGGACGTAGCTTGAATTCCCAGACGTCGGACGCGATCGGCTTCCAGGAGGTGGCGAGCCCCGGCTTGATCTGGAGGTTTTCGTCGGCCCACACCAGCGTGTCGAAGACGTGTTTGGCGACTTCCGCATGGGTTCCGAGCGCCGAATAGTGCGGGTCCATCGATTCCGGCCCACCACGGACGCCGATCGTCAGGGTCTGGGCGGCGGCCACACTGGTCGTCATGGCGAACAGAACGGCAAAGCCGGTCGTCTTGAAGTACGTCATGTTCTTCTCCTCTCGTTGCCGTCGGATCGGTCACCGTGAGATACGCAACCATCTCATGGCAGGCCCCGATCGAAAACTTGCGTAGTATGAACACGACCTGTCAACAAAGCGGCGATTTGAATTCGTTCGCCTCTGTTAAGTCGGCCTTATGGAGCTTCCGTGTATTCTCTTGCCGGCACTTTGAATTGCCCAAAACATGGAACGACTGCCCAAATTCAGGCCGTATACGCTCCACCGGAGCGAGCAGTCGACGGCATCACCCCATCTCGCGACGCGCGCCGGAGGCGATCGAAACCGCCGCCGGCGCCCGCTCAACCGAGCCCGCCGAGGTGCAGCGTCTTGGTCTCGAGATATTCCTCGATGCCTTCCCGGGCTCCCTCGCGGCCGAGGCCGGACTGTTTGATGCCGCCGAAGGGCGTCACCTCGTGCGACACCGCGCCGGTGTTGAGGCCGACGATGCCGAATTCCAGCGCCTCCGAGACGCGGAAGGCACGGGCGAGATCGCGGGTGTAGAAATAGGCGGCGAGGCCGAAGGGCGTGCCGTTGGCGATGGCGAGCGCCTCCTCCTCGGTCTCGAAGCGGAAGATCGGCGCGACCGGCCCGAAGGTCTCTTCCTGGGCGAAGCGCATCCCGGTGGTGGCGCCGGTCAGCACCACAGGATCGGCGTAACGGCGATCGAGATTGCGCGCCGGGGTCACCCGTTCCGCCCCTTTCGCGAGTGCGTCCTCGACATGGGCATCGATCTTGGCGATCGCGGCGGCATTGATCATCGGACCGACGTCGACGCCGGCCTCGGTGCCCGGACCGACCTTCAGCGCCTCGACGCGGGCGGCGAGCTTCGCCACGAAGGCGTCGTGGACGCCGGCCTGGACCAGCAGGCGATTGGAGCAGACGCAGGTCTGACCGCCGTTGCGGAACTTGGAGATCATGGCGCCCTCGACCGCCGCGTCGACGTCGGCGTCGTCGAAGACGATGAAGGGGGCATTGCCGCCGAGCTCGAGGCTGAGCCGCTTCAGGGTCGGGGCGCATTGGGCCATCAACAGCGCGCCGACCCGGGTCGACCCCGTGAAGGAGAGCTTGCGCACCACCGGCGAGGCGGTGAGCGTCGCGCCGATCGTCTCCGGCTTGCCGGTCAGGATGTTGATCACCCCTTTCGGGATGCCGGCACGCTCGGCGAGGACGCCGAGGGCGAGCGCCGAATAGGGGGTGAGATCCGACGGCTTGATCACCATCGTGCAACCGGCGGCGAGACCCGGCGCCACCTTGCGGGTGATCATGGCGTTCGGGAAGTTCCACGGTGTGATGATGGCGCAGACGCCGACCGGCTCCTTGGTGGCGAGGATCCGTTTGCTCTTGACCGGGGTCGGGATGATCTTGCCGTCGATGCGACGGGCCTCCTCGGCGAACCAGCGCACGAAGCTCGAGCCGTAGGCGATCTCGGCGCGCGCCTCGGCGAGCGGTTTGCCTTGTTCGGCGGTGATGATGGCGGCGAGATCCTCGCGGTGCTCGACCATCAGCTGGTACCATTTCATCAGGAGATCGCCGCGCTCGGCATGCGTGAGGGCCTTCCAGCCCTTCATCGCCTCGGCGGCGGCGGCGATGGCGGCCTCGGTCTCCTCGGCGGTGCAGTCGGGCAGGTGGCCGAGCGCCGCGCCGGTGGCGGGGTCGACCACCTCCATGTCGGGCCGGGCGATCCAGGCGCCGCCGATCAGCGCCGCTCGGCGAAACAGATCCTCATCCTTCAACTTCATCTCTGAACTCCTGGCTCGCACTCTCGACCGCGACGAATCTTCCCGCCGTTCGCCCGTCCGGGGGCGAACACGAGGCGAAGCGGCGCCTCACCCCGCCTCGCTTCGATCTTCGCTCTCGGCCATCCACGCTCCGATCGGCGCGGGGCGGACCGGCGCCTGCCCGCGGAGACGCCCCGCGTCGGCGACGCGCAATCCGGCGCGCCCGGCGACGAGTTCCGCCTCCGCCATGTGGCAATAGCGGCCCTGACAACGCCCCATGCCGACCCGGCCGATCGACTTCACCCGATTGACCTCGGCGCCGGCGTAGTCGACCGTCTCGCGCAAGGTGCCGGCGGTGACGCCCTCGCATCGGCACACGACCGTCTCGTCCGGCAGCGCCCGCACCATCGCCGCCGGCCACGGAAAGGCCCGCGCGACACCCTCGGCGAAACGTTCGAGACGGGCGAGCCGGCGCAGGTCGGCGGCGGTGTCGGGGGCCGGGCGGCCGAGATCCTCGAGGCAGGCGGCGGCGGCGAGACGACCCGCCACTTCGGCGCCGTCGGCCCCGAGCAGCCGCAGCCCGTCGCCGGCGAGATAGACCCCCTCGACCGCACGGCCGAAGCGATCGCCGCGCGGCAACCACTGCGCCCAGGTCTCGTTCCACTCGAAGGCGCAGCCGGCGAGATCGGCGAGTTGAGTCTCCGCCCGGAGATGCCACCCGAGGCCGACCATGTCACAGTCGGTGCGCCGTTCACGACCGCCGGCGTCGCGCCAACGGACCGCGACCGGGCCGCGCGCGTCGGCGTCGATCCCCTCGAGGGTCACACCGGCATGATAGAGCCGGCCGAGCCGGGCGCGCATGACGACGCCCCGCAGGGCGACCAACGGACGCGCGGCCATGCCGGAAGCGCCCTGCATCTGGGTCGCCATCGACGCGGTGTCGAGAACCGCAGCGAGGTCGGCGCCGGCGGCCAGAAGCTGCACCGCCACCAGGGTCAGCAGCGGTCCCGAACCGGCGAGCACGATGCGCCGGCCCATCGTCACCCCTTGCGCCTTGAGCGCGATCTGGGTGGCGCCGAGGCTGTAGACGCCGGGGTTCTGCCAGCCCGGCACCGGCGCCAGACGATCGGTCGCGCCGGTGGCGATGATCAGCCGATCATAGGGCACCTCGAACCGTCCGCTCTCGCCGAGCGCCAGCAGACGGCCCCCGGCGATCGCCAGCACCGAACTGCGCGGCCGGTGGGCGACGCGGCCGTCGGCGACGAGCCGGTCGAAGAGCCCGTGCAGGGCCCGCGCCTTGCCGGCCTCGGAGCCGTAGAGCGTCTCCGGCGAGCGGACGAACCCGTCCGGCGGGCGGCGATAGATCTGGCCGCCGGCTCGCGCGCCCTCGTCGATCACGGTCGGGTGGAGCCCGGCGGCGACCAGTGTCTCGGCGGCGCGAATGCCGGCCGGGCCGGCCCCGACGATCGCCACGCGCGGGGTTTCGTCGACGGTCATGGCCAATCTCCCGGGGCTTCGCTCAGGAGCCGCATGCCCTCGGCGAGCGGCGTCGAACAGGCGCGCAGACGCGGGCCCTTCTCCTGCCAGACCCAACAGTCCTGGCAGGCCCCCATCAGGCAGAAGCCGGAGCGCTGCTCCGGACCGAATTCGGATCGGCGCAGGGCCGGGGCGACGGCGAGGATCGCCGTCAGTACCGTGTCGCCGGCGAGCCCGGAACGGGCCGCGCCGTCGAGGAAGAAGCGCAGCATCGGGCGCTCCGTCTCCGCGAGGCGGACGATCCGGCCGCCCGTCGGCGTCTCGGACCCTGGCGTGGTCATTCGGCGGCCTCCTTCACGGGAGCGGTCGGCTGCGGCATCTCGGGGAAGCGAGCGCGGACCTCGGCGAGCGCGGCGGCGACACCCTCGGCGCCGGAACGTCCCTTCATCCGCCGGAAGATCTCGGTCTTGGTGAAGAAGCGCCAATGGATCGGCAGGCCGGCGAGGGTCTCGGTGAGAAGGTCGTAGGCCTCCCGCGTCCACTGCGCCTCGTAGGCGAGGCGTTCGGGGCCGTAGTGGAAGTGTCCCTCCGGCGCCGGGAAGGTGGCGCGCAACGCCGTGGTCGCCGCCTCGTCGACGACGCCGTCGCGGATCACCACGCCGTAGTCGCGTTCGGCCGCCTCCGCCGAGACGTAACCCTGCTCGACGTCGCGGGCGACGCGCCACGGTTCCCGGTCGATCGGATTGCCACGACCGCCGCCGCCGGCGGAGCGCAGCTCGAGGACGTCGCCGGGCTGCAACACCGCCGTGTCGATGTTGCCGAGGCGGCGCGCCTCCGGGGTGCCCGGGTTCACCACCATGTCGGAGAGGCCGGCGGCGCGGCCGCCGAGCACGCCCCACGGGCGGAAGATCGAGCGGTCGCGGTTGCGCGCCGTGATGCGGCTGTCGGGGGCGAAGACGCGGAAGGCGAGCTCGGTGGCGAGACCGCCGCGCCAGCGCCCCGGTCCGCCGCTGTCCTTGGCGAGCCCGTATTTGACGAATTCGATCGGGGTCTCGGTCTCGGTGAGCTCGATCGGGGTGTTCTTCAGATAGGCGGCGTCGGCGCCGGAGCCGTTGGTGCCGTCGCGATGCGGCATGCCGCCGGCGCCACCGACGACCGGATTGACCGCGGCGATGATCGTGCGGGCGGTCTTCTCGTCGGTGGTCATCACGTTGACGATGCAGTTGTTGCCGGCCGGCGCCGCCGGCAGCAGATGCGGCACGGCCTGGCCGAAGCCGCCGAAGATCACCGAACGCAGTCGCGCGCAGGTGAGCGAACGCATGCCGACCGCCGCCGGATAGGACGGGTTCAGCACCGTGCCCTTCGGCGTGATGCAGGTGAACGGGCGGGTGAGGCCGGTGTTGAGCAGGATCTTCGGATTGATCGTGTAGAGGACGTAGTAGATGCCGACGAGCAGAATGGTGTGGCGCGGGTCGCCGCCCGACGGCACGTTGAGCGAGGAGGCGAGCTGCGGGTCGGAGCCGGTGAAGTCGAGGATCGCCTCGTCGCCGCGAATGGTCAGCGTCAGCTTGAGCCGGCAGGGATTGGCCTCGACCGAGTCTTCGTCGGCATAGTCGACGAATTCCCACGTGCCGTCCGGCATGGCGCGCAACAGGTCGCGGGCCTGTGCCTCGGCGTGATCGAGCAGAGCCTCGACGCCCTCGAGGAAGGCCTCCTTGCCGAACTTCTCGACCATGGCGAGGACCTTGCGCTCGCCGGTGTTGAGCGCGCCGACCAGTGCCTTGATGTCGCCGATGTTGAGATCGGGCTTGCGCACGTTGGTCGTCATGATCTTCAGGATCTTCTCGTCGAAGACCCCTTCGTTGACGAGCTTCATCGGCGGGAAGCGGATGCCTTCCTGATAGATCTCGGTCAGCGCCCGCGACAGCGAGGCCGGCACCGCGCCGCCCATGTCGGTGTTGTGGATGTGGCCGCCGGTCCAGGCGACGATCTCGCCCTCCCAGAACACCGGCTTCCACAGATGGGTGTCGGGCGCGTGGGTGGCGACGAAACAGGCATAGGGATCGTTGGTGAAGGCGACGTCGCCGGGCTTGTAGTCGTCGATCATGTCGATCGCCCGGCCGTAGGTCAGGCCCGGATACCAGGTCGCGCCGAGATCCATCGGCACGCCGAACGTGTCGCCGCGCCGGTTCATCAGCATCACGGTGAAGTCTTCCGTCTCCTTGACGAAGGCGGAATGGGCGGTGCGGTGCAGCGTGTGGGCCATGTTCTCGGCCGCGGCACGGGCGTGGTTCGCCAGAACCTGGAGGGTCATCCGATCGAACATGGCGATCACTCCGCGAAGGTCAGGTGCAGATTGAGGTGACGGTCGACGTGGGCACGGGCGCCGGCCGGAATGGCGAAGGTCGTGTCTTCCTGGGCGACGACCGCGGGACCCGAGAAGCCGCCTCCCGGCATCAGCGCGTCGCGCAGATAGAGCCCGATCGTCTCGATCGCGCCGCCGGTGTAGACCGGGATCCGGCGTTCGGCCCTCGCCGGCGCCTCGACCTCCTCGGCCTCGGGAAAGGCGAGGGCGGGCCCTGCTCCGATCGCCGACAGGCGCAGGTTGACGATCTCGATGCGGCCGTCCGGATCGTAGAAGTCGTAGAGGCGCTGGTGCGTCTCGTGGAAGCCGGCGGCGACGGCGGCGAGATCGCCGGTCGTCACCCATTTCGGATCGAGGCCGACCTCGATCTCGTAGCTCTGGCCGGCGTAGCGCATGTCGGCCGACATCTCGAGATCGGCCGCCCCGGCATGACCCTGGGCGGCGAGCCAGTTGCGGCCTTCCGCCGCCATCGCGGCGAAGGCGTCGCGCAGCGTCGGCGCCAGATCGTCGGTGAGATCGGCGAAGAGCGTGCGGATGAAGTCGCCGCGCAGGTCGGCGACGAGGCCGCCGAGGGCGGAGACCACGCCCGGCCGGCGCGGCGCCATCACCCGCGCCATGCCGAGCTCGCGGGCGAGGAAGGCGCCGAGCATCGGGCCGCCACCGCCGAAGGGCATCAGCGTGAAGTCGCGCAGGTCGACGCCGGCGCGGGAGGCGAGCTTCTCCACCTCGACGAACATCTCGGAGACCGCGATGTCGAGGATCGCCTGGGCGGTCTCTTCGAGCGACCGGCCGAGCTTCTCGGCCAGACGGCCGACGGCGGCGCGGGCGAGGCCGGTCTCCATCTTCAATTGCCCGTAGGCCATCTGGCTGTGGCCGAGCCAACCGCAGACGACCATCGCGTCGGTCACGGTCGCGTTCTCGCCGCCGCGTCCGTAGCAGGCCGGACCGGGCGTCGAACCGGCCGATTCCGGGCCGACCCGGAGCACGCCGCGATCGTCGACGGTGGCGATCGAACCGCCGCCGATGCCGATCGAGGAGACCGACACCGAGGGGATGTAGAGCGGGAACTCGCCGATCAGCTCGCCGGTGCCGAACTGGGCGTCGCCGTCGATGATCAGCGCGAAGTCGGCCGAGGTGCCGCCGATGTCGAGGGTGAGGACGCGCGTCTCGCCGGCCTGGCGGGCGAGCCAAGCGGCGCCGATGACGCCGGAGGCGGTGCCCGAGAGCAGCATGTTGACGCAGGAGCGCTTGCCCTCGGCGGCGTTCATCAGGCCACCGTTCGACTTGGTCAGCATCGCGCGGGCCGGCACGCCGCGCGCGGCGAGCCGATCCTCGAGCGCCGTCAGGTAACCCGAGACGCGCGGATGGACGTAGGCGTTGAGGATGGTGGTGGTGGTGCGCTCGTATTCACGGATCACCGGCCACACCTCGGCCGAGGTGAAGACGAAGAGCTCCGGGGCGAGCCGGGCGATCTCCGCCTTGACCCGCGCCTCCTGAGCGTCGTCGCGCCAGGCGTGCAGGAAGGCGACGACGATGCCGACGGCCCCCTTGGCCACGGCGCTCGCGACCGCCGTGGCGACCGCCGCCATGTCCGGGGCGACCGTCTCGGTCCCGTCGGAGCGCAGCCGCGCCGGAATGCCGAACACCATGTCGCGGCGGATCAGCTGATCGGGCCGCGCGCAGAACAGCGAATAGGTCTCCGGCATGCGGAGCCGCGCCAGTTCGATGACGTCCTCGAAACCGGCGTTGGTGAGGAGCGCCAGCGTCGCGCCCTTGCGCTGAATGATCGTGTTGATGCCGACCGTGGTGCCGTGGACGAAACGGGTCACCGTCTCCGGCGCCAGTCCCTCGCGTTCGGCGAGCAGCGTCAATCCGGTCATCAGCTCGGCGCCGGGGTCTTCCGGCGTCGTCAGGACCTTGAGCGAAGCGACGCGCCCCGACCGGGTCTCGAGTGCACAGAAGTCGATGAAGGTTCCGCCGATGTCGACGCCGATCTTCCAGTCGGCGGCCCGGCGCTCCTCGGCGTTCGCGGTGTCGACACCGTTCATGATGAGCCCTTTCCTCTTGTCCCCGAAAGGCTGACACGGGGGTCGGGGGAGGGTCCAAGAGCCAATGAGCGCAATGACATAAGTCATGCTTATGCGGTCGCGGTGAGCCTCCGCGCACCCATAGATCCTACTTATGAGCACCCGCCGAACCCGCCTTTGACGGCGCCGCAGGGGGTCGGCAAGGTCGCCCGGATCGGCAGGAGATCCGCAAGGAACGGACGGAGACGGACATGGACGTGATCGTGCTCGGCGGCGGACTGATGGGGGCCTCGTCCACGTATTTTCTCGCTCGGCGCGGGGTGAAGGTGACCCTGATCGAGCGCAACCGCGTCGGCACCGGCGCCACGGTCGCCTCCTTCGGCAACATCCGCCGCACCGGCCGCTACCTGCCGCAGCTGCCGCTCGCGCATCGCTCGCGGGCCCTGTGGGGCGAGGCGGAGAAGCTGCTCGGCCGTGACGTCGAATTCCGTGCCACCGGCCACATCCGGCTGGTGTTCGACGAGACGGCGCTCGCCGAGATGCGGGCCTATGCGGAGGCCGCCAAGCCCTGGGGTTTCGACCTCGAGGAGCTCGGCCCCAACGAGATCCGCTCGCGCTTTCCGGGCATCGGCCCCGAGGCGATCGCCGCCTCGTGGTCGCCGAAGGACGGATGCGGCAATCCCCGCCTGATCGCCCCGGCCTTCGCCGATGCCGCCCGCCGGCTCGGCGCCGAGATCGTCGAGGAGGCGGCGGTCTCCGAGGTCGTCCGCGACGCGGCCGGCTTCCGAGTCATCACGTCGAAGGGCACCTTCGCCGCCGAAGCCCTGCTCAATACCGCCGGCGCCTGGGGCCCGCGTCTCGCCGCCCGCTTCGGCGAGACGGTGCCGCTCGTCTCGCGCGGGCCGCAGATGGGCGTCACCGAACCGCTGCCGCATCGGGTGCTGCCGGTCGTCGGCATCTGGGCTACCGTGCCCGGCACCGACGGCTATCTGCGCCAGGTCGAGCGCGGCAACATCGTCTTCGGCGGCGCGGCCGAGCGCACGCCGGTCGATCTCGATCTCGGCCACGCCAAGGCCGATCCACGGCGGCTGCCGGCCCAGTTGCGTGCTCTGGTGAAACTCCTGCCGGCGCTCGCCGAAGTGTCGGTGATCCGCACCTGGTCGGGCTGCGAAGGCTACGTCGCCGACATGTTGCCGGTGATGGGGGCGTCGGCGACCACCCCCGGTCTCTTCCACGCCTTCGGCTTCAGCGGCCACGGCTTCCAGCTCGGCCCCGGCGTCGGCGACGTGATGGCCGAGCTGATCGCCACCGGCAAGACCGACACGCCGCTCGCCGACTTCCGCGTCGACCGCTTCGCCGCTCCGGCCGCCTGAGGCGGGGCGCCGAAGCGTGGAACGCCCCGCCGAGCCGGCGGGGCGGGGCGCCTCACCGCACGTCGGCGGAGGCCGTCTCGCGATCGAGCGCGTCGAGATTGGCGCCGTCGAGCGGGCGAGTGCCGCGCTCGATCTCGTGGATCATCTCGATCAGCCGCGCCGTCACCGGGGTGGCGATGGCGCGCGTCGCACCGATCTCCACGACCGGGCCGATCTGCGCGTCGACCTCGGTCGGCCGCCGACGGACCGCCAGATCGCGCCAGATGCCGGAATGCGACTTGGTCGAGCGACGGTTGTGGGCGACCATCCGATCGAAGGAATCGGCGATCGCCGCCGCGTCGGCGCCGGGCGCGAAGGCGGCCGGTTCGAAACCGTCGAAGGCCTGCGTCTCGACCCCCTCGGCCGCCGCGACGCCGCCGACCTCGCGGCCGAGCCGCACCAGCACCTCGCGCCACCGCGGTTCCGCCAAGGCGTCGGCGATGCTCTCGTTCGTCAAGGCGGTGGCGAAGAGCAGGGCGCCGTAGATCAGCTTGCCCCAGAGATAGCCCCAGATGTTCGGGGTCAGGACGGCGTCGGTGTCGAAACCGCGCATCAGCTCCCACAGCGCCTCGATTCGCGCCGTGCGGGCGCCGTCGAGCTCCCCGACCACGACCGCGCCGCGACCGCCGTAGTGGACGACGCCCGGCTCCAGCCAATCGGCGCCGAAATTGACGAAGCAGCCGATGGTGCGGAGCGGGCCGACCACCTCGGCGATCTCGCGCTCGTTGAGCCCGTTCTGGGCCGAGACGACGAAACCGTCGGCGGCCAGATGCGGCGCCAGCGCCAGCGCCGCGGCGCGGGTGTGATGCGCCTTGACGCAGAGGAAGACCTCACGGAAGACGCCGGTCAGTTCCGAGGGCAGGAAGGCCGGCGCGGTGACGGAGGCGGTGAAGATCGGCCCCTCGATGCGCAGCCCCTGCGCCCGGATCGCGGCGACATGATCGGCGGCGACGTCGACGAAGACGACGTCGCGACCCTGCCGCCGAAACGCGGCGCCGAGGGTGCCGCCGATGGCGCCGGCACCCCAGATCAGGATCGGTTCGCTCATGCCCACGGCCCCTCGAGCAGGGCCCGCGTCTCCGCCACCGCGACCTTCCAGACCTCATCCATGTCGGCGTCGGAACGCAGATAGCGGCCGCCGTAGTTGCCGTCGCCGAGTTCGGCGCGGGTCGCCTCGGGATCCATCAGCTTCAGCCGCGCCACGTCGACCATCGGCTTGCGCTCGTCGGGGAAGACGACGCCGGGAAGGCGCGTCCACGGGAAGTTCTCCATCCAGGAGGCGTGCGAGGCGACCGGATCGATCGCCTTGACCCGGGCCAGCGTCTCCGGCGCGTTCCACCAGTTGTGGAACTTGACCACGAAGCCGGGATTGTCGGCCATCCATTCGAGCGCCAGCGCCGCCGCCGGCTGATTGCCGCCGTGGCCGTTGACGACCAGGATGCGTCGGAACCCGTGCCGCTTCATCCCGTCGAGAATGTCGCGGACGAGCCGCACATAGGTGTCGACGCGCAGCGTGATGCTGCCCGGAAAGCCCATGAAATAGGGCGAGAGACCGTAGGAGACGACCGGGAAGACCGGCACGCCGAGCGGCTCGGCCGCATCGACCGCGACCTTTTCGGCGAGGATGGCGTCGACGGCGAGCGACAGGTCGCAGTGCTGTTCGGTCGAGCCGAGCGGCAGGATCGCCCGATCGTCGACCGCCAGACGGGCCTCGACCCCTCGCCAGTTCATCTCCGAAATCTTCATCGCTCGGCCTCTCTCTTCGCGGTCGTGGGCCCCGACCCTTCGATCAGCGGACGCACCAGTCGGTCGACGTCGCCGAGATCGGGGGCATGGCGGTATTCGATCGTCCGGGCACCCGCCGGCGCCAGCGCGCGCGCCTCCTCGGCGCCGGTCGCGTGGACCACCACGTCGCGATCGGCGAGCAACTCGGCGAGGCCGGCATCGCCGACGGTGGCGACGACGACGTCGTGGCAATGGGCGGCGAACTGCAGCACGCCGGTGCGCAGGATCGGCAGGAAGGAGACGAAGCGCGACACTGCCCCGATCCGCGCCATCGGATCGAGCGAGGCGAGGGCGAGGCGCGTCGCCTCCGACGGGATGAAGCGGATCGCCACGATTTCGGCGTCCGGGAACATCTCCTCGTATTGCGGCCGGAGCGTCAGGAAGGTGACGATCAGATCGGCCGCCGCGACACGGCCCCGGAGCGCCGGGTCGGCGGCCATCGCGTCGAGCGTGACCGGCAGCACGGTGGCGCCGTCGCCGATCCGCGCGGCGATCAGCTCGGCATAGCTGCGGGTCGCCTCCTCGAAGAGGCCGCCGACGACGATGACGCGGCGCGGGCCGAGCGCCGAGCGCCGGGCGATGCGGGCCTCGAGCAGCATGCGGACCTCCGCGGCACCGAGCCCCCGCACCTCCGCCTTGTCGAGCAGTTCGTCGATGTCGCGACGCAAGCTCTCGGCGTCGGTGCGGGCCGCGCTCTGGGCGCGGGCGCTGTCGGCGACGAAGGTGCCGGCGCCGGTGCGGGCCTCGACCAGACCATCGCGTTTCAGCTCGGCATAGACCTGGCTCACCGTCATCGGCGCCACGTCGAGTTCCTCGGCGAGTTCACGCACCGACGGCAGCGCCGCCCCCACCCCGAGATCGCCGAAGGAGATCGCGTATTCGATCATGCCTCGGATCTGGCGGCGGATCGGCACGTCCGATCCACGGTCGAGAAAGAAATCCATCCACGCCCTCCAAAAGTACCATCATATTAGGACACTCGATCGCGGGCTCGCAAGGGACTCCCCACGATCACTGCAAAATTTCGACACGTCCTCGCGCGCGCGTACCATGCCGGCACCAGATCGTTCTCCATCTCTAGGACGGACCAGCACCGGCGATCCGGCGACGCGGCACATTTCACGGGACGCGCGGCGGCCGAGCGCCGGGATCACCGGCGCGGCCCATAACAGAAGGGCATGGTCACATAAGAGAATCCAATAGTGATATAGTTCAACAGCACAATTTTTGCCCATGGCTGCGCATATTCTCGTCTTTGGCCGGAAATTCCCATCGTTCTGCATTGACACGACGGCTCATGGCGTCGACTGTTCCATCAACACATGACATTCGACCGTTTCCCTGCCTGTCGAGCGCTTGCGCCGGCCCGGCGGAGAGCGGTTCGGAGGGAGGCTCACGACGATGCTGCGATATGTCGGGGGACGCTTGGCTGCGATCATGGCCCTCGCCTTCGGGATCAGCGTCCTCGTCTTCCTGATGATCCGTCTCATTCCCGGCGATCCGATCATCGCGCTGCTCGGGGCCCAGGCCGGCGACAAGGAGCTGATCCTGAGGCTGCGCAGTCAGCTCGGGCTCGACGAGCCGATGATCACCCAATACGTCGATTGGCTCGGCAACGTGCTGCGCGGCGACTTCGGCTATTCCTACGGCCATCAGCGGCCGGTCGCCGAACTGCTCGCGGTCAACTTCGGCCCGACGCTCCAACTCACCCTCGCCGCGCTGATCCTCTCGGTCGCCTTCGGTCTCTTCCTCGGCACGGCCGCCGCGGTGAAGCGCAACCGGCTGCCCGACACGCTCGGCATGGGCGTGGCACTCGCCTTCATGTCGATCCCGAGCTTCTGGCTCGGCCTGTTGCTGATCCTCGCCTTCGCGGTGACATGGCCGATCTTCGACGTGGTCGGCGGCACCTCGGCGAGAGGGCTGGTTCTGCCGGCGGTGACGCTCGCGCTCGGCACGATCGGCTTCAACGCCCGTTTCGTGCGCTCCTCGATCCTCGCCATCCAGGTCCAGAAACACGTGTTGACGGCGCGCGCCAAAGGCCTGCGGCGGTCGGCGGTCCTGATCCGCCACGTGCTGCGCAACGCGCTCCTGCCCATCCTGACGGTGGTCGGCCTGCAGATCGGCAATCTGCTCTCCGGCACCGTGGTGGTCGAGACGGTGTTCTCGCGCCCGGGCCTCGGGCGTCTCCTCGTCGATTCGATCCTGTCCAAAGATTATCTGACGATCCAGGCCGTCGTTCTCCTGATCTCGATCGTCTACGCGTTCACCAACTTCGTGGTCGACCTGCTCTATCCGGTGTTCGACCCGCGGATCGCACGGCGATGACGGGGGAGGGGAGAGCGATGACGATCGACGAGACCACGGTGGGCACGACGACGACGCGGCGACGCGAGGGGCGGCTGCGCCGGGCCTTCCGCCACCGTTCGCTTCTCGTCGGCACGGTGCTCTGTGCCGTCCTGGTGGCGCTGGTGACGGCGGCGCCGCTCGTCACCTCGTCCGACCCCAATCTCCAGAACGCCATGCGCACCTTCCTGCCGCCGTCCTGGGACGCTCCGATGGGCACCGACGCCTTCGGCCGCGACATGCTCGCCCGCGTCTTGTGGGGGGGCCGGGTGACGATGCTGGCGAGCCTCTCGGTTGTGGTCATCGGGGCGGTCTTCGGCACCTTGTTCGGCGTCGTTGCGGGCTATCTCGGCGGCGCCGTCGGCTTCGTCATCATGCGGCTGGTCGATCTCCTGCTCGCCTTCCCCGGGATCCTGCTGGCGCTGGCGATCACCGCGATCCTCGGGCCGGGCCTCGTCAACGGCGTCGTCGCGATCTCGATGATCCTGATCCCGGTCTATGCCCGCCTCGTCGAGGGGGCGACGGTGGAGGTCAGGACGCTGCCCTTCGTCCAGGCGGCGGTCACCCTCGGCGCCGGGCCGATCCGGATCATGGCGACGCACGTGCTGCCCAACGTCCTCGCCCCGGTGATCGTGATGACCACCACCTGGGTCGGCATCGCCGCCCTATGGATCACCGCCCTCGGCTTCATCGGTCTCGGCGTACAGCCGCCGCAGCCGGAATGGGGCGCCATCCTCAACGACGGGCAGATGTACATCACCCTGGCCTGGTGGATCACCGTGTTCCCCGGCCTCTTCCTGTCGCTCTTCATCATCGGCGTGAACCTGATCGGCGACGGGTTGCGCGACGAGTTGGACCCGACCCTGTCGCGCTAGGCGCGCCTTCGACCCGACACCGTCGCCCCGAGGCGACGCGTTTCAGACGACCCGAGAGGAGACCAGAGATGAATTGGAAACTGCCCCTTCTCATGGCGGCACTGGCGCCGATTTCGACCCTCCCCGCCGTCGCGGCCCCGGACCTCGTCGTCGGCTGGGCGGAAACCAACGACACCCTGAACCCGGTCACCACCGCCAAGCGCAACGTCGGGCCGATCCTGTCGAACATCTTCGACACACTGGTCTGGCTGACGCCGAAGTTCGAGATCGAGCCGTTGCTGGCCAAGTCCTGGACGGTCTCGCCGGACGGCCTCGGCTACACGTTCGAGCTGCGCGACGACGTCACCTTCCATGACGGCACGCCCTTCGACGCCGCCGCCGTCGTCGCCAATTTCAAATACATCACCGACGCGAAGACCCAGTCGAAGATCTCGATCGGCCTGCTCGGCCCCTGCAAGAGCGCCGAGGCGACCGGCAAATACCAGCTGAAGATCACCTGCAGCCGGCCCTACGCGGCGCTGCTGTCGCAGCTCGGCGAACCCTATCTCGGCATTCAGTCGCCGAAGGCGATCGCCGACTACGGTGCCGACCTCGGCCAGCATCCGGTCGGCACCGGCCCGTTCAAGTTCGTCAGCTGGCAGCCGAGCCAGAAGGTCGTGCTGGAGCGCTTCGAGGCCTACCACTGGATGGCTCCGTCGCTGAAGCACACCGGCCCGACCGAGATCGGCCGGCTCACCTTCCAGATCGTGCCGAACGCGCAGGCCCGCGTCAGCCAGTTCCAGAGCGGCCAGAGCCAGGTCATGCAACAGACCCCCGGGCTCTATTGGAAGACGCTCGGGGCCTCCGGCCGCTTCACCACCCTGCCGGTGCCGATCAGCGGCCTCGGCATCTTCGCCCCGATCAACGCCTCCACCTTCCCGACCGACGACGTCGCGGTGCGCAAGGCGCTGCTCCACGCGATCGATCGGACCGGCGTGATCCAGCTCGCCGAAGCCGGCGTCTATCCGATCTCCACGACGCCGCTGACCGAGGGCATGCTCGGCTACGATCCCGCCCTCGGGACCCTCTACCCCTACGACGTCGAGAAGTCGGCGAGCCTCCTGACGGCGGCCGGTTGGACCCGCAAGGGCGCCTATTGGGAGAAGGACGGCAAGACGCTGTCGGTGAAGGTCACCGCGATCGCCGACAAGGCCCATTACATGGCGCTCGCCCAGGCGATCCAGGGCTATCTCATCGCCGCCGGCTTCGATGCCAAGGTCGAGCCGCTGACCTCGCCGGCCTGGACCGCCGCCAACATCGCCGGCGACATGTCGCTGACGCCGCTCCAGTACATCGCCGTCGATCCGGACGCGCTGCGCTTCTGGTTCACTCCCGACCAGTACTTCAACTGGAGCCACTGGAGCGATCCCGCCTTCACCGCGCTCCTCGACAAGGCCGTCGCGATCCAGGACCCGGCGAAGCGGGCCGCGCTCTACAAGGACGTGCAGAAGATGCTGCTCGATCAGGCGGTGATCCTGCCTCTGCGCCAGAACCTCGATCTCACCATGGCGGCGAAGTCCGTCACCGGCCTCACCTGGTCGGGCGGTGGCTTCCAGTATTTCGGCGCCGCCCGCATCGCCCAGTGAACGACGACATCGCCGCGACCGGCCGCGCGCCGGCCGCGGCCTTTCTCCTCTCCCCGGACGGAAGGACGGACGCAATGAGCAGGTTCGTGAGAGCAGCGCGGCTGATCGACGGCGACGGCGGCGTCGTGACCGGGCGGCCGGCGGTCGAGATCGACGGCGACCGCATCGTCGCCGTCCATCCCGGCGGCGTGCCCGATGCGGCCGCGGGCGCCGAGGTTCTCGATTTCCCGAACGGAACGATCCTGCCCGGGCTCGTCGACGCCCATGTCCATCTGAACCTTCCCGGAACCGGCCTCTCGCTCGAGGACGCGATGCGCGAGGGAACCGAAGTGATGCTCGCCTCGACCATGGGGGCGGTGGCGACCGCGCTCGGCGCCGGCATCACCACCATGCGCGACGTCGGTTGTTTCGGCACGACCGCCTTTTCCGCCCGCCGCGCCCTCGACCTCGGCTATGCCAAGGGAGCCCGGATCGTCGCCGCCGGCCAGCCGATCACCATCACCGGCGGCCACACCTGGCCGATGGGCGGCGAGGCCGACGGCGAGGACGGGGTCCGCCTCAAGGTCCGCCAGATGATCAAGGACGGCGCCGAGCTGATCAAGGTGATCGGCAGCGGCGGCGGCACCAAGGGCACCGCCTCGTGGCGGCCCGCCTTCACCGCGCGCGAGATGCGAGCGATCGTCGAGGAATCCCACCGTCACGACCGCCGCGTGACCGTCCATTGCCTCTGCGCCGCCTCGCTCGACATCGCGGTCGAGGCCGGCGTCGATCAGATCGAACACGCCGGCTTCATCTGCAGCCCGGCCGGCGAGCAACGTTTCGAGCCGGCGGTCGCCGATCGCATCGCCGCCGCCGAGATCCCGGTCACCACCACGCTCGCGGTGTCGGCGACGGCGATCAACGCGATGCGGCTCCTCGAACGCCGGACGCCGGACGAGGTCGCCTTCCTGAAGCGCTGGGAGCGGACCGCGCTCGACAATCTCGCCCAGTTCGCGAAACTGCGCGCCGCCGGCGTCCGCTTCGTCGCCGGCACCGATGCCGGCTGGCGCTTCACCCCCTTCGACGCGCTGATCGTCGAGATGGAGATGATCGAACGCGGCGGCGCCTCGCGGATGGAGGCGATCACCGCCGCCACCGGCGACGCGGCTCGGGCGATCGGCATCGACGGGGAAGTCGGCCGGATCGCCCCGGGTCTCGCCGCCGATCTGATCGTCGTGGCCGGTGACCCGCTCGCCGATCTCGATGCCTTCCGCGACCTCGAGCTGATCCTGCAACGCGGTCGCCGGCGCCATCCGACCCCACGGGCGGACGCGAGCCCGGTCGCTCTCCGCGTGCCGGTGTGAGGGCGGGATGACGAATTCCGCGCCCTCCCGCGAAACCGCCACCGGGCCCGACGTGATCCTGTCGGTTCGCGGTCTCACCACCGTCTTCGACACGCCGGCCGGCACCGTGCGCGCCGTCGACGGCGTCGGCTTCGACATCCACGCCGGCCGCACCCTCGGCATCGTCGGGGAGAGCGGATCGGGCAAGAGCGTCACGTCGCTGTCGATCATGGGGCTCCTCGATCCGCCCGGCCGGATCGCCGGCGGCGAGATCCGCTTTCGCGACCGCGATCTGGTGCGCCTCCCGGAGGACGAGATGTGCGCCCTGCGCGGTCGCGCCCTCGGCCTCGTCTTCCAGGATCCGATGTCGGCGCTGAACCCGGTCCAGCGGGTCGGACGGCAGGTGGCGGAAGCCATTCTCGCCCACGAGCGCCTTCCCGCCGCCGCCGTGCGGGCCCGGGTGATCGATCTCTTCCGCGGGGTCGGCATTCCCGATCCGGAGCGGCGTTTCGAGGACTATCCGCACAATCTGTCGGGCGGCATGCGCCAGCGCGTGACGATCGCCATGGCGATGGCCAATCGGCCCGACCTCCTCATTCTCGACGAGCCGACGACGGCGCTCGACGTCACCATCCAGGCGCAGATCCTCGATCTGGTGCGCGGACTGACCGAGACCACCGTGCTGCTCATCACCCACGACATCGGCGTCGTTCGCGAGATGTGCGACGAGGTGATCGTGATGTACGCCGGCCGCGTCATGGAACACGGCACGACGGCGGCGGTGACCGGCGCCCCGCGCCACCCCTATACGGCCGGCCTGCTCGCCTCGATCCCGACCGCGGCCGTGCGCGGACATCGGCTCGCGGCGATCGGCGGCACGGTGCCGAGCCCCTTCGCCATGCCGCCCGGCTGCCCGTTCGCGCCGCGCTGCCCGAAGGCGACGGCGCGATGCGACCGTCGACCGCCGACGTTCGAGGCCACCCCCGGCCACCGCGTCGCCTGTTGGCTCGAGGACGATCGGGAGGCCTCGGCATGACCGCACCCGTGGGCGAAACCGCCGCGACCGGCGAGATCCGGACCGACGAGACCCTGATGAGCGTCCGCGACCTGCGCGTCTGGTATCCGACCGGCGGCGGCTTCTTCGGCCGCGATGCCGCCTGGATCCGAGCGGTCGACGGCGTCTCCCTCGACATCCGCAAGGGTGAGACGCTCGGCCTCGTCGGCGAATCCGGCTGCGGCAAGTCGAGCTTCGGTCGCGCCCTGATCCGGCTCGAACGGCCCCATTCCGGTTCGATCCTGTTCGAGGGCGAGGATCTCGCCACCGTCTCCGCCGCCCGCCTGCGAACGCTCCGGCGCGACGTCCAGATGGTGTTCCAGGACCCGATGAGCAGCCTCGATCCCCGCATGAAGGTGCGCCGGATCATCGCCGAGGGGCTGATCATCGCCGGCGTCGACCGCGACGAGCGCGACGCGCGGGTCGAGGATCTGATCGAGGTGGTCGGGCTCCGGCGCGAACATCTCGACCGTTATCCGCACGAGTTCTCCGGCGGCCAGCGCCAACGCATCGGCATCGCCCGGGCGCTCGCGCTCCGCCCGAAGTTCATCGTCGCCGACGAGCCGGTCTCCGCCCTCGACGTCTCGGTGCAGTCGCAGGTTCTGAACCTGATGAGCGACCTCCAGAAGGAGTTCGGCCTCACCTATCTCTTCATCGCCCACGATCTCGGCGTCGTCGAATGGGTCTCCGACCGGGTCGGCGTGATGTATCTCGGCCGTCTGGTCGAGCTCGCCGACGCCGAGGCGCTCTACGCCGACCCCCTGATGCCCTATACGCGCGCGCTCCTCTCCGCGATCCCCGACGGCGAGGCGGCGACCGGGCGCAAGCGGATCATCCTCCAAGGGGACGTGCCGAGCCCGCGCGATCCGCCCTCGGGCTGTCCGTTCCGCACCCGCTGCTGGCTCGCCGAGGCGCGCTGCGCGGCCGAGGTGCCGGAACTCCGCGAGATCCGCCCGCGCCACTGGGCGGCCTGTCATTTTCCCGAAAGAGATCGGTAGAGGAAGCGAAGATGGAGATCCGTTTCGACGGCGAACGGGTGATCGTCACCGGCGCCGGTCACGGCATCGGTCGCGGCATCGCCCGCGACTTCGCTGCCCTGGGCGCCGAGGTCCTGGCGGTCGACGTCAACGGCGACGGCCTCGCCGAGACCGCCGGCGCGGCGACCGGCGGGTCGATCACGACGCGAGTGCTCGACGTCACCGATCCCGCGGCGATCACGGCCACGTTCTCGGCCTTCGGCGCCGCCTCGATCCTCGTCCACAGCGCCGGCGGGGTGCGTGGGCAGGTCGGTCGGCCGCTCGAGGAGATCTCGCTTTCCGACTGGAACGCCATCCTCGAGGTCAACATGACCGGGGCCTTCCTGACCGCTCAGGCGGCGGCGCCGGCGATGAAGGCGGCGGGGCGGGGACGCATCGTCACCATCTCCTCCGGCGCCGGCCTCGGCGTCAGCCTGACCGGCATCCAGGCCTATGCCGCCGCCAAGGCCGGCGAGATCGGCCTGACCCGTCAGCTCGCCCACGAACTCGGCCCCTTCGGCATCACCGTGAACAGTGTCGCGCCGGGCTTCGTGCGCTCCAACCCGACCACCGAGCGGCAGTGGGAGGCCTATGGCGAGGAGGGCCGGCGGCGCCTCGTCGAGGGGATCTTCCTGCGACGGACCGGCACCGTCGACGACGTCTCCGCCATGGTTCTGTTCCTGGCGAGCCGCCACGCCGATTGGATCACCGGCCAAGTGATCTCGGTCAACGGAGGGCGCTGACGACAATGGCACCGACATCGAAGGTCGAGGCGGACGCCGTCCGCTGGCTCGACGACCACGATCCCGAGCTGCGCGCGACGCTCGACCGTTTCGTCGAGATCCCGAGCATCTCGACCGACCCGGCCCATGCCCTCGACATCGCGCGCGCGGCCGAATTCCTCGCCCGGCGCCTGCGGACGATCGGCTTCGGCGAGGTCGTGATCCACCCGACCTCCAGCCACCCGATCCTGACCGCCGCATGGTCGGGCGCCGGCGACGCGCCGACCATCCTCGTCTACGGCCATTACGACGTGCAGCCGCCCGATCCGCTCGACCAATGGGCCTCGCCGCCCTTCGAGCCGACCGAGCGGGACGGGCGGCTCTACGGCCGTGGCCTCTCCGACGACAAGGGACCGCTGATGGTCGCCCTCTGCGCCATGGAGGCCCTGCTCGCGACGACCGGCCGACTGCCGGTCAACGTCCGCCTGCTGATCGAGGGATCGGAGGAACTGGGCAGCGCCGGGCTCGAGGACTTCGTCGTCGCCCATCCCGATCTCGTCGGCGCCGACTTCCTGCTCTCCGCCGACGGGGCGATGTGGCGGGCGGATCTGCCGAGCGTCACCATCGCCGGACGCGGCATGTGCGCCCTCAACGTCGAGGTGACCGGGGCGAAGAAGGATCTTCATTCCGGCCGCTACGGCGGCGGCGTACCCAATGCCGCGCAGGTGCTCGTCGAGCTGATCGCCGGGCTCCACGATCCGGCGACCGGCCGGGTGACGGTGTCCGGCTTCTACGACGGGATCGCAGCGCCGGACGCGGCGACCCGCGCGGCGATCGCCGCCATTCCCTTCGACGAGGCCGCCTTCTTCGCCGGGCTCGGCGTGACCGCCGGGGCGGGGGAGGAGGGTTACGGCTTCCTGGAGCGGAACTGGCTGCGCCCGACCCTCGAGATCAACGGCTTGACCGCCGGCTACGGCGGTCCCGGCTTCAAGACGGTGATCGGAGCGCGGGCGGAGGCCAAGATCTCCTGCCGGCTGGTACCCGGGCAGGATCCCGAGCGCATCCTCGCCGCGCTCCAGGCGGATCTCCGCGCGCGCTGCCCGGACGCCGTCACGCTCGCCTTGACCCGCAAACCCGGCGTCGCTCATCCTTACGCGCTCGATCCCGGCCATCCCGGCCTGACGCTCGCGATGGCGATCCTCGAGGATCTCTACGAGACCCCGGCGATCGCCGTGCGGATGGGGGCGACGATTCCGATCGCCGAGATCTTCGACCGAGTCTTCGGGATGGGAACGGTGTTCTTCTCCTTCTCGACCTCGGACGAGGACTATCACGCGCCGAACGAATTCTTCCGCCTGTCGCGTTGGCGGGACGGTCTGCGCGCCTGGGTCACCTATCTGGTGCGGCTCGGCGAGTTCGATCGCGCGGTCTTCGCGGGTCCCTCCCGATGAGCCGATCGGCGCCCCACGGCGATCGCGGCGACTGGATCGGCCTCGTCGCGGTCGTGACGCTCGTCCAGGCGGCGATGTCGTTGATGACGCGGACCCTGACGCTGCTCGGCCTGCCGTTGACGCAGGCGGCCGGCGTGCCGCCGGAAGCGGTCGGCCAACTCGCCGCGGCGACGAGCCTCGGCAGCATGGCCTATTTCCTGTGGGGACCGGCGATTCTCGCCGGCTTCGGCGCGCTCCGCCAATTGCAGATCGGCTGCGTCGTGGCGGCGCTGGCGCTCGGTCTCTGCATGGCCGACCACTGGGCGGCGATGCTGCTGGCGGCCTTCGTCATCGGCATCGGCTACGGACCGTCGACCCCGGCCGGCAGCGAACTCCTGATGCGCAACGTGCCGGCCGAACGACGCGCGACGATCTTCTCGATCAAACAGGCCGGCGTTCCCATGGGTGGACTGGTGGCCGGTCTCGTGCTGCCGCCGATCGCCCTGTGGACCGGCCACACCGGCCCGGCGCTCCTCACCGCCGCCGCGCTGGTGCTGGCTGTGGCGGTCGGCCTCGGCCTCTGGCGCGGCGAGATCGACATGCCGGGCGGCGGCACGGTGTTCGCGACCGGCCGGCGCTGGCGCAGCCTCCTCGGCGCCCCGGTGGAGATGTTCCGTCTGGTCTTCGCCTCGCGCGCGCTGCGGCTGGTGACCGCGGCCGGCTTCGGGCTCGGCGTCGCGCAAGGGGTGCTGCTCGGCTACTACCCGGTCTATCTGAGCACCCATGTCGGCTGGTCGTTGACCTCGGCAGGCCTCGCCTTCGCGGTCCTGCAGAGCGCCGGCATCGGCGGCCGCATTCTGATGGGCTGGGTCAGCGACCTCTGCGGCGACGCGACCCGCGCGATGATCTGGCTCTGTTTCGTGTCGGGCGCGACGATGGTCTTGATCGCCGGGTTCGGTCCGCAGACGCCGGTGTGGTGGGTGGCCACGGTCTCGTTCGTCGCCGGCATCACGGTCGTCTCGTGGAACGGCGTGTTCCTGACCGGCCTCGCCGCCGCCGCGCCGGCGGGGCGGGTCGGCGAGATCACCTCGGCCGGCAGTTTCGTCCTCTTCACCGGCTTCGTCGCCAGCCCGATCGCGATCCAGTGGGTCTTCGCCCTGACCGGCGGCTACGCCGGCGGTCTCGTGGTCGCCGGCCTCGCCCCGATCCTGGCCGGTCTCGCCCTGTCGCTCGGGCGCGGCGGGAGCCCGTCGCAGTGAGGTGACGACGAGAGGTCGGCGCGCCGCCGGCCAGGGCCGGAGGAGGGAGAGGGTAGGGGCCGTCCCGCCTCCCTCGGTGAGCACGGGCCCCTCGCGGCGACCGGGTGACGAGATCGTCGGTTGCGACCACTTCGCCGAAGCGGAAATGGCAGCCGGCGAGCCCCCCAGGGCCGACACGCTGGATTCGCTTAAGAGAACTTACGGAACTTCTTTCTCGCCGTCACGGCGACCTCCACGACCCCATGTCCCGTGCCGGCCCAGATTGCGGAGATCGGCCCGTTGGTCATGGCGGCGGCGGGAATCGACCTCCGCGACGTCACTGGAAAGTCCTACATCGAGGGGATCTCGGGCCTCTGGTGCGCGGCGCTCGGTTTCAGCAATCGCCGGCTGATCGAGGCCACCACGAGGCAATATGAAAGGCTTCCCTACCATCACGCTTTCAACAGCCAATCTAACGAACCCGTAATCGAATTGTCGTCGCGACTCTCCGAGATATCCGGGCTCGAAGATTCGAAGATCTTCTGTTGCGCCTCGGGATCCGAGGCCAACGACAGTACCGTCAAACTCGCCTGGTGCTGAGAAAATGTGAGGGTTCACCCGCGAAGGAGGCGAGTGAGCGCGCGCGAGCGCGCCTATCACGGCGTCATGGCGCTGGCGCCAAGCCTCACCGGACGGCCCCCGGTCCACGACGACTTCGCCGGTTTCGACCTCGCTCCGACGTCACCGGAGTTCTTCCTCGCCGGTCTCGGCAGCTGCATCGCGCATTCGGCGTTGATGGTGGCCGCGCGGCTCGGTCTCCGGCTCGATCCTGTCGAGGTGCGGGCGACCGGCACACTCGATCCACGTGGGGGATATCCCGGTCACGACGACATCCCGGTCGAGCCGCACCATCTCGCCTATTCGATCGGCGTCGGAGGAGACCTGACACCCACCGAGGCCGAACGCCTGCGCCGGGATGTGGAGCGGACATGCCCGATCCATCGACGACGTGAATCGATCGCGCTCGATCGATTCCGAACTCTCGTTGGACGCGCGGGAGAGCTCGGATGAGACTCGCCTCATGACGCCCGAACCCCTTCTCCTCCATCGCATCGACCCGACGCGCCACATGGCGCGCTTCTATCGGCTGTCGATCGAGCCGAACCTCTTCGGCGGGATCTCGCTCGTCCGCACTTGGGGGCGGATCGGCGGAGCGTCTCGGGCGAAGATCGAGATCTTCGACACGTCGGCCGAAGCGATCGGATCGTTCGCCCGTCTCGAACGTTCGAAACGCCGTCGCGGCTACGTCGGGCGGCCCGTCCGCGATTGACCGGCCTTTCGCGAAGGCGCGCGATCAGGCGGCGAGCCGTTCGAGCTCGTCATCGTGGTGAATGTGGACGCCCGGGGCAGGCTCGCCTCGATGAACGGCGTGGTCGAGATCGCCGCGCGGGATCGATGCGGCGTTGAGTTCCCGCCAGCGGTTGGACGTCACCCCCTCCCAGCCGCGAAAGGCGCGGTAGAACGAGCTGGTGTCCTGATGGCCGAGAAGGCAGGCGACTTCCTCGATCTCGGCCGTCGGATCGGCGAGGAGCCGACGGCCCAGTTCCCGGCGGGCCTCGACGAGGAGATCGCGGAAGGTCTTCCCCTCTTCGGTGATCCGCCGCGGCAGCGTGCGCTCGCTGAAGCCCAGGTCGCGAGCGACGTCGGCGAGATCCGGCCGGCCGCTGGCGAGGCTGCGCTTCAACACCACCTTCACCTGTTCACCGATCGAGCTGCGGGACTGGAGCTCGCCGAGGGCGGCGGCGAGCGCCGGGGTCAGGATCTCGAGCAGTTCCGGATTGTGGCCGGGGAACGGGCGGTCGAGGTCTTGCCGTTGCAGGATCAGAGCATTGCGGGGCGCGCCCCAGCGGATCTCGCAGCCGAACCACGCGGCGTGGTCGCCGGTCTTCGGATCGGGCCGGGTGAAGTCGACGCGGAGCGGCGTCACATGCCGGCTGGTGCCGCGGCGCCCGCGATCGGTCTCGTCGTCCTGCTGTCGCGGAAGCGCGGCGTTCGTTCGATCGACCGATCTCATCGGCATCGATGAAGCCGCGTCGCCGGTCCCGGATCCGGGGCGAGCCGTCGCCAGTCGAGGATCCGCCGATCCTTCGACAGGGTGAATTCCTCGACCGTATCCCAGTCTTCGCCACCTCCGGAATTGTGGGCGTCGAGGGAGATCCGTTCGAGATCGCCGGGGGTCCGCAAGACCCGCGTGACGACGAACCCGCCTTCCATCTGTTTCAATCCTTCGGCGTCAATCGAGGACAGGGTGCGACGCGGTCCGGCGACCCGACCGACACGGATCGGCGCGATCGCCGGAGCCTGATCCGGGCGATCGCCCAGATCACCAGTGCTTCCGACGCGATCAGGGCGACCGCCACGCCGCCGCCGGTCGCGGCGGGCGACCAGCCGAAGCGCGTGACGGCGCGAAAGGAGGGTCGAAGGCATCGTTCTGTTCCTCGCGTGGGAGACACGTCGAGACGGCACGGGCGCGCGCGCCCTGGCGGGCGGACGAGGCACGCGATGCCGTCGCGGAGGTTCGCTCAAGACCGACCGAGGGGTCGTGGATCGTGTGGGGCGAACGACCACACGGTAGAGCCTGCCCGAGACCGGATCAGTGGCGCGACCCGCCACCCGGATGACGAACGGCGCCATTCGGACGCCTACGTCGCCTCTGGACGAGATGCACGAGACGACATATGAATCAATCTCCCTCATTCATTATGGATCGTCCGGCTTGGATCCCCTCAGCGACGTCATCGCTCTGCTCCGGCCCAACACGGCCATCTCCAAGCCCATCAGCGGGCGAGGCCGGTGGGGCGTTCGTTATGCGGCGCATGCCGCGCCCGGCTTCACGATCGTCCTGAAGGGCGCCTGCTGGATCGCCTTCGAGGGGGAGACCCCGTGGCGGCTCGAGCAAGGCGCCTTCCTTCTCCTGCCGGCGACGCCGGCCTTCACCTTGAGCAGCCATCCCGGCATCGCCGGCGTGGCGCGCGATCCGATGGACGTGCCCGTCCGCCACGGCGAACAGGAGGGGGAGGCCGATTTCGAAGCGCTCGGCGGCACGTTCCGCATCGAGGCGACCAATGCGCCGCTTCTCCTCGCGCTGCTGCCGCGCAAGATCCACGTCCCGCCCTCGGACGGGCGCGCGGAGCGGCTCGGCCGCCTGATCGACCTCGTCATGGAGGAATGCGGCCGCGACGAGCCGGGCAAGGACATGATCCTTCGGCGCCTGCTCGAGGTTCTGCTCGTCGAGGCCTTGCGCCGGCGCGGCCTCGCCACCGACGAGACCCCCGCCGGGCTCCTCGACGGCCTGCGCGATCCGGCGCTCGCGCGCGTCCTCGCCGCCATCCACGCCGACGTGCGGGCCGACTGGACCGTCGCCGGTCTCGCCCGGATCGCCGGGCAGTCGCGCTCCGCCTTCGCCGCGCGCTTCGGCGCCGCCCTCGGGTGCGGTCCGATCGAATATCTCGCCCGCTGGCGGATGGCGCTGGCGAAAGACGCCCTGCTGCACGGGACGAAGTCGCTCGACCGGATCGCCGAGGAGATCGGCTACGAATCCGCGAGCGCCTTCAGCACCGCCTTCCGCAAACGGCTCGGATGCCCCCCGGGCAAATTCGCCCGGACCCACGGCGTCGCCGCTCCTCTCGACGAGAGCTCAGGCGCGCAGGTCCTGCAATAGGAAGCGCCAGTCCGCTCGCGCGGGGACGTCGCGGGCGGCGGCGATCGCGAGCGCGCCGTCCGGCAGACGCTCGAGCTTCAGGTCGCGGTAGTCGCGGATCGCCGGATGTTCGGTCGGGATCGGCCGGTGATGGGTGGCGGTGACGACCATCACCGTCGCCCCCGCGCTTTCCCCGGCCGCGATGCCGGCGGCGGAATCCTCGATCACCAGACATCTCTCGGCCGTGGTCCCGAGCCTCTCGGCGCCGAGGCGAAAGCAATCGGGCGCCGGTTTGCCGCGCGCGACGTCCTCGGCGGAGATCAGCAGCGGCGGCACCGGAAGACCGGCCGCGCCGATCCGGCGCAGCGCGAGCGCCCGTGGCGCCGAGGTGACGACGCCCCACCTCGCGACCGGCAGGGCGGCGAGAAACGCGGCCGCGCCGGCGATCTCCACGATCCCCTCGACCTCCTCGATCTCGGCCCGCGTGATCGCCGCCGCTTCGCGTTCCGGATCGATGCCGGCGAGGCCCGTCCGCCGCACCGTCTCGATCGATCGGACGCCGTGGATCGTCGGCAGGAAGGCGGCGACGTCGAGCCCGTGCCGGAGCGCCCATGCCGCCCAGACGCGCTCGGCGGCCGCGATGGAATTCAGGATGGTGCCGTCCATGTCCAGGAGGACGGCATCGATCGACCACGTCCGTGAAACCGTCGGCATCGGGGGTCTCGTCTCTCTGGAAGCGGGCATCGGGGGGCCACGCCTTTCCTATCATTTCACGCATGGATTGGATAGTTGGAAATCAAAACTGGACTTCCGATTATGGATCATCCCGTCGTCACCGCCTATCCAGGACGTGTTCCCAATGGATGGAGGTTCCCATGCAGACGATCCTGATCACCGGCACATCGTCAGGCTACGGCCTGGAGACGGCGCGTCGTTTCTTGCGCGAGGGTTGGAGGGTCGTCGCGACCATGCGCCGCCCCGACCCCTCGCTCCTGCCGGCCTCGCCCGACTTGCGCATCCTGCCGCTCGACGTGACGCGCGAGGAGAGCATCGCCGCCGCTGTCGAGGCGGCCGGGCCGATCGACGTGCTGGTCAACAATGCCGGCATCGGCGTCGTCGGCGCCTTCGAGGCGACGCCGATGGCGCATGTCCGCAAGGTCTTCGAGACCAACACCTTCGGCGTCATGGAGATGTGCCGGGCGGTCATCCCCGGGATGCGCGAGCGCCGATCCGGGGTCGTCGTCAACGTGACCTCGAGCGTCACGCTGGCCTCAATGCCGCTCGCGGCGGCCTATACCGCCAGCAAGCAGGCGATCGAGGGCTTCACCGGCTCGCTCGCCCACGAGCTCGGCCATTTCGGCGTCCGCGCCAAGCTGGTGGAGCCCGGCTATGCCCCGACGACGCGGTTCGCGCACAACACCGAGGTGCGCATCGAGGATCTCGTCCCGCCGCCCTATGCCGACTACGCCGCGCCGATCTTCGCGGCCTTCGCCGCCCCGGCGCTGACGACGAAGGAGACCGACGTCGCCGAAGCCGTCTGGGCCGCCGTCCACGACGGGTCCGATCGGCTGCGGTTTCCGGCCGGGGCCGACGCCGTCGCCCTCGCGGCGGGCTCCGCCGACCGGCGGTAGATCCGACCCGCGTGGGGTCCGATCCGCCGACCGGGCGCGCCGGCGATGCACTGGTGCGCCTGCGCCCCTTGTCGAAACCACGCGACCACGAATCGATAGGGGCGGATGCCGATGCTCGCCGTGGCCGACGAACGGCGAGAGGCACCCGAGCCGCCCCTCGAATGCGGCGGATGTTCTCGATCGTTCGAAGGCTTTCCATGTCACGACCCGCCTCCATGTCGCTTCGCGCCGCCGCGCTGTCGGTTCTCGTTCTCGGCTCCGACGCCGGCGCGCAGATCGCGCCGTCGTCCGGTCCCGCCTCACCTCCGGGGCAGGCGGTCCGCGAGATTCCGCCCGCGTTTCGAGGGCTCTGGGCTCATGTCGCCGCCGACTGCCGCGCCGGCCTGTCGGCGATCCGCGCCGCCCCGGTCCTGACGATCGACGCCGAAGGATTGAAACAGATGGAAGGCGGCTTCGTCGTCACGCGGGTCACGCGGACCCCCGGCGATCTCGAACGGATCTCCCTCGACGCCCACAATTCCGGAGGTGGCGAAGACTGGGATACGGTCGAGGAATTCACCCTGTCGAAGGATCGGCGGATCCTCGACTGGCGACGGCTCGCCCCGGATCCGGGACCGGCGACGCGGCTTCATCGTTGCCGATGAGATCGGTCGATCGGTCGAACGCCACGCTTGCGCGACAGCAGGACGACGAGACCGATCGCGGGCGCCGTGAACACCGGCGCGAGGATGCACTGGTACGACGGCGCGGCTTGTCGCTCCCCTGTCGCAGGGTCAGCATGGCACCGAAACGAAATCTCGAAAGGATCCGTGTCCGGCCATGTCGAACACCCCCTCCCCTCCGGACGACGCCGGCGTTTCGACCCCGTCGCGACGGCCGAAGCGAACGATGAGGATCCTCATCGGGCTCGTTGGTCTGGGTTTCGTGCTCTGGAACGTCGTCGGAACGGAACTTCGCGTCATGCGGCTGCGAAGCGCCGGTTTCGGTGACGTCGTCGTCGCGAGTACGCGGGATCATGCCTATTTCCCGATGATCGGCGCGATCCTGGGGGCGATCACGTCGATCGGCTTCGTGCTCGTGATCAAGCGGTTGTTTCGAAGACCGGAGAAATGAACGCGACGCGGGCGGGGTCCCTGGTCCTCGCCGCGCCGACCTTCGCCGATGCCCCACCTTCGCCCGGCGGGATTGTCGACCCGCGCGCCGTGATGGGTCCGCCAAGAGCGCCCTCCTCTCCCGCTTTCGCCCGCGATCCTCGCGGATCGGGACGAAGGCGACGCCAGCTGGCGCCGGCGAGCCGATCAAACCCGTCGAAGACCCGGTGCATCGCGACCCCGAGCCGGCGGCGAACGTCGCACCAGTACGTCACGGCGGCTGCCGCCGATCGCGGCGCGTCGTACTCTGGACGTCCCGACGAGCCCCCCCGACCCGTGAGGTGATCGACCGTGTTCCCCTTCCCCACCCTCCTCGCGACCCCGTCCGCGCCGGTCCGCGACCGTTCGGAATCCCGCGAGGGCGTTCGCTTCGAGACGGCGCGATGACGCCGAGACGATCGCCACGCCGGAGCGCCTCGCTCGCCATCCTCTCCCTCGTGCTCGCGATCGGCGTCGGGGGCGCGACGGGGGTGCGGGCCGAAGGGCTCGACGCTTCGATCGGCGCGGTGCCGATCACGGCGGACGCGGCGGCGATGCGCGCCCTGCCCGTGAAGGAGCAGACGGCGAGAGCCTTCGCGGCGGCCTTCGACGGCGGCGCACGCATCGCATTCGCGAGCGGTGAGCCGCTGATCTACGAGCCGGGCGCGTTGGTCTGGACGGCGGCGGGCGCCGTGTTGGTCAGTTCGGGTTTCGTCGAGAGGGCCGGCCCCGACGATCTCGGCGCGATCGCGGTTCACTATCTGAAGCCGGAGGGAACGACGTTCCGGGTCGTCGCCGCCCATCCGAAAGGAATCGAGGGCGGCCTCGCCGGCGGGCCGCCGCAATGGGTCGTCTCGACGGATTTCGGCGACGAGCCCGTGGTCGTGACCGATGCGTTCGACTGGCGTCGGGGCGTCACCTGCGCGACGACGGCGCTCTACGGGCTCGGCGGCGGCGCGCCGCTGCCGTTGGCGGTGTTTCCGTCCGGCTACGACGACGTCGGCACCGGCGGTGAGCAAGTGAAGGCCGTGTCGGTCTCCGGATCGATCCGCAACATCCTGAAGGGACGCTCCTTCGAGGTGCATTTCCACGGAACGTCCGACTTCACGCAGGTCTTCACGCGGGTGGGCGCGCGCTACGTGAAGACGGCGAGCGACGGAGAACCGCCGCCCTGCCGCCCCTCCGAGGCCGCCCCCGATCCCGCCGGATCGGCCCCCCCGAAGTCCTCCGATCGAGCGACCGGAGGAGGATGAGCCCCTCGAAGTCGAAAGCCGGCGATCGAAGATCACCTCGTCACGCTTCGGCGAGAAGCAGATCCACGAGGTGGGACATGTCGCCCCGCCGCTCGGTCGCCTCGTCCGAGGCGAGAGACCCGAGCCCGACGAGCGCGCCGTAGAGCAGCCGAGCGTACGCGTCGGTTCGGTTCGCCGGAACTCCGTGTTTCCCGAACAGGTCGGCGACATAGGCCAGGCGCCGCGCGTCGACGGACCTCAGCGCCGCCGCCGCCGCCTCGTCGTACCGGGCCCACTCGCGAATGGCCGCCTCGACGGCCTCGCCCCCGTAGTCGGAGCCGTGGTCGCCGGTGGCCTCTCGGACGAGCAACCGCAACCGCTCGGCCGGCGGAGCCCCGGTCGCCTCGACGGTATCGATGATCTCGTTCGTCCCGCGCTGGATCCAATGCCGCAGCATCTCGGACTTCAACGCCGCGACGTCCCTGAAATGCCAGTAGAAGGACCCCTTGCTGACGTTCAGATCGCGCGCGATCGCCTCCGCCCGGATCGCCTGGACGCCGCCCACGCTCAGCGCGCGAAACGCCGCCTTGATCCAGTCCTCCGCGGAGAGTGTCGATCGGGTCGCCATCGCTTTTCCATACGCTGCCGTATTGACCGCCGCAAGGGACCGTCGTACATACGCCACCGTATGGTGCGACTTCGAACGGGAGAGACGGCCGTGAGCCTCTGGATCCTCGCCTCGAGCCTTCTGTCCTTCGTGGTCGTGCTGGTGCACGTCTTCGCGGGTGGGCCGGACGTCCACGACCCGCTGCTCGCCGCCAGCGCTTCGGCGATCCTGAACACCTACGTCTCGGTGCTCTGGCACGCGACGACCGCCGTTCTCCTCCTCGACGCGGTCGCCCTGCTCGTGGCGGCGTTTCATTGCGGGTCGAGAGGCGCGCTGGTGGGGATCGTGACGGGTCAGTACCTCGCCTATGCCGCCCTGTTCGTCGGCTATGGCCTCGACCGCCTGGGATCCCTCGTGGTCACGCCGCAATGGATCGCCTTCCTCGCGATGTCCGCCACGGCGCTGATCGGGCTGAGATCTCGCGCGAGGACGACGGGGCCTTCGTCGCCTCTCCACGACCCGTCGTGAGCAGACGTCGGCAATCGGAGGAAATCGCAGCATGATCACCGGGTTGGCCGTCTCGATCTTCGTGGTCCTCACGATCGTCGCTCTGCTTCACGCCTACTGGGCCTTCGGCGGACGATGGCCGGGACACGACGAGCCTTCTCTGGCGCGAATGGTCGTTGGTTCGAAGGGCATCACCACGATGCCGGCGCGCGGGCCGACCCTGGCCGTCGCGGTCGTGATCTTCCTCGCCGGCGTCGTGGCGCTCGCGCGGGCCGACCTCGTTGCGGTTCCGCTGCCGCCGATGCTGCGGTCGGTCGCGGTCACGGCGCTCGCGGTCGTCTTCCTCGGCCGGGGGATCGCGAGTTTCACGCCATGGTTCCGCGCCAGCCAGTCCGAGGAACCCTTCGCGACCCTGGACCGCCGCCTCTATGGCCCCCTGTGTCTCGCATTGGGGACCGGCTTCGCGGTCCTGGTGGCCTGAGCGTCGATCGGGGTGATCTCGGCCCGAGACCTGCCCGGCACCTGGTGAATACCACCGACGGCGCGATGCACCAGTACCCGTCGAGAGGTGCCGTGTCCGTGTATCTTCGCCTAGGCTGGTTCTGTCCGTGAAAAGAGGCGAGGCAGGCGTGAAGATCGACGCGACACCATCCATCGCGGCCCGGCGAACAGACCGGGCAACCCTTCGGTATGTTCCGAAATCCATGTCGCAGGGTTCGACCCCGCCGTCGCGCGGGCTCCGGTCCCGGCTCCTGGGCCTTACAGGAGCGGCGGCGCTCCTCGCGTCGGTCGCCTCTCCCGCCCTCGCCGAGCGGCCCGGCAAGCCCGCGTTGGAGACGCTCCTCCGGGCCTTCGCCGAACGACGCGACGAAAAGGTCATGCAGACGATTCCCTCGATCGAATGGAACGGCGTGAGCTATCCGAACGACAGCGAGAAGGACAATTCCTACGTCTACATACTCCAGGGACGGCTACGCCTGATCGGCTTCGGCAAGGTGGATGTGCCGGTCGGCGTCGGGGTGGACCAGACGACACGCAAGGCCGACGAGGGCGAGACGAGCTTCGAGGTTCGCTTTTCGAGCGCGAGCAATCCGGCGATCCGGGGGCCGCAGCAGATCACGATGATCAAGTTCTACCCGAGCGCGGATCACCGGGTGGTTCTGGAGCGCAATCTTCCGGGCGCGCGGGTTCATCTGCTCGCCGACGCATGCACGCGGGATGCCCTCGGACGGCCCTACCTCACGGCGCGCTCGGCCTATTACCGGATCGATTTGCCCCAGGCGTCGACCCCTGTCTTCGCCCTGGTGAGACCCGATCCCGACGGCGGCAATTCCGGTCCCGGCAGCACCACCTTCACCTTCTCGCTCTTCACGCCCGGCAAGGACATGACCGCGAGCGGCTGCACGCTCCACTCCCCCGCGCCGTGACGTCTCCTGCGAGGCGGGCGGCGGGGGAAGCTTCACCGACGGTCGGAGACGGTTTCGCGCGAGGCGCCGCCTCAGCGACGCACCCGGCGAGTGTCCGCCACGAGATACCAGCAGCCGTTGCGCGGCCGGAGCAAGAGCGTGCCGTCGGAGGGACGGGAGGGGTCGTGGACCCGGCCGTCGAGATCGCGGGCCGTCCCCAGGCTCTCCTCGCCGTCGTAGGGCGGGCCGTAGATCACGCGCGTCCAGTCCACGGCGATGTCGTTGGTCTGGCTGACGTTCAGCTCCATCACCACGTGCTCGTCGCGCCCCCGCAGCAGCGGCTGCGCCGCCTTCCACATGAAGTCGACCATCCGGATCGGAAAACGGTCGTAGGCCTCCCGAGGCACCAGCGTCGTCTTGCCCGCGCCCTTGGCGTCGAGCTCCGAATATTCGACCTTCTCGGCGGTGAAGGCGCGCCGCACCGCGGGCGATTGCACCATCAGGCCGAAGAACGCGTTCGCGTCGTTCGAGCGGCAGGCGAGCTTCGCCTCCTCCACCTGTCGCGCCTCGAAGGCGCGGCGCTCGCCCTCGCTCATTTCAGGGCCGCGCGCCTCGGCCGGCCGGACCGCAGCGAAGGGCGCGGCCAAAAGGAGACAGGAGAGGAGAACGGCGGAGGGGGCACTGAAAGGGCGCATCGGCATCTCGTCGCGTGGAGGATGGGCGAGCTTAGGTCGCGCCCGCCCGCATTGTCGATCTCCGGCGGCGCACTGGTACGCCGGGTGCGTCGACCGGATTCCAGAAGTGACCTAGAGTTCCCGAACGAAGTCAGAGACAAACCCATGCGCGCGTTCCTCCGATCGATCGTCACCGTCGCCGCTCTCGCGAGCCCCGCCTGGGGCCAGCCGGCCGTCACGCCACGGCCGAATCCGGCGCCGCGAGATCGGATCGAGATCGAATGGCGCTTCGGCGGCGAAGCGCGCCGAACCCGCGAGGCCGAGATCGTCGCCGTCTTCGAGGTCGAGAACGTCGCCTGCATTCCGTCCGATCCCGGCGCGGCCCTCGGCGGCGTGCGGTTGCGCCCGATCCACTCCGTACGGGTGGCGAGCGCCCCCCCGACCGATGGCGTCCTTCACGCCACCATCTGGGCCGACGCCTTCGCCGCCTCCGATCCTTTCGGCCTCGGCCTCTGTCGATGGCGCCTCGCCGACGTTCGCCTGACCTTCCGCTCGCCGCACCATGCCGTGCCGTTCGTCGCCTCGACGGGGCCGGAGCCGAACGGGCGATCGGGGCCTCTGGAGTGGTGGTATCTCGAAGCCGATTTCCGGCGCCCGCCCCCCGCGCCGATCACCGCCGTCTTCGGCGAGGGGCCGGGCTTCTATCCGCCGAAGGAGGCGACGTTCGCCCTGCGCGCCACCATCCGGCGCAGACGAACCGGCGCCGCCCCCTGAGGATCACGCCGCGAGAGGGCTCGTCACCTTTTGCAGCGAATGCGGGGATGTCCGTCGAGCGTCGCCTTCATGTCCCGAGATCCGGTCTCCAGGACGAAGCGCGAGCTCTCGACGCGGATCGCCGAGGCATCGAACATCGCCGCGATCACCTCGTCCCAGAGCCCGACGGTCTCGAGACCGCCATCGACCGGCTCCAGGGCGAGACGATCCGTCTCCCGGCCGGAAGCGTCGACCACCACCAGCGAGGCGGCCGTGCCGAACAGTCGGTTCACCGCCTTGCCGTAGGCCTTCTCCTCGGCCGCCGTGATCCCCGTTCCCGGCGGTGTGGCGCCGACGCGGAACCGCCAATAGCCCTTGCCCGAGACGGCGTCGGCGCGACAGCCGAAGACGAACTCGATCGCCGCCCCGCCCGGCAGCGAGAGATCACCCGCCCCGGCGGTCCCCGGCTCGGTGAAGACGTGCCGCACGCCCCCGCCCCAGGCGTGGCTCTCGGACCAATCCGCCGTCTCGCCGTGCTCGACGAGCGCCGGAGGAGAGGACGCGGCGGCGGCGATCGGACCCACCGGAACGGCGGTCGCGATCACGAGGAAGGGCAACAGGGCGAGGCGTCTCGTCGTGGAGAGGGGCATGAGCGTCAGTTCCGATCGGTGTGGTGGCGGGCGGAGGGAGCGTCGCGCCGACAGGCGAACTTCGTCCGTAGGCTCTCGTCCCCCGGAAAGATCCCGATCATTCCGGTCTCGAGGCGGAGGCTCGGCGTCTCGATCACGAGGCGCGACGCGTCCATGAAGTCGCGGACGTTCTCCGGCCGGAACGCCTCGACGATCAAGGCCCCGTTCGTCGGCACGAGGGCGAAATGCCGGATGGGTTCGTCGCGTTCGTCGAAGAGAACCAGGCGCCCCGGCGCCGAGAGGAGGACGCGCGAGCCGGCGTCGAAGGCGCGCTCCTCGTCGCCGGTCAACCCGGTGCGCGGCGCCGTGACGTAGACGTGAAACTCCCACCGGCTCCGGGCCGGGTCGAACCCGTCGCAGCCCAGCCTCAGGCGGATGCCCGCGCCCTCGAGAAACGACGATCGCGGGTCGTTCGGATCTTCCGGCCCGAGGACCCGGGTCATGCCGCCGCCGAGGCCGCTCGAATAGACCCATTCGTGCGTGGTAACCGTGTCGCGCAACCGGACGAGCGGCTCCCCGGAGGCGGCGAGGACACCCCGTCCGACGAATGCCGACGCGAGAAGAGCGCAGACGCTCGCCCCCACCAGGGCGAGGCGGCGCGCGCGAAGGTTCGAAAGGGACCGACCGTGCCGCATCGCCGTCAATCCATCGCGTAGACGCTGGCGTCGTAGACGAGACCGGCCTCGACCCCGTCGGGTGTCCGCACCCGCAGCGCCGTCCAGTCCTCGTTCGCCTCGTAGCCGAGGTCGAGCGACACCATCGGCCCGAGCGCGAGCGGCACGTAGTCGCCACGCGCGGCGGCGACGCATCCGTGTTTCGGCAGGGTGCGCAACAACAGGGCGCGTCGTCCTTCGGCCGTCCGCTCCTTCCGCGCGGCGGTGACCGTCGAGACCACGGCGGCCGCCGCCTCGAGGTTCGGGCAGCGATAGCCGCGATGATAGGTCCCGTGCCTCAGCCCGGTCAGGCGAATGCGACCGTCATGGGTGTGGGTCGGGTCGGCGATCCACTCGTCGAGCGTCCGCGGCGGCTCCTGCGCTTGGAGCGGGACGGCGCCGATCAAGACCAGGGCGAGCGCGAGAAGCGGTGTCATCTGCGGGTCCTCCGAGGGCGCCGCCGAGCGGCCGTGCGCGCGCTCCGCCGGGGAGGCCGCGCTCCATGATCTCGTTTCCATGTGCGTCAGCGCCGTTCACGGACGCATCTGCTCAGCCATTTCTTCGCGGCGGCGCCGCCGTGCCATTTTCCGGTGAGGAGGGTCTCGCCGCCCATCCGCACCGAGAAGTCCTGCTCGTCCTCCATCGCGCCGAGCAGAGCCTCGGTGGAGGGAACGGCGAACAGGATCATGCCGATGTCGGCCGACCACGGCAGGCTCGCGTGCGAAGCGACGACGGTCTGCGTCCTGCCGGATTGAACGAGGCTCACCCGCTCCTGCCGGATCGTCTGCGCCGGAGGGATCAACCCACCGAAATAGCCGATCGACGTGCCCCCGGGGCTTCCTCCCCAGTCCATGATCATCACACCGGCGGCCCGCTTCAGGAAGACGGCCGAGCACACCTGTCGCGGGTCGCCCGGATTCGATCTCGAGAACTTCCAGACGCCGTTCTGCAAGGCCCGCAGAACCGGATCTCTCCTCAGAGCGTCCTCCTCGTTCTTCCGGGCGATCGCTCTTTCCCACTCTCCGAGCTTGCGGAACTCTTCCCGGTCGAAGGGCGGCGGACCGGGATCGATGCCCCCCGCGCCTCCATCCCCGCCGTCCGCGTCATAGGCGTGAAGACACCCCGTCCAGCCCGCATTCTCCTGACCCGGCACCATGGCGCCGCCGGGAATGTAGCCGGGAGGGCAGGCGCCTTCCGCCGCCGCGGGCGCGACGTTCGCAAGGGGCGACAGGATGAGACCGAGAAGCAGTAGATATTCGTGCCGCGACAGTTTCTTCGCCTTCATGTCCCGTCCTCTGGCGTCTTCTCCGCGCCTTTCGGTGCGATGCGCCGTGATCTCCTGGAAGATTCCGTGACGGTAATCGGGTCGACCGAGCCGACAAAGCGATGGTATGCACTGGTGCTTCGCGAGGTCGTCGGCCGGTCCCGGTGTCCCGGTACGCCCCCGGCGATGGTCGTCGGCCGAATTCGCCGGTATCGATGATCGTCGAGAACTTCTCGGTTCGAACGGAAGGGACCCTGCACGCCGATGAGATTCTGGATACTGGTCGTAGGCTCCTTCGCTCTCACGTCGATCGCCGCGCGCTTCCTGCTCACGGGCTCGCCCGAACAGCCCTTGCGTTGGTGGTTCTTCTGGATCGGCATCGCCGCCGCGACCGCCGGAAGCGGCGTCCTCTACGTGAGTGGCGTCGGCCGGATCGTCCGATTGCTGCGGAAGGCGGCGATCGCCGCGATCCTGCAATGGGGACTGGAAAGGACGAAGCTCACGAACGGCCGTCTCGCTGGACTGATGCGGTCTCTGGGTCTGACGCGCGCCCCGAACGACGCCGGAAAGGCCGTCCCGGCCTATTCCCGTATCGACGACGTTCTGATGCTGGCCGGCTGGTCGGCGGCCTCGATCGGCGCGGCGCTCGTTTTCGCATCCCGTTGAAGCGCGCACCTCACGGCGAGTTCCACGACACGGAGTCCGTATCGCGGTTTGCCGATCGGCGGCGGGCGGCGAATAATGGAGCGCGGCGAGCCTCTCGGACGTCGGTGGACGGCGTCCGAAAGCGAGCGGGTCTCCGAGGCCTATTCGACGCATCCCGAAGCCCGGCCCCAAGCCTCGGCCTGACGCCGGGTCGAGAAATCGAAGGAACGCAGGATCTGGGAGACGTGATTGCGCACGGTGAAGTGGGACAGCGCCAGACGCCGCGCGATCTCCTTGTTGGAGAGCCCTTCGGCGAGCAGACGCAGAACGTCGCGCTGGCGTTCGGTGAGCAGGGGCCGGAGGCGATCGCGGCCGGTCTCCGCGCATTCGGACGTCCCTCCCACGGGGTCGAGGACCACGGCCCCCTCCGGCAGGAGCCACCGCAACGAGGCGAGGAAGGACGGCGCGTCCTCGGCGCGCAACGATACGAGAACCCTGTCGCCACGCGCCATGGGGGGACGCGGCGAGAGCGAGGACCGCGAGACGGTTGATACGGAGCTGCCGAGCATGGAAACCTCCTTCGCCGAGAGCCGACTGCCGATCGAGTTCGAGAGCAGGCTATCGGCGGCGGAAGTCCGGCGCATTCTCGCTCCGACGACGGGCGAGCGCGTGCCGACGAACCGCGGGCGTTTTCTGCGAATGGCTCGAGGACACCGACGAACGGCTGTCCCCATGGCGGACGGCGAAGAGAAGGCAGGGTGATGGACGGCGAAACGATGAGCTGCACCGTTCGGCGGGCGGCCCTGCGCTTCGGCCTCGTCTTCTGGGGCGGGGTCTTCATCTTCTCGAGCGTGCTCTGGGGGCTCGTCGGGACGGATCCGATCGAGTCCGCCCTGGGCAAGGTCGTCCACTACCTCCTCTGTTCCCTGATCACGGCGGGCCTTTCGGTGGTGCTCTTCCGCCTCCACGAATGGGGCAAGGTTCGTTCGCTCGACTTCTCCTTGCCGCTCCTCGTCGTGGCGTCCTTCCTGCTCTCGCTCGCCGCCGCGCCGCTGTGGGCCTTCCTCGGTTACGCCGTCTACGCGGTCTTCATCTGGCCGCAGCCGGCGGTCTTCGACTGGAAGGACTTCGCTTACGACATGGCCTACGGCGCGGCGCTCTTCTTCGGCTGGTCGTGCCTCTTCACCACCCTGCTCTTCAGCTTCGAGATTCACGAGCGCGAGCTCAAACTGGCGGCGGTGCGCGAAGAGGCGCTCGCCGCCCAGATGCGGGCGCTGCGCTATCAGGTGAACCCGCACTTCCTCTTCAACACGCTGAATTCCGTGGCCGGTCTGATCGAAGAGGGCGACGGCACCCGCGCCGGCAAGATGGTGCTCTCGCTGTCCGACTTCCTGCGCACCACGCTCTCGATCGACCCCATGAGCGACGTGCCGCTCGCCGACGAACTCGCCCTGCAGAGCGGCTATCTCGCCATCGAGCGCGAGCGCTTCTCCGACAGGATGGCGCTCAGCATCGACATGCCGGACGAGGTGCGCGAGGCGCTCGTGCCGAGCCTGATCCTCCAGCCGCTGATCGAGAACGCGATCAAACACGGGGTCAACGTCACCTCCGGGCAGGTGGAGATCGCCCTCAGCGCCCGGCGCGAGGCCGATCGGCTGCATCTGGTGGTGGAGAACGACATGCCCCTCGAGACGACGTCCGCCCCGAAACCGCCGGGGATGGGAATGGGCCTGCGCAACGTCGCCGAGCGGCTGCGCCGGCGTTTCGACGACGAGAGCGCCTTCAGCTCCGGTCCGGTCGCGCCGGGCCGGTTCCGGGTCTCCATCGATCTCCCATGGAGGCCGGCATGACCGGCGCCGGCGTCCTCGTCGTCGACGACGAACCTCTGGCGCGGCGCAGACTGGTGCGGATGCTCGCCAAACTCGACTGGATCGGCCCGATCCACGAGGCGAAGGACGCCGCCGAGGCCCTGCGGAGCATCGCCGAGACCGAGCCCGACATCCTGCTCCTCGACATCCAGATGCCGGGCGGCAGCGGGTTCGACGTGCTCGAACGACTTCCCGGCCGCGCCCCGGTGGTCGTCTTCGTCACCGCCTTCGATCACCACGCGCTGAGGGCCTTCGAGGCGAATGCGGTGGACTATGTGACGAAGCCGGTCGAACCGGCCCGCTTCGCCCACGCGCTCGAGCGGGCGCGCCTCGCGCTCGAGGGGCGGGCGCAGGCGGATCGTCTGGCGGAGCTCGCCGAGACGGTCGCCGCGCTGCGGCGCGCGCTCGAGGACAAGCCGCGTCTCCGGCGCGAATTCTGGGTCAAGGCGCGCGGGGAATATCAGCGCCTCGCGCTCGACGCCGTCACCTGGTTCCAGGCCGAGCGCGACTATGTCCGCATCCATGTCGCCGGCGCGGCTCATCTCTATCAGGACAGTCTGGCCGGCATCGAACGGAGCCTCGACGGCGAGACCTTCATGCGCATCCATCGCGGCGCGATCGTTCGGCTGGGCGCCATCGTGCGGCTGCGTCCCGCCCCGTTCGGGGCGTTGATCGCGGTCTTGAACGACGGCACGGAGCTGCGGGTCGGGCGCACCTATGGGCCGGCGGTCAGGGCGCGTCTCCTGAAGCCCTAGGGCGGTTCTCGCCGGTCGGGAGGGGCGGCCCGACGGGCCCGCTCTAGCGCTCGGGCGCGATGCCGTGGCGCGCCAGCCAATCCGCGATGGCGCGCCGTTCCGCCCGGGCCCGCTCGGTGAGCACCCCCTCCGGGGTCATGAAGACATAGGTCTGGAAGGTCTTGCCCTGCCGATTGCGCGCGTGCGGCGGCGCCCCCTGTTCGAGGAACGCCAGGACTTGGGCCGATGCGCCGATCTGGGCCGCGACGTGCAACGGCGTGTTGCCCATGTGGTCGCTCACGTCGAGACGCGCCCCGGCGCCTCGCAGCATCTCGACCTGAGCCGTCCGGTCTCCCATCAACGCCTCCATCAGGGGCGTGCGCCCCGTGTTCGCGTTGCGGGGATCGACGTCGACGTGCCGGTCGAGAAGCATGCGCAGATAGGCGGTATCGTTCGCCTTCGCCGCGAAATGAACGGCGCTGTCGCCGTCGAGGCCGGTTCGAGCCGGATCCGCGCCGAGATTGAGCAGGATGCCGAAGCCGATGTGGCTCCTGCGGAGCATCATCCACTGCAACAACGTGACGCCGCGATCGCCGCGCGCGTTCGGACTGGTGCCGGCGCCCACCAACTCGGCGGCACGGGTGGCGTTGCGGGTGAGCGCGGCGTCCGCCAGGGCCGCGACCTGCGGATCGGCGAAGATCTCGGCCGAGGACGGGCCGGCCCGAGCGGGCGTGATCCAGCCGACGGCGAGGAGGCCGAGGAGCGCTCGGCGGGAGGGAAGAAGGGTCATGACCGTCACCTCGCCGGCGGCTCGAAAGTGGCGAGCCCGTAGCCTCTCTCGCCCCGGATCGTCAACGTGTTCCCCACGCAGTCGCGGATCGTCGTCTCGAAACTGTGGCTGATCTCGACCTGACCGAGGTCCGCGCGCATCCGCCCGTGGTGGAACCACAGCGTCGCTTCGTAGTGAAAACGATCCGGCGTCGACCTCAGTACCCCGTCGGTCTGGAGCACCACCTCGCGCGTGGCGCCGTCTGGCGCCGTGGTCTTCGCCACGACCGCCCTGCGGTCCTCCGCCGCGAGACGCTCGATCTCGGCGGCGCAGGCGGCGGGCGAGGCGAGCTCGGTCGTGATCGGAGGCATGGCCATCCGGCCACTCGCCGTCGCCGTGGTCGCCGCGCCGAAGACCGACATCGCGATCATGCCGTGGAAGACGATGCCGGAACTCCTCATGCCTCTCCCCTCGCGGACCCGGTCCGACGAAGCCGAACGAACGACCGGCACGCGGCTCCGGCGAACGTCGATTCGCTCACCGTAGACCGCGAGAGACGCGACCACCTCCCGCGCCTGGAGGGCATCGGAATCGTCGACGTCGATCGGCGACAATGTGACCGCAAATCGAGCCGAAACGAAGCACCGGGATGTACTGGTTCCTCGCATGAGCCGAGGGGCCGCGTCGGTCGCGCTCCGACGCATGCGGGCGAGCCGCGTCGCGGCCCGCCCGGTCTTCATTCCCGCCCTCGATTCGAAATCCGAGGGTGTGGTCGAACGTCACGTCACGCCTTGTATTCGATCGCCTTGAAACTCAGCCCCGTCGTCTCGGAGGAGGCCGCCGCGATCTTCCGGATCCCCGCCCAATTGTGCTTGTAGTCGGGGATCACCAACTCGTTGACGCCGGCATTGACGACGTTGCCGGCGACGCCGGTCGGGAAGCCGAACAGCATGAAGGTCTGTTTCCGGCGCGCCGTCGGCGTCGGGTAGACCATGGCCTGGGTCGCGCCCGCGTCATTGTAGACTTCGACGAGATCGCCCGCCGCCACGCTCAGCTCCTTCATGTCGTCGGGGTTCATCTCGATCACCGGGAAGGGCATGCGGCCCATCACGAAGTCGTTGTCCCTGTCCATGAAGGCGTTCTGCCAGACGACGTTGGCGCGGCCGTTGTTGACGAGATAGGGGAACTTCGCCTTCTGCTCGGCCTTGCCCGGCGCCGCCCATCCGCGCCAGGGAGCCGCCAGGAACCTGGCCTTGCCGTCCTTGGTCGAGAACTTGCCGTCGGCATAGAGGCGCTTGGTGCCGACGATCCTGCCGTCCTTGAAGTCGACGGCGGGTTCGTGGAAGCCGTCGGTGCCCATGGCGCGTAGACGCTCGTAGGTGACGTGCCGTCCCCCACCGGCATGCGCGACGTAGCCGTCGACGAAGGCCTCCTCCTCGGTCTTCCAGTCGAAGCCCTTGAACCGATCGGCGTAGTCGGCCTTGCCTCCGGCGCGGAACACCCGTTCGAGATTGTTGGCGATCCGGGCGGCGATGAGGCAGTCGGGCATGGCGCGGCCGGGCGGGTCCATGTAGCGCTCGGTCAGGCGCATCCGCCTCTCGCCGTTCATCGAGGTGAGGTTCATCTCGCCGGCGATGGCGGCCGGCAGCCAGACGTGGCTCGCCTGGCCGATCTGGGTCGGGACGATGTCGACGTCGACGGAGAACAGGCCCCCCTGCCGGATCGCCGTCAGGATCGCCGCCACCATGGCGTCGCGATCGCCCCAGGGCACCGTGTTCATGGCGTCCTTCACCATGTCGGTGCGCTTCTTGTAGGTCTGCTTGAAGCGCATCGCGTTGAGCGTGGTCTTGTAATGGTCGCAGGCCCATATGTGGTGGATGCCGCCGCGCCCTTCGATCAACAGCTCGTCGACATAGGCCGCGGGACGGCCGACGTGGGCGTCGGAGGGGCGGACGTAGCCTTCCTGGTGGCCGCCGAGACGCACGACACCGCCGCCGGGACGGCCGACGTTGCCGGTGGCGAGCGCGATGTTCACCAGCGCGCCGTTGGTGCGGTAGTTGTCGTTGCCCCAGATCAGGCCCTTCTCGTAGCCGATCATGGTGCGGCGGCGCTTTCCCCCGGCCTTCGGCATGGCGATCCATTCCGCCGCCTTGACGATGTCGGCCTCCTTCAGGCCGGTGATCCGGGCGCACTCGGCGAGCGTGGTGCGATTGGCCGCGACCGCCGCGGCGAAGTCGGTCAGTTCGTGGTCGCGTTCGGGCACGGCGGCCCCCGGCCGGGCGATCAACTGCGGTCCGCCGGCCGCCGCCGCGATCGTCGAGGCCTGGATGAAGTCCTTGTCGATCCACCCCTTTTCGACGATGTGGGTGAGGAGGCCGTTGAAGAGGACGAGATCGGTGCCCGGCTCGATCGCCAGATGCAGCACCCGGTCGGCCCCGGCTTCCGCCTCGCAGGCCGCGACCGTGACGGTGCGGCGCGGATCGACGATGACGATCCGGCCCTGCTCGGCGGGTTCGCCGGGAAACTCCTTCTTCTTCTTGTCGATGGAGGTTCCGCGCAGGTTCGGGATCCAGTGGTTGAGGAAATAGTTGGTCTGGGCCTCGAGCGGGTTGGCGCCGACCACCATGATCGTGTCGGCGAGTTCGGCGTCCTCGTAACAGTTGTTGAGTTCACCGACGCCCATGTCGCGGGTCGCGTGGACCTCGGAATTGTAGGCGGGACGATTGTGGATGCGGACGTTCTTGATCTTCATGGCGCCGAAATAGAGCTTGCCGGTGCCCCAGGTGTTCTCGTAGCCGCCGGCCGAGCCGCCGTGGTCGAACATCGAGACGAAGAGCCCGTCCTCGCCCTGCTCGTCGATGACCGCCGCGGTCACGCGCGCCACGAGGTCGAGCGCGTCGTCCCAGGTCGTCGGCTGCATCTCGCCGTAGCGCCAGACCATCGGATCGGTCAGCCGCTGCTGCTGGGTGCCGCGCGCCTGCGACGTGTGGTTCTCGGCCATGCGGGCGCCCCGCACCGAGCCGAGGCCCGAGTTCACCGCGCAGGCCGGGTCGGGCTTGATCACCAGATGGACGTCGCGGCCGCCCTGCTTGACGATGTTGTACATCGACGGCGCGTACCAGGCCGCCGTCTCGGCGCCCTGTTGCTTCGACAGGTCGACGCCGAACTTGTTCTGGGCGGGCGCCGTTCCGCCCTGCTTGTTGACGTCCCAGGTATAGGCCTTGTAGCCGCAGCCGACGATGCAGTAGTGGCAGGTGACGTTGTGCTCCTTCGCATCCGTCGGGATGATCGGGAGCCGATCGACTTGACGCTTGAAAGTCATGGCGATTTCCCCTCTCAGAGCACGTTGGACAGACGGCCGTAGATCAGTTCGTCGACGCCTTCGGCGAAGATGTCGCCCTTGGCGTCGACCCTGAGCACGAACTGGGCGAGGTTCTGGGTGGCATGGCCCCAGATCTCCTGGCCCGCCTTCTCGACGTCGAAACGGGAATAGTGACCGGGACAATTGAGCGTCCGGTCGGCCTTGGCGTAGTTCAGCGGGAAACCCTTGTGCGGACAGAGCACCGAGAAGGCGACGACGTCGCCGTCGGGGCCGACACCGCCTTCGACCCGGGTCCCGAGCTTCAACAGGACACCGGGCGAGTCCGCGTCCGGGTAGGCGACGTCCTTGGGCACGTCGACCACCAAGTCCTTCAGATTGGCGAGACGGCCGGCGGGATACTGGACGCGGGCGGCCGGCGTCGCCGCCTTCGCGGGCACCGGCGCGACCACCGTGACCGCCGTGCCGGCCACCGCGAACCCCGCGCCCCTCAGAAATTGCCGTCGCCCGGCCTGGACCAGCCCTTCGCATTTCGACATGGATGCCTCCTCCGAAGTCTTCTTCTGACCAGAGGCGAACCGCAATCCACGTGCCAGCGCCGGGATCGACCAAAACCGGCGGATTTCCGAGGGTTTCGAACCGCAGCAGCGGCGGCGGACGTTCGCCCGGCCGAACCACCACCGTCCTCGGTCCGGAAAGGCGAACACGATCGAAAGCCGACGGGGCGGCGCGCTGCGCCCTCCGACGGATCCGAGGCGAGCACGGAGAGAAGATCGGAGGGCGCCGGCCGAGGCGCGGCGGTCAGCGGCCGTCGACCGCGATGTCGTAGCGCCGCATCTTCTCCCACAGCGTGGTGCGGGAGACGCGCAGCATCTTGGCGGCCGGAAGGATGGCGCCCTTGGTCTTGGCGAGCGCCAGGAGGATGTGACGGCGCTCGGCGTCGTCGCGGGCGGCATCGAGCGGGACGAGGGTCTCGCCGCGCGCGGCCTCCGCCGTGGTGAGCCCGCCCGCCGCCTGTTCGGGGAAGAGATCGCCCGGCATCACCCAGGGGCCGAGCGCCAGGGCGACCGCCCGCTCGATCCGATTGCGCAGCTCGCGCGCGTTGCCCGGCCAGGGGTGGGCGAGCAGCGCCTCCAGGGCCATTTCGGAGAGGCCGGCGAGCTCGGTTCCGAGCCGCGCGTTGAAATCGGCGAAGAAGCGATCGGCGAGCCAGCCGATGTCCTCGCGGCGTCCGCGCAGCGGCGGCACCACGGCCGCGACGACGTTGATGCGGTAGTAGAGATCGCGGCGGAAGGCGCCCTCGTCGACGAGGCGATCGAGGTCGACGTTGGTCGCCGCGATCAGCCGGCTCGAAAAGGGGATCGCCTGCTCGCCGCCGACACGGACGAAGGATCGCTCCTCGATCAGGCGCAGCAGTTTGGACTGGAGCTTCGGCGCCAGCTCGCCGATCTCGTCGAGGAACAGCGTGCCGCCCGCGGCCCGTTCGGCATAGCCGAGGTGACGCCCGGCGGCGCCGGTGAAGGCGCCCTTCTCGTGGCCGAACAGCTCGCTCTCCATGAGATCGGCCGGGATCGCGGCGCAGTTGACGGCGATGAAGGGCCCGGCGCCACCGGCCGAACGGTCGTGGACGAAACGCGCGCAGACCTCCTTGCCGGCGCCGGTCTCGCCGCCGATCAACAGATTGGAATTCACCTTGGCGACGCGGGTCAGCAGGCGCTCGACTCGTCCCATCGCCTCGGAGATCCCGAGCACGCAGGTCCGGGGCGGTGCCGCGAACTCCATCAGATGGTCGAGCCGCAACAGCAGGTCCGGCATCTCGAAGGGTTTGGTCAGATAGTCGCCGGCGCCGGCGCGCAACAGGCGGACGGCCTGGTCGATGTCGCCGAAGCCGGTCATGAACAGGAACGGCGGCGGCGAGGTCCGGCCGGCGACGTCGCGGAACACCACCTCGCCGGAGGCGTCCGGCAGGCGGATGTCGCAGACGACCGCATCGGGTTGATCGCGCTCGATGGCGCCGATCGCCTCGGCCGCCGTCCGCCACCAGCGAACGTCGGCGCCTTCGAGCGCGAGGCCCTGAGCCAGCGACTCCCCCATCAACGGATCGTCTTCGACCAGACCGACGGTGCGGTTCTCAAGCGACACGGGCGATCCCTCCCTCGCGATCGAGCGGAAGGGCGACGGTGACGAGGGCGCCTCCCGACGGGCCGCGCGCAACCTCGACCGTACCCCGCAGATCGCGGATCAGACGGCCGGTCATCCACAGGCCGAGACCATGGCCGCGTCCGAACGGTGTCACCGATCCCGTGGCGTCGACGAGGACGGCGACCGCGCGGGCGGGCATGCCGGGGCCGTCGTCGGCCACTTCGAGCCGCAGACCGCCGTCGGTCTCGGCGATCCGCACCGCGATCGTCCCACCCCGGGGCGAGGCGTTGCAGGCGTTGAGGAGCAGATTGAGGAGGATCTGGCGCAGCGGCGAGGCCGGCAGGTCGACCGGGCCCGTCAGGCCGTTCCGCCAGATCAGGACGAGATCGCTGCGCAGCAGTTCCGGGCCGGCGAGGATCTTCAGATCGTCGAGATCCTGGACGTCGACGGTGCGCCCGTCGCCGTCGGCGCGATAGGTGGCGAGCGTCGTGCGGACCATGTCGCGGATGCCGCGCAGACCACGGTCGATCAGATCGAGCGCGGTCGCCCGCGCCAGCGGCCGCTCGCCATGGCGCTTCAGGGTGTCGACGGCGTTGAAGAGGCCGCCGAGCGGATTGTTGATCTCGTGCGCCAGACCGGAGGCCAGTCGCCCCAGGCTCGCCAGACGTTCCTCGTCGGCGAGCCGGCGGATCAGGTCCTCGCGCTCGCGGCAGCTGAGCGCCAACGTGTTGAAGGCGGCGAAGAGACGGCGGAATTCGTGGCCGGCCCGCGCCACGGCGGGCGAGGGAATGGGCGTGACCTCACCGGCGATGCCGGCCTCGAGGTGGGCGGCCAGAACCGCCACCGGCCGCATCATCCGGCGAACCGTGACCCAGGCGGTGACGACCAGGATCAGCGTCAACACCGCATTGGACAGGACCAGCGTCCACAACACCCGCCGCCGCTCTTCCAGAAGAGACGAGATGTCGAGCTTGGCATGGATCGCGCCGATCGCGCGCCCGTTGTAGAGCACGTCGCGGCGGACATAGGCGCGCGCCTCGGGTTCGCGCAGGACGATCTCGCCGGACAGCGTCTCGGCGGCCGGATAGTCGGCCGGCAGCATCGAGGCGGAGGGGACGCGGCGCGGATTGCCGGCGGCGATCACCCGACCGTCGAGGGTCGTCACGATCGTCTCGGCCGCCGTCAGATCGCCGTCGCCCTGACGGGTCCGGTCGAGGACGGCGTAGACCTCCCACACGTCCTCGCGCAGAACCGCGTCCACCAGGGCCGTCGACAGACCGTCGAGATAGACCCGCGTCAAGGTGACCAGATGCGCCGTCTGGATCTCCGCGAGGCGCGACAGCACCCGTTCCGAGAGAAACAGCGACACCGCCAGCAGGAAGACCGCCGCGACCGCCGGAACCTTGATGGCGAGAGAGACGCGCGGCATCATCCCGTGCTCCCTCCCCTGACCTTCCGCATCTCCTCGGCGATCGGCTCGAAGAGCGACGGATCCTCGGCGCGGAACCCGTCCAGCCGCAGCATCGACAGAACGACGCGTCCGTCGTCGTCGTTCTCCATGTCCGTCAGCGCATGCCGCAGGCGGTGGATCGCCGGGTCGTCGGCGAGCGCGATCGGGCAGGCGATCGGTGGAAAGCCCAGCCAGGCCGAAGCCTGGACGACCCGCGTCGCGGCGACGAGCTCGGCCTCGGTCTCCCGCATCACCTCCCAGACGTAGCCGTCGACGCTGCCGCTGCCGGCGAGACCCGCCGCCACGGCGCGGATGACGTTGCGATGGCCGTAGGTGAAGAAGGTCTGGCGGAAGAAATGCGCCGGGTCGGTTCCCTTCTCCGCGAGGGCGGCGGCGGTGACGAGCCAACCCGAATTCGAGTCCGGATCGGAAAAGGCGTGGATGTCGGACCTCAGATCCGCGAGCCCGGCGGCCGACCGATCCGCCGAGGCGATCAGATAGGACCGATAGAGCGGGCGTCCCTTCCAGATCGGCACCGCGACCAGAGCGAGCCGTGCCCGATAGGCGACGAAGGGATAGCCGCAGATCCAGGCCGCATCCAATTGGCCGGAAACCAGGAGAGCCGTGATCTCCTGATAGGTGCGTCGGGTGATCAGCTTGACCGATCGGCCGGTCGCCCGTTCGAGGCGGCTCTTGAGGCGTTGCAGCAGCTCCAGATCCGAGGTGAGGAAGACCGGGGTCAGGCCGAAGCGCAGGTCCGGCTCGGCGGCGCGCAGAACACGCGGCGCAGCCAAGGCACCGAGGGTTCCACCGATGGCGCGCACGACCTCGCGTCGGCTGGTCGGCCGGACGGCTCGCAAGGCAATTCCCTCCGCGGTTCGTTCGGCTCGGTCGATGCTTCTGTTTACGAACCGATTAAGATCGTATCGCAGAACCGGCAAGACGCGCAATCGCATGGGATGCCGTCGACCGCGCCACCCGCCGCCTCCGAAACGCGGGAACCGCCGTCCCTCCGCCGAGCGACGGGGGTGCCGAAGTGCGGACGAGATTGCGCCTTGCCAATCCATCGTAATATCGAGTATCCTCGATTTATGGATGAAAAAAACGCCCTTCTCGCTTTCGGCGCGCTCTCTCAGCCGACCCGCCTCGCGGTCTTCCGGCTCCTGATGGCCCATGAACCCGAGGGTCTTCCGGCGGGCGAAGTCGCCCGGCGTCTCGACGTTCCGCAGAACACGATGTCGACCCATCTCGCGGTCCTGACCCGCGCCGACCTGATCGCGCCGGAACGGCGCAGCCGTTCGATCATCTACCGAGCGCGGACGCAGAGCGTCGCGGCACTCGCGGAATTCCTCCTGCACGACTGCTGCGGAGGCAACCCGTCGGTCTGCTCCGAACTCGCGACGACGGTTTCCTCTCCCTGTTCGACGGACATCCCCTCCACCGACGAGGCCCGCCATGGCTGACCGCATCTACAACGTGCTGTTCCTCTGTACCGGCAACACCGCCCGCTCGATTCTCGCCGAGAGTATTCTGACGAAGGACGGAGCCGGGCGTTTCAGGGCGTTCTCCGCCGGAAGCCAGCCGAAGGGCACGGTCAATCCCTTCGCCCTGAAGGTGCTCGAAAAGGCCGACTACCCGACCGAGGGGTTCAGGTCCAAGAGCTGGGACGAATTCGCCGCCCCCGGCGCCCCCGCCATGGATTTCGTCTTCACCGTCTGTGACAACGCCGCCGGCGAGGCCTGCCCGGTGTGGCCCGGTCAGCCGATGACGGCCCATTGGGGCATCGAGGACCCGGCCGCCGTCGAGGGCACGGACCTCCAGAAGGAGACCGCCTTCGTCACCGCCTTCCGCTATCTCAAGAACAGGATCTCGGCCTTTCGGTCTCTGCCCCTCGCCAGCATCGACAAGATGGCGCTCGGCAACCAGTTGCGCGAAATCGGTCGCCTCGAAGGCGCGACCGGCGCGCGGGGAGTGGTGAAATGAGTGCCGTGTCTCGCAGATTGTCGTTTCTCGATCGCTGGCTGACGCTGTGGATCTTCGCCGCCATGGCGCTCGGCATCGCCATCGGCTGGTCGGTGCCCGGCGTCGAAGGCTTCATCAATTCCTTCCAGGTCGGGACGACGAATATTCCCATCGCGATCGGATTGATCGTGATGATGTACCCGCCCTTCGCCAAGGTGCGTTACGAGGAACTGCCGGACGTCTTCCGAGACGGCAAGGTGCTCGGCCTGTCGCTGGTGCAGAACTGGCTGGTCGGGCCGATCCTGATGTTCGTGCTCGCGATCGTCTTTCTCCCCGACAAGCCCGAATACATGGTCGGCCTGATCATGATCGGTCTGGCGCGCTGCATCGCCATGGTGATCGTATGGAACGAACTCGCCAAGGGTTCGACCGAATATGCCGCCGGGCTCGTCGCCTTCAACTCGATCTTCCAGGTGCTGTTCTACAGCGTCTACGCCTGGTTCTTCGTCACGGTGCTGCCGCCGCTGTTCGGGCTCTCCGGCTCGGTGGTCGACGTCTCGATCGGCCAGATCGCCGAGAGCGTCTTCATCTATCTCGGCATCCCCTGCCTCGCCGGGGTGCTGACGCGGGTGATCATGCTGCGGTTCGTCTCGAAGGAGTGGTACCACACGCATTTCGTGCCCAAGATCGGGCCGCTCACCCTGATCGCGCTGCTCTTCACCATCGTCGTGATGTTCTCGCTCAAGGGCAAGCTGATCGTCGAAATCCCGCTCGACGTGGTGCGGATCGCCATTCCGCTGCTGATCTACTTCGTGGTGATGTTCGCGCTCTCCTTCGTGATGAGCCGCGGCATGGGCACCGACTACGGCCGCTGCACCACGCTCTGCTTCACCGCGGCGAGCAACAACTTCGAGCTGGCGATCGCCGTCGCGGTCGCGGTCTACGGCATCAATTCCGGCGCCGCCTTCGCCGCCGTCATCGGGCCCCTGGTCGAGGTGCCGGTGATGATCGCGCTGGTCAACGTCGCCCTGTGGACCCGGGAACGGTACTTCCCCGCGACGCGGGCCGGCTGACCCGGCCGTCCCCGATCCTTCGTCGGCCGAGCGCCCCACCGGCGGCGCTCGGCCGCCTTCCGATCCGCATCCGAGGACCGTCTCTCATGAACGTCGTCATCTACCACAACCCGAAATGTGGCACGTCGCGCAATACGCTCGCTCTCATCCGCCATGCCGGGATCGAGCCGGAGGTGATCGAATATCTGAAGACGCCGCCGTCGCGGGAGCGTCTCGTCGAACTGATCGCCGCGATGGGCGTGCCGGTGCGCTCGGTCATCCGCGAGAAGGGGACGCCCTATGCCGAGCTCGGCCTCGCCGACCCGAGCCTGAGCGTCGACCAGCTGATCGACGCGATGATCGCCGATCCGATCCTCATCAACCGGCCGATCGTCGTCACCCCGAAGGGCGTCCGCCTGTGCCGCCCGTCCGAAGCCGTGCTCGACCTGCTTCCCGAGATGCCGAAGGCCGAATTCCGAAAGGAAGACGGCGAGCTGGTGCTCGACGGCCAAGGCCGCCCGGTCGCGGCCGGGTGATCCGGCCCCCGGCGCCGATACGCACCACGTCGTTCCCGACAGGGATGGAGAGCAGAGCCCCCCGATGATTGCCGATCTTCCCAATGTCGACGGGACGTGCCTCGACATCCCGACGCGCGAAAAGCTCGACGTCCCCGTCCCCTCGACCCATCCGCCACGCATTCTGCTGCTCTACGGATCGCTCAGGGAGCGGTCCTACAGCCGCCTGCTGACCTTCGAGGCCGAGCGTCTGCTGCGGCATTTCGGGGCGGAAACGCGGATCTTCGATCCCCATGGCCTGCCGTTGCCGGACGGCGCGCCGGTCGATCACCCCAAGGTGCGGGAGCTGCGCGACCTGATGCTGTGGTCGGAGGGCCAGGTGTGGACCAGCCCCGAACGCCACGGCGCCATGAGCGCGGTGCTGAAGGCGCAGATCGACTGGGTGCCGCTGGCCCTCGGCGCGATCCGGCCGACGCAGGGCCGGACCCTGGCGCTGATGCAGGTCTGCGGCGGATCGCAGTCGTTCAATGCGGTCAACCAGATGCGCATCCTCGGGCGCTGGATGCGGATGCTGACGATTCCCAACCAGTCGTCCGTCGCCAAGGCCTTCGAGGAATTCGACGAGGCGGGGCGGATGCGGCCGTCGTCCTATTACGATCGGGTGGTCGACGTGATGGAGGAACTGATCAAGTTCACCCTGCTCACGCGCGACCGCACCGACTACCTCACCAGTCGCTACGGCGAGCGCAAGGAAGCCGCCGCGAAGCTCGAAGAGCGCATGCGGCTTCAGAAGATCTGACCCGTCCGCAAGGCGCTCGCCACGACGGAGAGGACGGGTGTCGAGCCGCAGAATCCCGGCAGGGCGCGACCCCGTGCGGGCGCGCCCTGCCGGAAGCCGGGATCGCCGTTCCCGGTGCCGGTGTCGATCGCGTCGTTGGTCCGTCGCCTCGGAGCCTCGGAGGGAGAGGGCGGACGAGATCGGCATCGCCGATTGTTCACTTATATATGATCATACAGTCTATTTTTGAATACATATAAATGGTCTAAATTCATTGCCTTGCTCACTCATATATGTGATCATGCCCTGAAGATGGACATTCACATATGAACAACAATCAGGCGGCCCTCGCACGCAAGCAGCTCGACAGACGCCTCGACCCGCTGCGCGCGGCCAAGCCCGTCGTGCCGCCACGCGGTTGGCTGCGCGCCATCCGTGAAGCCTTGGGCATGACGACCCGCCAGCTCGCCGCGCGGATGAAGGTCGCTCCGTCACGCGTTTCGACGATCGAGAAAGCCGAGGTCTCCGGAGCCACCACGATCAAGACGCTGCGCGAGGCGGCGGCGGCGCTCGACTGCACCTTCGTCTACGCCTTCGTTCCCAACAAGCCGCTCGACGAGATCCTGCGCGATCGCGCGGCGCGGAAGGCCGCTCTCGACGTCGCACGGCTCGATCACACCATGCGCCTCGAGAACCAGGCGCTCCTGAAGTCGGATCTCGACGACGAACGGCGCCGCATGGCCGACCTCCTCTCGTCGGGCTCGTTGCGCGGGCTCTGGGAGGACGACTGAGCCATGCCCGACCCGCTGTTCCAAGCCGACGACGAAGCCAACACGCCCCTCACCCCGGAAGAGCGCGAGCAACTCATCCCCTCCTACATCACCCTCAGGCATGAGCTGAACGAAGCCGAGCAGGTGAACATCGGTCAGGCCCTGCGCTGGGCGACGTCACGCAAGCGCGACGTGCTCGACCCGGATCTTCTGAGCACCCTTCATGCGCGCATGTTCGGCGATGTCTGGCGCTGGGCCGGGCAATATCGGACGACGGCCCGCAACATCGGCGTCGACGCCTACCGGATCCCGATGGAGGTGCGGCAGGCCGTCGACGATGTTCGATACTGGGTCGAACATGAGACCTTTCCGCCGGACGAAATCGCCGTGCGCTTCAGCCATCGCCTGGTCGCTATCCATCCCTTTCCGAACGGCAATGGACGCTTCTCCCGCCTCGTCGGCGATCTGCTCGCGCGGCGGCTCGGGCGGCCCCCGTTCAGTTGGGGGCGCGCCGATCTGGTCGACGCCGGGGAGACCCGCGCCCGCTACGTCGAAGCCCTCCGAGCGGCCGACGCCCATGACGTTCGGCCCCTCCTCCTCTTCGCCCGCTCCTGAGCGAGGAAGGCGGACGGCCACCCGACCCTGCTTCACCGACCGGGACGAGGCGGATCCCGGCGAACCGGCTTCCGGGCTCGATGCCCCCGGCAGCGCCGCGCGATCCGGCCGAGACGTCAGATCGGCTTCTCCTCGGCGAGGAAACCCGTCGCCAGGACGCGGAAGGCCTCGACGGCCTTGGGAAGGACGGCGCTCGGCTCGTCACTCGCCGCCACCCACAGCGCGGCGTTCAACGCCGCGCCGTTGAGAAGACGCGCCGCCGCCTCGTCGTCGACGGGCTTCATGATCCCTCGCGCGATCAGCCGGCCGACGGTCTGCTTCGTCATTTCCAGACACACGTTCTGGCTGGGCCATCGTGTGGGGTCCCCCAGGAAGGCGGGTCCGTCCAGCAGCACGATCCGGCGGACCTCGGGGTCGAGGGCCATTTCGATATAGGCCGCCCCTTCCGTGAGCAGACCTTCCCAGTCGTTCGGCGCGGCCGCCGCCAGGGCTTGCGCCCGCCCGGCCATTTCGCCGTCGACCTGAGCGACCACTGCGGCGAGCAGCCCCGTCTTGTCACCGAAATTGTGGTAGAGCGCCCCGCGCGTCAGCCCGACATCGGCGGTGAGTTCGTCCATCGAGGCCGCGGCGAACCCTTTCGCCGCAAAGGCCCGGCGCGCCGCCGAAATCAGCTTGGCGCGGTTTTCCTCCATGGTCTCGATGCGTCGACGCGGCGTCACGAAGGGCCGTCCTTTTCACATACGCGATGCATTTCAGTTGACATACGCATCGTATGTCAAATATCCACATACATAGCGTATATCAAATTGCGCCGCGCATGAGAACCCTGCCCCGCCGGCCGCGAGCGCCGACGTCGCAGGCCCGAGCCGCTTCGAGAAAGGGGATCCCATGACCAGCCGTACCGCCGTCTTCCCGACCGACCGCCATGCCCTCTATGAAGCCCATGGCTATTCCGCCGCGATCGCATCCGGCGATCTCCTGTTCGTTTCCGGGCAGGTCGGCAGTCGCGCCGACGGCTCGCCGGAACCGGACTTCGCCGAGCAGGTTCGATTGGCCTTCGCCAATCTGGGGGCGACGCTGGCGGCGGGCGGCTGCACTTTCGACGACATCGTCGACGTGACGACGTTCCATACCGATCCGGAAAACCAGTTCGAGGCGATCATGAAGGTGAAGAACGACGTCTTCTCGCGGCCGCCCTATCCGAACTGGACCGCGATCGGCGTCACTTGGCTCGCCGGCTTCGACTTCGAGATCAAGGTCGTCGCCCGCATCCCCGATCGCACCTGAAGCCGTCCTCGTCACTGGACCACCGATGATCGGCCGGACCGCGCTCGGCACCGGCCGAAACCCGGGGCGACGTCACGGCGCGCGAAGGCGCCGACGATACGGAGAAGAACTCTGCGCTGTTCGGACACAGTTCGAGGCGATCCCGATTTGATTTGGATCACGGCATTGTCGCTTCGAACAGTCGACTACCTTGCGACAGCGCTTCGAATGCCAGGAACGACGGCGACGTGTCTTCCGGCGCGAGGCGGGGGGACTGCGTGGCGGGAGAAACGGGGCCGTGGTCATGCCATATGAGCCCGTTCGGATCGGAATGGGGATGATCGAAGGCGATCATGCCCGGCTGCTCGACCTTCTGGCGAAGATCGAGGCCGCTCACGCGCGCGGCCATCGGCGTGCCGTCTCTCGCTTGTTGCGCTCGTTCCTCACCGCGTTCGATCGTCATTTCGAGGTCGAGACGAGCGTCTTGCGCGATCTCGGATATCCCGACCTCGACCGTCGTCATTCCGAGTTCATCACGTCGCGCTCCTGGCTGGTCTCGCATCCGCTCGATCTCAGCGATTCCGAGCACATGGGACGGATCATCGCCTTCGTGCGGGCCTGGCTGTTCGACCACGTCGGACGGCAGGACGGCGCTCTCGGCAAGTCCATCGACGGCCCCTCGCCGCGGGGGTGGTTCAAGCTGCGCGCGGGCCTCGCCTTCATTCCCCTCCGCTGGCGCCTGATGCTGATCGGCGTGATCCCGCTGGCGGTCGTGCTGGGTCTGACATCGATGTTCTTCGTCGAGCTGCTGGACGGCCTCCGCTCGGCCGACCAGCTGCGCGAGGCGGTGAAGATCGAGGCCCGCATCGACGACCTCGTCTTCGAGCTCCAGGAAGAAGGCAATCAGGCGATCATGATCGTCGGCTCACCGCGCCGTCAGCGGGCCCTCTTCGAGGAACAGCTGACGCGAACCGACACGGCGCTCTCCCGCTTCCACCAGATCACCGGGCATATTCGGGCGATCTCCCAAGACAAGTCCGTCCTCGACGCGATCGACAATGCCGAGTCTTCGTTGGCGCTCTTGCCGCGATCGCGCTCGGACGTACAGATCGGCAGTTACGACGTCTACAGCACGATCGAGTATTATCAGACGATCGTGACCGATCTGATGGAGATCTCTCCGGCAGTGGCGCGGCAATTGGTGCCGTCCGACGTCGCGCGCAGGATGAGTGCCTGGATCTTCCTGTCGAAGGCGAGAGAGCGGGCCGGTGCCGAACGGCTTCTCGGCACGTCGCTTCTTTCCGGCGTCATGATCGACGTGAAGGCGCGCGACTCCCGCTTCGTCTCGCAGCTCGCCACGGAACAGGAGACGTTGGCTCGCACCTTCCTCGGCCTCACCGACGAGCGGACCGCCGCCCTCTTCGCCGCCGCGATGACCGTGTCGCCGATGATGGACAACATGCGGCGGAGTTTCGACACGGCGGCCGGCGGCCGCCCCTCGGCGATCGACTGGTCCGACACGGCCGGGCTTCGTCTCCAACGGATGCGCGACGTCGCGAAGAAGCTCGCCACCGAAATCGAAGCTCAGGCGGAGACGTTCCACGAGCAGTCCAGCCGTCACGTCACGCTGATGGGGGGCGGCATTCTCTTCGTCGTCTCGATGTCGCTCGCCCTGATCTCACTGCTCGGACTGAGCGTCCTGCCGCCGTTGCATCGGCTGGGAACCGCCCTGCGCCGACTGGCCGACGGCGAACGGCTGGTCCCGGTTCCCGACACGAACGGGCGGGACGACGTCGCCGAGCTGGCGCGAGGGGTCGTCGCGCTGCGTGACCGTCTCGTCCAGGGCGACCTGCTCGAAGCGCGGCGAGGCACGGAGACCGTCGATCGTCTGCGCGCCACACTCGACAACCTGCCCGGCGTCGTCTTCCGCGTCGCGCAGATGCAAGGCCGAGCCGCGCGCGTGGTGGCGGTGAGCCGCAAGTTCCAGCATCTCGTCGACCTGCACGACAAGGATGTCGTCGACCGGCCGCTCGGGACGGTCCTGAGGGCGTGCATCGAGCCGAGCGATTGTCTGGCGCTGCTCCATTTCCTGCGCCGGGTCGGCGGTGGCCCGTTCGACTTCGAATGCCGTCTGCGGCGCGGCATCGGCAAGCGTCAGGTCTGGGTGCGCATCCTCGCCTCCTCGGTCGAAACCGGCAACGGACGTCTCTGGGACGGCGTCGCTCTCGACGTGACCGCAGCCAAACTCGCCGAAACCGAGCGGCGGCGCCTCCAAGAGGAACTCGATCGCCGCCATCTCTCACAGGCCACCAACCGTCTCGCCTCCGGAATCAGCGGAGAATTGGCGCAGCTGTGGTCGCCGTTGCGCGCCAATGCCGAACGCATTCTCCAGGACCTCCCTCCCGGAACGCCCTCGTGGAGGGCCGCGAAGGCGATCCACGACGTCGCCCTGCGCACCCAACGGCTCGCCGAGCAGTTGTCCCTCACGCGCGACGACGGTCGGACCGAGGGCGCGGTGGACGTCGTCGATCGGCTGGCGACCGCGCTGGCGACGGAGGAACTGCAGGTGCCCGAGGGCGTGCTGATCGAGACGCATTTCGACGGGCGCGAGGCGCGCGTGGCGTGCGGTTCGGAAGCGGTCGATCACATGGTCGCGAATCTCGTGAGCTACATCGGTGAGACGCTCGGGGTCGAACCCGGAATCGTCGAGATCCGGACGGATGTCCGAACGGTCGAGGGAGGATCCCACCTCTGCATCTCGGTCCGCGACGACCGTTCCGTTCAGGCACCTCGTACGCTATCCAGGGTTCTGCGCATGCAGACCAGTCGCGTCGCCGAGGGGCGGGGCGAGGAACTCTCGCTCGCCATCGTACGGCTCGTCGTCGACGAGGCTCGGGGCTGGGTTCAGTCACGGGTCACCGCGCATGGAGGCAGCACGCTCGAAATTTTCCTCCCGGTCGCCTCTGCTCCGGTGGGCAACGTCATTCGTCTCGAGAGGTCATCCCGATGGTCGAAGCGCGATCACTGAATTCAAGAGCCCGGACCTCACCGGGCGACCCCCTGGCGGATATCATCCAACGCCTGTTTCCGCAGGAATGCGCGGCCACGACCCACCACAGGCCTCGGTCCTACGTCTTTCATCAGGGTTCGCCGGTCGATGTCGTCCATCTGGTGGTGCGGGGGACGCTCGTCCTCGAGCGCATCGACGAGGAAGGGCGAACGGTGATGTTCGGGACGCAGCCGGTCGGCGCCTTGCTGGGTTGGCAGGATCTGCTCGACGGTCGCGTTCATCGCAGCAGCTGCCAGTCGATCTGCGCGAGTGATCTCATCACCATTCCGACGGAGCGTTTCGAGAGTGCTCTGCGCGAAAGCGAGGATCTGCTGCTGAAGCTCATGCAGCAGGCGGCGATACAGACGAATTATTACGAGGAGCACATCTTCAGACTGTCGACGCTCGATGTTCCCGAACGGCTCTACCGCACGCTCTGGACTCTCGCGGGCTCGCCCGAGCTCGAAGGCGAGGTGATCGAGGTCGAAACGCCCCTGATGAAGCGCGACATCGCGGCTCTCGTCGGAACGTCTCCGGAATCTCTCTCGCGGGGATTGCAGCGGCTCTCGAGACTGAAGGTCGCCGAATTCACCGACAAGAACACGTTCCGGCTCCTGCCGAACAACAAGATGGACATCAAGTGAAGAGCGTGGCGCTCGGGGAGACGACCGCGCCGGGCGTCGTGTGAGGTGGGATCGACGTCGTCGATCCACCGCCCGAGGCCGGCGCGAGCGTGCGAGCCGGTCTCCCGGGCATCGGGCCTTCCCGATCATGCCGGCGGCGAACCTTCGTCCTCCGAGACCGACCGGGTTCGAAACGCCTCGAAGATCAACCCACGCAACCAGCGGTGACCGGGATCGGCGTCCATGCGCGGATGCCACGTCTGCGAGACGACGATCTCGGGGGTGGCGACCGGGAGCTCGAACATCTCGGTCGCGCCGATCGATCCCGCCCGGGAGAAGGATCGCGGCACCAGCCCGAGCAGATCGGAGGCGGCGGCGACGGCGATGACCGCCGGAAAGCTCGGCACCACGACACCGACCCGCCGGGAAAGCCCGAGCGCGGCGAGAGAGTCGTCGACGGGTCCGGAGAAGCGACCGCGTCGCGACCCGACGACGTGCCCCCAGGCGACGTAGTCCTCGGCGCTCGGCTTCGGCGTCCTCAGGATCGGATGGCCGACCCGGGCGATCCCGACGAAGGAATCGCGAAACAGGGTCCGAACCCGCAGCTCCGCCCCGTCGCCGGAGAGAACCCCGATGTCGAGATCGATCGTCGCCTCCCGCAGCGACCGGATCTCCTTTTCCGGCTTCGGCGCGAAGCGCAGACGCACCCAGGGCGCGGCCTTCGCGACGGCGGCGGCGAGCCGCGCTGCGTGCAGGAGGATGAAGGACTCGTTCGCCCGAATGGTGAAGTCGCGCCGGAGATCGCGAATGTCGAGGGTCGGCGGCGGCGCCAGGATCACCGCGACGGCGCCGGCCAACTCGTGCACCCGCTCGGTGATCGCCTCGGCATGCGGCGTCGCCACCATGACGCGACCGGCCGGCACCAGGAGGGGGTCGCCGGTCGCCGACCGGAGCCGCGACAGAGTGCGGCTCATGGCGGAGGTGCTGAGCCCCAGCCGGCGGGCGGCGGCCGAGACGCTGCGCTCACGCAACAGCGCGTCGAGAGCGACCAGGAGGTTCAGATCGAGATCGGGCATGGACCACGGCTATCGACATGCGGCGTTCGATGCAATGGTGATTTGAATTCGTTGCGTCTGGCGCGGCATTCCCATCGCCGATATCGGTGGGCGACCGAACGAGCGCGCGAGGTTGCCGCCATGTCTCCATCCCCCTCCGCCGACGGACCGGACGACGGCCTGCCGTCGCCGCGCCGGTCCTTCGCGGTGGCCGTTCTGCTCCTGACGCTGGTGCTCGTGGTGCTCGACGGAGCGATCGCCAACGTCGCCCTGCCGACCATCGCGGCCTCTTTCGGGAGCGACCCCGCCGATACGGTCTGGGTGGTGTCGAGCTATCAGCTCGCCGTCCTCGCCGCCCTTCTCCCCTGCGGCGCGCTCGGCGAGATCTACGGGCCGCGACGCGTCTTTCTGATCGGTGTCGCGGTGTTCACGGTCGGATCCGCCGCCTGCACCTTCGCCGGCAGTCTCCCGGTTCTCGTCGCCGCCCGTTTCGGCCAGGGGTTCGGCGGCGGCGCGATCATGGCGCTGGCGACGATGAACCTGCGCCACGCCGTGCCACGGCGCATGCTCGGAACCATCATCGGCTTCAACGCGATGACGGTGGCGATCTCCTCCGCCGCCGGCCCCGGCATCGCCGGCGCGATCCTCACGGTGGCGCATTGGCCGTGGCTCTTCGCGGTCAATCTGCCGATCGGCGTGCTGGTCCTCGCCGGAGGCCGCATTCTGCCGAAGACGGCGGGCGTGAAGCGGCCGTTGTCGGGCGCGGTCCTCGTCGTCAACGCGCTGATGTTCCTGCTGTTCTTCACCGGGGCCGACCGCATCGGCGACACCCCGTTCCTCGGTGCCGCCCTGATCGGCGCCGCCGCGCTCTGCCTCGTCGCGGTCCTCGCCCTCGAACGCGGCCGCGCCGCGCCGATCGTGCCGACCGATCTTCTCGCCGAGCCGGCGTTTCGAATCGCGGTGATCGCCTCGGTCGCCTGTTTCACCGCGCAGATGTCGAGTTATGTGGCCCTGCCCTTCTACCTCCAACACACCCTGGGCATGTCGCCGGCGCGCGCCGGGCTCTACATGATGCCCTGGCCCGCGGCTGTGACGGTGGTCGCCCCGATCGCCGGCAGGTTCTCCGATCGCGTCGATACGGCCTGGCTCTGTTCGACCGGCGGGCTGCTGCTGGCCGCCGGACTGGCGATCGTCGCGCTCGCCCGGCCGGAACCGACCGGGACGACGTTCCTGATCGGCACCGTCGTCGCCGGTGTCGGCTTCGGCCTGTTCCAGACGCCGAACAACCGCATCCTCCTGCTCTCCGCGCCGAAGGCGCGCAGCGGCGCGGCCGGGGCGATGCAGGGGACGGCGCGCCTCGTCGGCCAGACCCTCGGCGCCGTCTCGATGTCGCTGGTCTTCGCGGCGGCGCCACTCGCCGACGCGCCGAACATCGGTCTCGGTCTCGCCGCCGTCTGCGCCGCTCTCGCCGGCGCCGTCAGCCTCGCCCGCGTTCACCGCGAGCCGGCGGGATGAGGCCGTCGGTCACGCTCGGCGGCGTGCGGGAGGCGGGCCTCCGGCCGGCGGCCGGCCGTGGAGATCGACCCGCGCGCGGATCTCATCGGTCGACATGGAGCGCGGGATGGTCCTGCGTGACCTCCCGGACGGGGTTGCCCTCCATCCAGGCGCGAATGTCGTCGACCACGTCTTCGTAGATCAGCCGATAGGCGTCTTCGGTCACGTAACCGATGTGCGGCGTGGCGAGCACGTCGTCGAGACGGCGGAACGGGTGCTCGTCCGGCAACGGCTCCATGGAAAAGACGTCGAGCCCGGCGCCGGCGATCCGCCGCCTCTCGAGGACGTCGATCAACGCGGCCTCGTCGACGACCGGCGCGCGCGACGTGTTGATCAGGAAGGCGCTCGGCTTCATCGCCTGGAGTTCGTCACGCCCGATGAGGTGATGCGTCCGCTCGCTGAGCACGGTGTGGACCGTGACGACGTCGCTCGTCGCCATCAGCTCGGTGAGCGTGGCCACGCGCAAGACGCCCAGCGACCGGCACCGCTCCTCGGTGAGATTGTGCGACCACGCCGACACCGTCATTTCGAAGGTCTGCGCCACGCGCGCCACCCTCGCGCCGAGACGACCGAGACCGACGATGCCGAGCCGCTTGCCGGCGAGGTCGACCCCGAGGCCCTGCTGCCACGGGCCGGACGCGCGGAGAGCCTCGTTCTCCGGCCGGATCCGTCGCATCAGCCCGAGGATGAGCGCCCAGGTCAGTTCCACCGCCGGGGTCTCCGGTGTCGACGTCCCGCAGACGCGGATGCCCCGCGCCCTGGCGGCACCGACGTCGAGCGCGCCGTTGCGCGATCCCGCCGTCACGATCAGTTTCAGACGATCGAGCGCCCCGAGCATGGCGGCCGAAAGCGGCGTGCGCTCGCGCATCAACACCAGGATGTCGAAGTCCTTCAGGGCTTCGACCACCTCGTCCGGGCGGAGGTGCCGGTGCAGGAACACCACCTCGACCCGATCCTCCAGCGATGCCCAATCCGCGAGGCGGCCGGCGACGTCCATCGTGTCGTCGAGGACGGCACAGCGCAGGCGCCCCATGGGGCCGGTCGAATCCGTCGTCATGCTCGGTCTCCCTCGTGATCCAACGTCGAGCCGGGCGAGGCGGAGATCGTCCGCCCCGCCGCGGCCTCGATCGAGATCCGCCGATCAGGGCTTCAGCGTCGCCGCCCATTTCGTGACGGCCGCGACCACGGCCTCGGGCTGCTCCGGAATGAGCGCATGGCTCGCATGGTCGATCGTCGCGATCGTGACCCGGTCTCCGAAGGCCGCCTTCATGTCGTTCGCGGTCGAGCGCGGCCGGAAGGGATCCTGCAACGCCTGCAGATCGAGCATCGGCGCCGACCCACCCGACCACCATTCGTCCTCCTTGGGATCGGCGATGATCGGCCGCTGATATTCGGCGAGCTGCGGGTGCCATCCCATCAGCCAGACGGATGCGTCGTTGCCGGGCGCGAAGAAGGCGATCCGCAAGGCGGCGAGCCGCTGCTCGTCGGGAAGCGACACGTCGCCGGCGGCGCGCAGGGAGACCAGCAGCTCCTTCGGATAGTTCTTCGAGGCGGCGGCGGCGATGACGACACCGCGCACCAGCTCGGGATGATCGGTCGCCGTCATCCGCGCCACCCAGTTGCCGAGCGCGTGGCCGACGACGATCGCCTTGCCCCCCTGGGCGCTCTCGATCGTGAGGGCGACGTCGTCGCCGAGATCGTGCAGCGTCAGACCCTTGGTCGGCCCCCGGCTCGCCCCGACGCCGCGCGGCTGCGGCCGGAGGACGCGGTAGCCCGCCTTCGCCAATCCCTCGGCGACCGCGTCGTAGTCCTCCGAGTCGCGGGCCGAGGAGGGCAACAGGACCATGAGCGGCCCCTTCCCCTCGTCGATGACGTCGATGGCGACGTCGCCGCGCATGATCGTATGGCGCGTCCGGCCCTCGGCGGCCTCGACGCCACCGCTCCAGACCGACACCAGGGCCAAGGCCAGGATGGCTCTCCTCATGACTTTCCTCCTCCTCTTCTTCTGCTTCTTCTCTCGCGTCTTCCATCATCGACACCGCCCCCGAGATCCGGCCGCGGAGCGAGCGGGATCGACGCGCCGACCGATCGGTCGGCGTCGGGGATCACATGCGGAAAGGGGAAGCGACGTGTGCGCTCGATGGCGCGGCGCCCGTTCGGGCGCGCCGTCGCGCGGACCCTTCCGAAAGGATCGAAACGGTCCGCGCGAGGGTCTCAGGCCGGCCAATCGGACGGTTCGAAGCGGAAGCCGTCGCCTTGGCGGCGCACATGGCCGCAGTGCGGCGCGCCGAAATGGACCGGCATGATCAGGGTTCCGTTCGTCGCGGCGTCCTCGAGCACGCGCCGGCGGGTGCGGCGGGCGACGTCGGGGAGCGAGCAATAGCCGGAATTGACCTCGGGATGGGCGATCTGGATCGGCGAGTGCATCACGTCGCCGCAGAAGAGCGCCTCTTCGCCGCCCGAACGCAGGCGGTAGGCGACATGGCCGTGGGTGTGGCCCGGCGTCGGCTCGACCGAGAGACACCCGGCGACTTCGATCTGATTGTCGATGAAGTCGACGAGCCCGGCCTCGACGACCGGCATGACGCTGTCGGCCCAGGAGCCGTCGATGATCGGATCCGGCGCCTGGGTCAGGGCGTCGGTGTAGTAGTCGAACTCCCGCTTCGGCATCAGATAGCGCGCATTGGGGAAGGTCGGCTCCCAACGGCCGTCGACGAGGCGGGTGTTCCAGCCGGTGTGGTCGCAGTGGAGGTGGGTGTGGACGACGTGCGTCACCTTCTCCGGCGCCGCGCCCGCCGCCTCGAGCCACGGCAGGACCAGACCATTCAGCTTGTTCATCCGCGCCATGCCGCGCGTCTTGTCGTTGCCGACGCCGGTGTCGACGACGACGATGTTGCCGCCGGCGTGGACGACCCACAGCTGGATCGTCACGATCAGCCGGTTCATCGACGGGATGTAATGGTTCGGGGCCATCCAATCGGCCGCGGCGGCGAGCAGAGCCGGATCGAGATCGGGAAACAGAAATGCCGGATCGTGGGTCGGCGCGGCATATTCGAGCACGCGAGTGACGCGCGCGTCGCCGATCATGCGGGATTGAATCATGGTCTTCTCCTTGCGGACCGAGTGCGGCGGACGGTGCGATCCCGCTCAGGAATCGTCGACGACCGGATTGGCGACGACGGACGGGCGCCGAACGAAGTCGGCGTGCCACGCGGCGAGGCGCGGATGGCCGTCGCGCCAGTTCCGGTCGGCGAAGCGGAAGTCGAGATAGCCGAGCGCGCAGCCGATGGTGAGGTGGCCGATGTCGAAGGGGCGATCGCGGAGCAGGCCGACGTAGGCCTCGAGCCGGTCGAGGACGCGCTCGAGCTTGCGGGCGCAGGCGGCGACCAGCGGCTCGCTGATCATGCCCGTGCCGCGCTGGCGCTCGATCAACCAGAGCAGCGAGAGATCCATCAGACCATCGCCGAGCGCCTGATTGCGCAGGGCGACGAGCCGCTCCGGTCCGCCCGCCGGGAACAGCTTCGGTTCGGCGGCGATCCCGTCGAGATATTCGCAGATGACGCGCGAATCGTAGATCGGCGTCCCGTCGTCGAGCACCAGCGTCGGCAGCTTGCTGAGCGGATTGTCGTTCATCAACCCTTCGTGGACGACGGTCGGCGCCACCACGGTGCGGACGCAGCGGACACGGTCGGCGAGACCGAGTTCGTGCAGCGCGAACATCACCTTCCGCACGAAGGGCGAGCGCGGCGACCAATGCAACATCATGATGCGAACTCCGAATGGCGGGAAACAGGGGCGCCCGGGGCGCCGTCGGCGACCTCGGACCAGAAGGCGCCGAGGACCGCGGCGACCACTTCCGGCGTCTGATGGGCCATCACGTGACCGCTCTCGATCTCGACGTAGCGACACCCGGCGATGCGCTCGGCGACCTCGGCCATCGCGGCGGGGGGACGCAGCGGGTCGAGCGTTCCGGCGAGAACGAGGGTCGGGACGGCGATCGACGCCACGTCCGAGGCCGCGTCGATGTCGACGAGGGTCCGATAGGTCGCGGCGTAGCTCGTCGCGTCGTTGCCCAGCCACGTCGCGCGATAGGTCTCGAAACGGCCGTTCGCCCGCAGCGCCGTCGGATAGGTGATCGCCAGTTCCTCCTCGGCGATCGCCGCGATCCCCTCCGCCTCGATGCGGGCGGCGCGCGCGAGCGTCCGTTCGCGCCGGTCCGCGGCGACGCCGAGCGCCGGGCTCATCAGGGCGAGGCTGCGCACCCGGTCCGGATGGCGCGCGGCGAAGCGCAGGGCGACGGCGGCGCCGACCGCCATCCCGCAGAGATCGACCGGCTCCTCGACCCGCTCCGCGTCGAAGACGGCGAGGAGATCGTCGACGTGGCGATCGAGATCGGCCGACCCGCGAAGACGGGGCGAGCCGCCGAAGCCGCGCATGTCGTGGCGGACGATCCGGCGCGCCGGGTCGACCACGGCGACGAACGGATCCCACGAGGCGAGCGTTCCGCCCATCTCGTGGACGAGGACGAGCGGCGGTCCCTCGCGTCCGCCGACGCGCCGGACGAGATCGCAGACGCCCGAGGCCGGCGCGGTCATCGCCCGCCCTCCGTCGGGGAGCGGTCACGCTGCGGGAATTCGCGGCCGGTCCATCCCTGGTCGAGCGGCCCGAGGAAATAGAAGGTGATGTGCCGCGAGGCGAAACGCCAACGCCCGTCGACGCGCCGGAAGGTGTCGTCGTAGTGGCCGGCCGAGACGTAGGAGACGCCCCCCTTGATCGAGAGATACTGGAGCGAGATGCGTCCGCGCGCCTCGTCGCCGTCGAGCTCGATCGTGCCGTCGGTGCAGAAGTGCCAGAAGGCCTCGGCGAGCTTCGGCACCCGCTCGGTGAAGAAGGCGCGGATCTCCTCGCGCCCGCGCACGCTCTCGAGACCGCTGAAGACGCCGTCCTCGGTGAAGAGGTCGACGAATTCGGGCCAGCGTCGATCGTCGAGGAGATGGCAGTAACGGGCGCGCAGGTCGGCGATCTCGAGGCGATCCTCGATCCGTCGCAGTCGTTCGTCGGTCGTCGTCATCGCGGTCCTCCTCAGAACAGCGTCAGGAGTTTGGAATGGTCGGCGAGGTCGGCGGGCAGACCCTCGTAGACGAGCGCGCCCGACTTCATCGCCACCACCCGGTCGGAGATGGCGAAGGCCTCGCCGACGTTCTGCTCGACCAGGAGGATCGACATGCCCCGCCGCTTCTGCAGCGTGCGGATCGGGGCGAGCAGGTCCTGAAACAGTTTCGGCGCGAGGCCGATCGACGGTTCGTCGAGGAGCAGGATCGAGGGGCGCGACAGCAGCGCCCGACCGATCGAGACCATCTGTTGCTGGCCGCCGGAGAGGAGACCGGCGCGACGGTTCCAGAACGTCTCGAGCGCCGGCAGGAGGTCGAGCACCTCGCGGGTCCGCTCGGCCGCCTCCGCCTTCGCGAGGCTCGCCGACCAGGTCGCCAGCGCGAAGATCTCCTTGACCGTGAGGCCGGGGAAGATGCCCCGCCCCTCCGGCACATAGGCGATGCCGCGACGGGCCATGTCGCTCGGATGCGGCGTGATCCGTTCGCCGCGCACGGTGATGGTGCCGGCATCGGGCGCATGCAGACCGAAGAGGACCTGGAGGAGGGTCGACTTGCCGGCGCCGTTGTGGCCGATCAGGCAGAGCACCTCGCCCTCTTTCAGATGAAGATCGATCCCCTCCAGGACGCTGCGTCCGGCGTGGGAGGCGCGCAGTCCGGAAACGGCGATCGCCGGGTCGGTCTCGACCGCCCGGGAGATCTCGACGGCCATGTTCATGCCTTTCGCTCCCCGAAATAGATGGCGATCAGTTCGGCGTCCGACAGGATCTCCTCCGGCTCGCCCTCGGCGAGCTTGCGGCCGCGATCGAGGAAGGCGATCCGGTCGGCGAGCTCGGTCATGATGTCGAGGTTGTGCTCGATCAGGCAGACCGTGACGCCGGACGCGACGCCGTCACGGACGATGCGCACGAAACGCTGCCGCGAGGCCGGATCGAGCCCGGAGGCCGGTTCGTCGAGCAGCCAGATCGGCGCGCCGGTGGCGAGGATCCGCGCGAGCGACAGGAACTTCGTCTCCGCGTAGGAGAGATCGACCGCGCGCGTGTCGGCGACCGCGATCAGATCGGTGGTGACGAGCGCCTGCTCGACGCGTTCGCGCCGCGCCGCCGCCTCGCCCGGCTGCCACAGCCACGCGACCGGCTCGAGCGCCGCCAACACGTTGTCGCGAACCGTCATGCTGCCGAAGAGCCGGAGATCCTGGAAGCTGCGGGCGATGCCGGCGCGGGCGATGTGATGCGGCCGCCGTCCGAGGATCGAGGCGCCCATCAGGTCGACCGCGCCGGCATCGGCGGCGATGTGGCCGGTGATGAGGTTGAAGAGCGTGGTCTTGCCGGCGCCGTTCGGGCCGGCGAGAGCGGTGACGACGCCGCGACGCAGGTCGAGCGAGACGTCCTGGACGGCGGCGAGGCCGCCGAAGCTGCGGCTGAGGCCGCGCACCGAGAGAAGCGGGGCCTCCGTCATCGACGTCCCCCCTTCGAGCCGGCGAGGCCGGACGGACGGTAGATCATGAGGAGGGTCATCGCCGTCCCGTAGATGAATTGCTGCACGGTGCCGATCTCGGAGGCGGGGATGAACGGCAGGAACGACAGCGCCGCCGGCATCAGCAGGAGCACGACCGTGCCGATCACCGGCCCGTTGAGCGTGCCGGCGCCGCCGATGATGACCATCGCCATGAACACGACCGAGTGCTCGAGGGTGAAGCTCTCGACGTTGACGAAGGCCATGTGGAAGGCGAACAGCACCCCGGCCGTTCCGACGAAGAAGCAGCCGACCGCCACGGCGAGGGTCTTCAACATCCGCACGTCCTTGCCGAGCGCCTCGGCGGCGCTCTCGCTGTCGCGGATCGCCTTCAGCGACCGGCCGAAACTGCCGCCGAGGAGAGCCCGCAGCGAAAGAAGCGTCAGCACGAGCGCCACGAGCGCCACGGCGAGGAAGGCGAACGGCGAGGAAAGATCGAGCCCGAACAGGCTCGCCTGCGGAATGCCGGTCAGGCCGCCGACGCCGCCGGTGAGGCCACGCGCCTCGGTGAAGACGGTGCTCGCCATCATCTGCAGGCCGAGGCCGGCGGCGACGAAATATTCGCCGCGGACCCGGAGCGCCGGCAGGGCGAGACAGAGCGAGAGGACCGCCGCCGTCAGGCCGCCGAGGAGGGTCGCCACGAGCACGTCGCGGGTCAGGTGGATCGCGATCTGGGCGCCGACATAGGCGCCGACCCCGAAGAAGGCGGCGTGAGCGAGCGAGAAGATGCCGGCGTAGCCGATCAGGAGACCGAGGCTCGTCGCCGCGATCGCGAAGATGGCGACCAGCGTCGCCAAGTCGATGAAATAGGCGATCATCGCGAGGCCGCCTTTCCCAGAAGGCCCGTCGGGCGGAAGAGGATGAAGGCGAAGAGGACGACGAAGCTCGCGGCCTGGCTCCACTGCGTGTCGAGGAAGCCGATCACCAGATTCTCCACGAGACCGAGGAGAAGGCCGGCGAGCGCGGCGCCGCGCAGGCTGCCGATCCCGCCGACGATCGTGGCGGCGATCGAGATCAGCATCACATGGGCACCGTTGGCCGGCTGCAGGCCGGAGGTGATCGCGGTGAGGACGGCGCCCGGCACCACGATCGCCGAGCCGAGCCCGAAGGCGAGCATCGACAGGTTGCGCGAGGAGAGCCCGTAGGCACGCAACAGTTCGGGGTTCTCGGAGAGCGCCCGCAGACCGAGACCAGCGTTGGTCTTCTCGAGGACGAAGCCGACGACCACCAGCACCGCGAGAACCACGAGGATCGTCCACCAGAACACCGGCGCGAGAAAGAGCCCCGGCAGGACCTCGCTCACGCGCGTCACCGCGAGGCTCGCGGAGGCGAAGCCCGCGCCGAAGAAGAACTGGACGAGGCTCTGCACCGCGATCCCGACGCCGAAGGAGGCGACGAAGACGGTGAAGAACGAGCCCTCGTGTTTCTGGATCGGGCGATAGACCAGCAGATCCATCAGCAGGCCGAAGACGATCGCCACGAGATGGGCCGCGACGACCGCCGCCCACCAGGGCACGCCCGCCTCGAGGAGCCCGAGGAAGGCATAGCCCGCCAGGATGAAGGTCGCGCCATGGGCCACATGGAAGACGCGCGTCGTTCCGAAGATCAACGCGAATCCCGCCGCCGTCAGCGCATAGAGCATACCCGTCTGGAGGCCCGATGCCGCCAGTTGAAGGAGCAGCATCGGCTCATCCCACCCGTTCGATCTTGCCACCGCGTACGACGTTCAGCTGCGTCCTCATGGCGACGGAACCGTCGTCGTTGAAGTGCATCTTGCCGCCGACGAGATCGAAGGAGCCGTGAAGGATGGCCTCGCGCAGCGCGTCGCCCCCGGCCGTGCCCCCGGCCTTCTCGATGGCTTCGAGCAGGTATCCGTAGAGCAGCGCGCCGTTGTAGTAGTTCTGGGCGTAGGTCGAGGGATCCTTGCCGCCGTGGCGCGCGCGCCAATCGGTGACGAAACGCCGGGTGACGAGATCGGCGTCCGACCAGTCGAAGAACTGCGAGGTGAAGAGCAGCCCCTCGGCCTCCGGCAGCGCCGCCACCGACGGCTGACCGCCGACCGAATAGGTGATGATCTGGGCGGTGACGCCGTTGTCGCGGAGCTGCTTGAAGAGCTGGAGCTGCTGCGTGCCGTAACTCGCCACGTAGATCACGTCGGGCTTGGCCTGGCGGATCTTGGCGATGATGCCGGAGAACTGCTGCGTCGCGCCCGGGGCGCTGTAGTCGCCGACGAGCTTCGCGCCGATCGCCGGCAGACCGTCGGCGAGCGCCTTGCGCAGAGCCGCGCCGAGCGGGTCGTCGAGGTAGACCAGCGCGACCGACTTCACGCCCTTGGTCTTCATCCAGTCGAAGGCGATCGGCATCTCCTGGCTGGCGAGCGGGATGACGTTCCAGAAATAGGGCGAGAGATGCGCGAGATCGGGACCGACCGCGCCGCCGTTCATCAGCATCACCTTGGCGCGGGTGGCGATCGGCTCGGCCGCCTTGGAGACGCCGGTCAATCCGACCAGCACGTAGGGTGCGCGCTCGACGTTGGCGAGTTTCGACATGCCGATCGCGCCGCCCTGCGGCGTGCTCTGGCTGTCCTCCACCTTGACGACGATCGGGGCCTTCAGCCGCTTGTCGGCGGTGACGTGATCGACCGCGAGGGTCACGGCGTCGGTGTAGAGGCCACCCAATTCGGCCGCGATGCCGGTCATCGGGAACAAGGCGCCGAGGATGTGGGCCTCGGTCTGGGCACGCGCAAACGACGGCACGAGGGTGCCGGCGAGAGTCGCGAGCAACAGGCTCCTGCGATCGATCATGGGATTTCCTCCGTTTGCGGCTCGTTTCGAGCACTGATTATCGTTGGAGTCATACGAGAATGCGGGCCGCCGTCCGACTGCGAAGTTCATCGAGGGTCAGACCGGGCACGGTTTCGACGAGACGCAGGCCGCCCTCCTCGACGTCGAACACGGCGAGATTCGTATAGATGCGCGAGACCACGCGACGAGCGGTCAGCGGATAGGTGCAGTTCCGCACCAGACGGGGCGCGCCGTCACGGGTGGTGTGTTCCATCAGGATCCAGACCCGCTTCGCGCCGATGGCCAGATCCATCGCCCCGCCCACCGCCGGCGCGGCGTCGGCGTCGAGGGTCGCCCAATTGGCGAGATCGCCGTTCTCCGCGACCTCGAAGGCGCCGAGCACGCAGAGATCGAGATGGCGCCCGCGGATCATGGCGAAGCTGTCAGCCTGATGCATCAGCGCCGCGCCCGACAGCAGCGTCACCGGCTGCTTGCCGGCATTGATGATCCAGGGATCGATCCGGTCGGCCGCCGGCGCCGGCCCGATGCCGAGCAGGCCGTTCTCCGACTGGAAGATCACTTCACGATCGGCCGGCACCTGATTGGCGATCAGGGTCGGAATGCCGATGCCGAGATTGACGTACCAGCCCTCGGGAATGTCCCGGGCCGCGCGGTGCGCCATCTGGTTGCGATCGAGGGGAACGAAGGCGGGGGCGACTTCAGACATCGGACACTCCCGACGGGGCATGGATGAGGCGGTCGACATAGATGCCGGGCGTGACCACGGTCTCCGGATCGATCGCGCCGAGTTCGACGGCGTGGTGGACCTGCGCGACCGTGACGTCGGCCGCCGTCGCCATGACGGCGTTGAAGTTGCGCGACGAGCCTCGGTAGACGAGGTTGCCCCAGCGATCGCCCTTCCAGGCCTCTATCAGGGCGATGTCGCCCCTCAGCGCCGGCTCGAGCACCACCTCGCGGGCGCCGATGTGGCGCGTCTCCTTGCCTTCGACGAGGGCGGTGCCCGCGCCCGTCGGCGTGAAGAACGCGGGAATGCCGGCGCCGCCGGCCCGCAGACGCTCGGCGAGCGTGCCCTGGGGCACGAGCTCCAGCTCGAGACGCCCGGCGCGGTAGAGTTCCTCGAAGATCACCGAGCCGGCGATGCGGGGAAAGCTGCAGACGAGCTTGCGGACCCGTCCGATCGACAGGAGCCGCGCCAGGCCGACCCGGCCGTAACCGGCGTTGTTGGCGACGATCGTCAGATCCTTGGCGCCCTGCTCGATCAGACCCTCGACCAGCAGGTCCGGCTGCCCCACGGCGCCGAAGCCGCCGACGAGAACCGTCGCCCCGTCTGCCAAACCGTCGAGCGCTTCCGCGATCGATGTCACGAACTTGTCGATCATGCGTTTCCGTCCATGTCGGTGCGTCCTCAAGGGAGCACTCTTTGATTTTGTCCATCTATTGGACATTTGTCCGTATTATAGAACCGATGGATCGCCCCTTGTCAAGCCGCCGCCGCTCGTCGGCGAGGCGGCTCCGTGACCCTCATGCAGAGGCCATGTCCGGCTTCTGGACGATTGTTCGGAACGGAAGGACTTGTTAGAGAAACGGGACCGGCCGTGGAGACCCTGCGCCGGCGTGCGACGTCGGCGTCGCGAATGCACAGACCCGGAGCTCGACGACCGTGATCAAGAAGGTGACCGAAGACACCGGACGGTCTCCCGATTTCGTCACCGCCCTGGAACGCGGCCTGAACGTGCTCGCCGCCTTCGGGCGCGAGCCGCGCCGCATGACGCTGACGCAGGTCGCCGAAGCGACCGACCTCTCGCGCGGCACCGCCCGCCGCTTTCTCCTGACCCTGCAACAGCTCAACTTCGTCGGCAGCGACGGCAAGCTGTTCTGGTTGACGCCCAAGGTGTTGCAGTTCTCGAACGCCTACCTCGCCACCTTCGGGCTTTCGGAGGCGGGCAAGTCGGTGATTCGGCAGCTGACCGAGGAGATCGGCGAATCGTCGTCGATGGCGGTGCTGGACGGCTACGACGTCGTCTATGTCGCGCGCATCGAGACACGGCGGATCTTTTCCTCCGGCCTCGAGGTCGGATCGCGGCTGCCGGCGTTCTGCTCGTCGCTCGGCCGCGCGCTCCTGTCGGGATTCGACGAGGCGACACTCGACAAATGGCTCCGTGAGGGCACCTTCGTCGCGCAATCGCCGCGGACCATCGTCGAGCCCGAGGCGCTGCGTCAGAAGATCCTCGAGGCGCAGAGGCTCCAATACGCGATCATCGACGGAGAGGTCGAAGTCGGCGTCCGCTCGATCGCGGTTCCCGTCCGCGATCGCGCCGGCACCATCGTCGCGGCCCTCAACATCGGCACCAGCGCCGCCCGCACCTCACTCGACCACATGCGCAAGGTGTATCTACCGGCGCTCCGCGAAGCCGCCGCCAAGGTCGAAAAGACCCTCGTCAGCTGGCAGTGACCGGCCGCCACGGCGCCCGACCACCCCTTTCCCCGACCGAATCGAACCGTCCCCCTCGGTGAGGCGGCGGCCGTCCCGTCTCGCCGTGACGAGGCGGCGGCAGCCCGCCGATCGACACCCTCTTTCGTCGAACGAACGACCGCCCTCGCGACGCGCTTTCGTTTTCATTGTCCGACTACTGGACATTTGTCCGTTTTTGTGGAAACGTCCGCCTCGTCCGCGAGATCGCGGCGGCACCTGCGATGGTCCCGCCGATCCGGAGCGCGATGGGGGCCGAACGCCCGATCCCCAGGAAAGCGCCGACGCGACGAACGAAGACGACGTGCGCCCAAGCACGCGAGAGAACGCCAGAGGAGGAAATCCGACCGATGAGACGCGCCGCCATCGTCAGCCCCTTGCGAACCCCGATCGGCACCTTCGGAGGCGCCCTGCGGCACGTCCCGGTCGAAACCCTGGGCGCGATCGTCGTCCGGGCCGTGCTCGAGCGGACCGGCCTCGATCCCGCGCTGATCGAGGACGTGGTCTTCGCCCAGTCCTACGCCAACGGCGAGACCCCTTGCGTCGGCCGCTGGATCGCGCTCTCCGCGGGGCTGCCGATCGAGGTGCCCGGGATGCAGCTCGATCGGCGATGCGGCGGCGGCCTTCAGGCCGTGGCCACCGCGGCGATGATGGTCTCGAGCGGTGCCTGCGACGTGGTCCTCGCCGGCGGCGTCGAGAGCATGAGCAACGTCGAATACTACTCCACCACCATGCGATGGGGCGCCCGCGCCGGCACCAGACCCTTCTACGACCGCCTCGAGCGCGGGCGCGAACGATCGCAGCCGGTCGAGCGTTTCGGCGTCATCTCCGGCATGATCGAAACCGCCGAGACCCTCGCCGGCCGCTACGCGATCGACCGCGCCGAGGCCGACGCCTTCGCCGTCGAGAGCCATCGCCGCGCCGCCCGCGCCCGGGCGGCCGGTCATTTCGCCGACGAGATCGTCCCCGTCGCGGTGCCGCAGAAGCGCGGCGCTCCCGTCCTCGTCGACCAGGACGAGGGCATACGACCCGACGCGACGGTCGAGACGCTCGGCAAGCTGGCGCCGATCATCCCCGGCGGCACCGTGACCGCCGGCAACGCCAGCCAGCAGAACGACGCCGCCGCCGCCTGTCTCGTGGTCGCCGAGGACCGCCTCGCCGCGCTCGGCCTCGAACCGATGGCCTTCCTCGGCGGATGGGCGGCGGCCGGTTGCGATCCGGCGACGATGGGCCTCGGCCCGGTTCCCGCCGTGCGCCGTCTCTTCGCCAAGACCGGCCTCGGCTTCGACGACCTCGACCTCGTCGAGGTCAACGAGGCCTTCGCCTGTCAGGTCCTGGCGGTGACCCGCGAATGGGGCTGGCACGATCCCGACAGGTTGAACGTCAACGGCTCCGCCATCTCGCTCGGTCATCCGATCGGCGCCACCGGCGTACGCATCATGACGACGTTGCTTCACGAGATGAAGCGACGCGGCGTCCGGCGCGGGCTCGAGACCATGTGCATCGGCGGCGGTCAGGGCATCGCCGCCGTGTTCGAGGCGCCGTGACAGGCCGGGGTCGAGGGATCGCCTCGCCCCGGCGGAGAGACCCGATGGCAATCGACACGACACTCGATGCGCTCGACTTCGCGGCGTTCGTCCGCCCCGGCGACGTCGTCACCTGGGGCCAGGCCTCGGCCGAGCCGACCGGCCTCGTCTCGGCCCTGATGGCCCGCCGCGCCGGCATCGGCGACTTCACCGCCTTCATCGGCATGACCTGGTCGGAGGCGATCGCCCCGGAGCACGCCGACCGGGTCCGCTTCGTCTCCTATTGCGGCACCGGCACCAATCGGCGGCTGGAGCGCGCCGGTGTCCTCGACGTCCTGCCCCTGCCCTATTCGCGCCTCGCCGACCATCTCGCCGAGCGGGTCGACGTGTTGATGCTGCGGGTCTCGCCGGAAGACGAGACCGGGCGCTTCGGCTTCGGCGCGGCCCACGAATATCTCGTGCCGCTGGTCGAGGCGTCCCGCGTCGTGATCGTCGAGGTCGACGAGACGCTGCCTCGCCTGCGCGGGGAACGCGATCTCGGCCGCGACGACGTCGACGTGATCGTACGCGCCGGCTCGCCGCGCCCGACCTCGAGTTTCGCGCCCGGCGGCGCGGTCGAGGCGACGATCGCGCGTCTCGTCGCCGAGCGGATCGAGGACGGGGCGACGCTCCAGATCGGCCTCGGGACCCTGCCCGAGACGGTCCTGGCGGCCCTGCGGGACCATCGCGACCTCGGTCTCCACTCCGGCCTCGTCTCCGACGGGGTCGCCGATCTGGTGACGGCCGGGGTTCTCACCAATGCCCGCAAGTCGATCGATCGCGGCGTCTCGGTCGCCGGTCTCGCCGGTGGCGGCGATCGGTTGTTCGATCTCTTGCGCCGCGACCCGACCTTCCGCTTCCGCTCGACCGCCTACACCCACGCCCCCGCCGTTCTCGCCTCGATCGAACGCTTCACCGCGATCAACTCGGCGATCGAGGTCGATCTGACCGGCCAGGTCAACGCCGAGGTCGCGGGCGGCCGCTACGTCGGCGCGGTCGGCGGCGGCTCGGAATTCCTGCGCGGCGCCGCCGCCGCGCCACGCGGCCTGCCGATCGTCGCCCTGCCCTCGACCACGGCCAAGGGCGAGGCGCGTCGATCCCGCATCGTCGCCCGCCTGTCGGGTCCCGTCTCCACCGCCCGCTCGGACGTCGGCCTCGTCGTCACCGAGCACGGGGTCGCCGATCTGCGCGGGCTGACGCTCGCCGAGCGCCGGCGCCGAATGATCGAAATCGCCGCGCCCGAGTTCCGCGAGGAGCTCGCGCGCGCGCCCCACGTCTGATCCCCCCACAACCCACGCGAGGTTTCCACCCGTGTCCGAGACCGATGCATCCGAGATCGACGAAATCCGCAAGTCGGTGGCCAAACTGTGCGAGGCGTTTCCCGGCGAGTACTGGCGCCGCCTCGATCGCGAGCAGCGCTACCCGAGCGAGTTCGTCGCCGCGCTGACCGACTCCGGCTTCCTCGCCGCGCTCGTTCCCGAGGAGTACGGCGGGGCCGGGCTGAAACTCTCCGCCGCCGCCGCGATCCTCGAGGAGGTGCAGCGGGCCGGCTGCAACGGCGGCGCCTGCCATGCCCAGATGTACACGATGGGAACGCTGCTCCGTCACGGCAACGAGGCGCAGAAGCAGAAATGGCTGCCGCAGATCGCCTCCGGTGCCCTGCGCCTGCAGGCCTTCGGCGTCACCGAGCCGACCAGCGGCACCGACACCACGGCACTGAAGACGGTGGCCCGCCGCGACGGCGACGCCTATGTCGTCAACGGTCAGAAGATCTGGACGAGCCGGGCCGAGCACTCCGACCTGATGCTCCTGCTCGCCCGCACCACCCCGCGCGAGGCCGTCGCCAAGCGCACCGACGGGCTCTCGGTCTTCCTCGTCGACATGCGCGAGGCGCTCGGCAACGGTCTCACCATTCGGCCGATCCGAACGATGATGAACCACGCGACCACCGAGGTGTTCTTCGACGACATGCGCGTGCCGGCCGAGAACCTGATCGGCGAGGAGGGCAAGGGGTTCCGCTACATTCTCTCCGGCATGAATGCCGAACGCATTCTGATCGCCGCTGAATGTGTCGGGGACGCCAAATGGTTCATCGACAAGGCGACCGCCTATGCCCGCGACCGCGTCGTCTTCGGTCGTCCGATCGGCCAGAACCAGGGCATTCAGTTTCCGATCGCCAAGGCCTACGCGGCGATGAGGGCGGCCGAGCTGATGGTCCGTGAGGCGACCCGTCGCTACGAGGACCGGCTCGACTGCGGCGCCGAGGCCAACATGGCGAAGATGCTCGCCGCCGACGCCTCCTGGGAGGCCGCGAACGCCTGCGTCCAGACCCACGGCGGTTTCGCCTTCGCCGAGGAATACGACGTCGAACGCAAGTTCCGCGAGACGCGGCTCTACCAGGTCGCGCCGATCTCCACCAACCTGATCCTGTCTCACCTCGCCGAACACGTCCTCGGACTGCCGCGCTCCTATTGAGCCCGGCACGGCGACCTCGGAGCCCCCACCGATGACCGACCCATCCATCGACATCGACCATCTGCGCGGCTGGATCGGCCGCGAGGAGAGCCGCGTCGACGTCGTCGACGCCCGTCTGGCGGCGACGTTCGCCGCGACGATCGAAGCCGAACGGCACTTCCCCGGCCGCGTCGGCGTCGTGCCGACCTGCATCCACTGGTGTCTGTTCCATCCCACCGTGGGGACCTCCGAACTCGACCTCGACGGCCACCCGCCGCGCGGCGGTTTTCTGCCGCCGGTGCCGCTGCCGCGCCGGATGTGGGCGGGCGGGCGCCTCGAAACCGTCGATCGGTTCGCGGTCGGCGACGAAGTCGAACGGCGCTCGCGGATCGCCGACGTGCGCCTCAAGGCGGGCGGCAGCGGCTCGCTCTGTTTCGTCACCGTCGATCACGAACTGCGGTCGCCGCGAGGCGTGGTGCTGCGCGATCGCCAGGACATCGTCTATCGCGCCCCGCCTCCCCGCGGCGCGACGCCGTCGGACGCGACGAAGAGCGGCGCGCCGGCCGCGAGCCCCCCGCCGGTCGGACCGACGCCCGCGCATCGTCGATCGATCGAGACCGACGTCACCCTGCTCTTCCGCTACTCGGCGCTGATGTTCAACGCCCACCGGATCCACTACGACCTGCGCCACGCCATCGAGACCGAGGGCTATGCCGGTCTCGTGGTCCAGGGTCCGCTCCAGGCGACGTTCCTCCTCGAATTCGCCGCCGACGTCGCCGGGCGCGGTCCGAAGGTCTTCGACTATCGCGGGGTTCGGCCGTTGATCGCCGGTGCGCCGATGAGCCTCGAGGCCGAGGAGACGGCGGAGGGCCTCGCCCTGCGCGTCGTCGACGCCGAGGGAGAGACGACGATGAAGGCGACCGCGACATGGTGACCCCCCTCGACCTCGCGCGCCTCGTGGCGCCGCTGTTCGTCCCGGCCGATCGCCCCGACCGTTTCGCCAAGGCGGCGGGAAGCGGCGCGGACGCGGTCGTCGTCGATCTCGAGGACGCCGTCGCGGCGGCGGTGAAGGATCGGGCGCGCGACAATCTCGTCGCGCTCGCGCCTCTCGCCGTGCCGATGATCGTCCGCATCAACGCGCTCGGCACGCCCTGGCGTGACGACGATCTGCGGCTGTTGCGGTCGATCGGTCCGGGCGTCGGCGTCATGGTGCCGAAGGTGGAGAGCGTGGCGGACGTCGCGGCGGTGCGCGCGGCGCTCGGACCCGAGGTGCCGATCGCCGGTCTCGTCGAATCGGCCCGGGGGCTCGCCGCCGTCGAGGCGATCGCCGGCGCCGTCGATCGCCTCGCCTTCGGCTCTCTCGACTATTGCCTCGACCTCGGCTGCGCCCATGTCGAGGCCGCGCTCCTCCTGCCGCGCAGCCGCATCGTGCTCGCCGCTCGCCTCGCCGGCGCGGCGCCGCCGATCGACGGCGTGACGGCGGATCTCGACCGGCCGGAGCGCCTCGCCACCGACGTCGCGACGGCGCGCGCGCTCGGCTTCACCGCCAAACTCGCCGTCCATCCGCGACAGATCGCGCCGATCGTCGCGGGCTTCCGGCCGACCGAGGAGGAACGCGCGCGCGCCGAACGCATCCTCGCCGCGCCCGACGGAGAGACCGTGTCGATCGACGGCGGCATGGTCGACGAGCCGGTCCGCCGCGCCGCGCGGGCGCTCCTCGCCCGCGCCACTCTCGCCTGAGCGCCGCCGCCGGGGGCCACGCCGCCCCCGGCCGCCACACCCCGAAGGGCCGCGCCCGCCTATTCGGCGGCCTCGGTCGCGATCTGGTCCCGCTCCGGTTCGATGGTCGAGACGTGGTGGTGCGTCAGCGGCCGGTTGCCGGTCAGGGCGCGGATGACGACGTAGAACACCGGCGTCAGCACGAGACCGAAGACGGTGACGCCGATCATGCCGGAGAACACCGCGACGCCCATCGCCCGGCGCATCTCGGCGCCGGCGCCGATCGAGGTGACCAGCGGCAGCACACCCATGACGAAGGCGAGCGACGTCATCAGGATCGGGCGGAGCCGGAGCCGGCTCGCCTCGATCGCCGCCGCGATCGGCGTCCGGCCGGCGAACTCCAGCTCGCGGGCGAACTCGACGATCAGGATCGCGTTCTTCGCCGACAGGCCGACCAGCACGATCAGGCCGATCTGGGTGAAGATGTTGGCGTCCCCTCCCGACAGCCAGACGCCCGTCATCGCGGAGAGCAGCGCCATCGGCACGATCAGGATGATCGCGATCGGCAGCGCGAGGCTCTCGTATTGCGCCGCCAGCACCAGGAAGACCAGGAGCAGCGCCAACGGGAACACGATCGTCGACGAATTGCCGGCGATGATCTGCTGATAGGTGAGCTCGGTCCATTCGAAGCCGAAGCCCTTGGGCAGGGTTTCCGCCGCGATCCTCGCCACCGCCGCCTGAGCCTGATCCGAGGAGAAGCCGGGGGCCGGGTTTCCGTTGACGTCGGCCGCGAGGAAGCCGTTGTAGCGCATCGCCCGTTCGGGGCCGGCCACCGGCCGCACTTTGAGCAACACCGAAAGCGGGATCATCTCGCCCGATTTCGACTTGACCTGCAACTTCCCGATGTCCTCCGGCCGGGCGCGGAACGGCGCGTCGGCCTGCACCCGCACCGAATAGGTGCGGCCGAAGCGGTTGAAGTCGTTGACGTAGAGCGAGCCGAGATAGATCTGCATGGTCTCGAACACGTCGGTGACCGAGACGCCGAGCTGACGCGCCTTGATCCGGTCGACGTCGGCGAAGAGCTGCGGCACGTCGATCTGATAGCCGGAGAACGGGCGCGCCAGTTCCGGCGCCGTCGCGGCGCGCGCCAGGAACGCCTTGACGACGCCGTCGAGCGCCTCGTAGCCGCGCCCGGCACGATCCTCGATCTGCAGCTTGAAGCCACCGATGGTCCCGATGCCCTGCACCGGCGGCGGCGGGAACATGGCGATGAAGGCGTCCTGGATGCCCGCGAACTTGCCGTTGAGCGACATCGCGATCGCCCCGCCCGAGAGCGCCGGCGAGCGACGCTCTTCGAAGTCCTTCAGCACGACGAAGACGATGCCGGCATTGGAACTGTTGGTGAAACCGTTGATCGAGAGGCCCGGGAACGCCAGCGCGTTCTCGACCCCGGGCTCGGCCAGCGCGATCTCGCCCATGCGGCGGATCACCTCCTCGGTGCGGTCGAGCGTGGCACCGTCGGGCAACTGGGCGAAGCCGACCAGATATTGCTTGTCCTGGCCGGGCACGAAGCCGCCGGGCACCGCCTGGAACACCATCCAGGTGCCGCCGAGCAGCACCGCGTAGACCGCCATGGCGAGGCTCTTGTGCCGCGCGACGCGGCCGACGCTCGCGCCGTAGGCGGCCGAGCCGCGCCGGAAGACCGCGTTGAAGCCCCGGAAGAACCAGCCGAGGGTGAAGTCGATGATCCGGCCGAGCCGATCCTTCGGCGCCGCGTGGTCGCGCAGCAGCAGCGCGGCGAGCGCGGGCGAGAGCGTCAGCGAGTTGATCGCCGAGATCACCGTCGAGATCGCGATGGTGAGCGCGAACTGCCGGTAGAACTGGCCGGTGAGCCCGGTGATGAAGGCGAGCGGCACGAACACCGCGACCAGCACCAGGGCGATGGCGACGATCGGCCCCGACACCTCGCGCATCGCGTGATAGGCCGCCTCGCGTGGGCCGTGGCCCTGCTCGATGTTGCGCTCGACGTTCTCGACCACGACGATCGCGTCGTCGACGACGATGCCGATCGCCAGGACGAGGCCGAACAGCGTGAGCGCGTTGACCGAGAAGCCGGCGATATACATCACCGCGAAGGTGCCGACGATCGACACGGGCACCGCCAGAAGCGGAATGATCGACGCCCGCCAAGTCTGCAGGAACACCACGACGACGATCACCACCAGGGCGATCGCCTCGAACAGGGTCTCGACCACGGCGCGGATCGAGGCGCGGACGAAGCGGGTGGTGTCGTAGACGATCCGGTATTCGACGCCCTCCGGCATCGTCTCCCGGATCTCCGCCATCACCTCACGGACCCGATCGGAGATCTGGATCGCGTTCGATCCCGGCGCTTGGAACACCGGCACGGCGACCGCCGGCTTGTTGTCGAGCAGCGAGCGCAGCGCGTAGGACGAGGTGCCGAGTTCGATCCGAGCGATGTCGGAGAGCCGGGTGATCTCGCCGTTCGGCCCGGACTTGACGATGATCGAACCGAACTCCTCCGCCGTCCTGAGACGGCCTTCGGCGTTGATCGACAGTTGCAGGTCGAGCCCGGGAACCGAGGGTGCCCCGCCGACCACGCCGGCCGCCGCCTGGACGTTCTGGGCGCGGATCTCGGCGGCGACCTCGGTCGCCGAAAGGCCGTGGGCGGCGACCTTTTCCGGATCGAGCCACACCCGCATCGAATAGTCGCCGGCGCCGAAGATCTGGACGTCGCCGACCCCGGGGATGCGGGCGAGCCGATCCTTGACGTTGAGCACCGCGTAGTTGCGCAGGTAGGTGACGTCGTAGCGGTCGTTCGGCGAGAGCACGTGGACGACCATCATCAGGTCGGCCGAGCTCTTCACCGTGGTGACCCCGAGCGCACGCACCTCCGCCGGCAATCGCGCCTCGGCCTGAGCGACCCGGTTCTGGACGAGCTGCTGGGCCTTGTCGGCGTCGGTGCCGAGCCGGAACGTGACCGTCAGGGTCATCAGCCCGTCGGTGGTCGCTTGGCTCGCCATGTAGAGCATGTTCTCGACGCCGTTGATCGATTCCTCGATCGGCGTCGCCACCGTCTCGGCGATCACCTTGGGACTGGCCCCGGGATATTGCGCCCGCACCACGATCGAGGGCGGCACCACTTCCGGGTACTCCGAGACCGGCATCGAGACGAGCGCGAGGAGACCGGCGACGAAGATCAGGACGGAGAGAACGCCCGCGAAGATCGGTCGGTCGATGAAGAATTTCGAGAGGTTCATGGCGATCCTCGTGAGGGCGACGGCCGACCGGCCGCGGCGCCGGCGGGCGCCGCGGGGTGGGAACGACGAAAGGGAGAAGGAGCGCCACCGCTTCGCCGTGGTGGCCCGGCCGGACGTCAGTCGCTCGAGGCGAGACGCGGGGCGCCGCGCGCGCCCATCGCGACCTCCTGCGCCTTGACCGGCGAACCGGGACGCACGCGCTGGAGACCGTTGACGATCACCCGTTCACCCGGCGAAAGCCCGTCGGTGACGACCCTGAGGCCGCCGACCGAGCGGCCGAGCGTGACCAGACGAAACGCGGCGCGATCGTCGGCGTCGACCACCATGACGTAGCGCTTGTCCTGATCGGAGCCGACCGCCCGTTCGTCGACCAGCAGCACCGATTCGACCTTGGCGCGCCCCATCTTCAGGCGGACGAACTGACCGGGCATCAGATCTCCGGTCGGATTGGTGAAGACGGCTTGCAGATGGACGGTCCCGCTCGCCGCATCGACGCGGTTGTCGATCGACTGCAGCCGGCCGACCGCCGTGCCGCGACCGTCGGCCGTGACCATCTCGATCGGAATGCGGTCGAGCCCGGTGCGGGCGCCGCCGCCGTCGGAAAGACCGTCGAGGGCCCGTCGCAGGACGCTCTCGTCGACGTCGAAACTCGCGCGGATCGGATCGACCGACAGGAGCGTCGTCAGCACCGGCGCCGACGGTCCACCGGCGACGAGATTGCCGACGGTGATCTCACGCCGGCCGACGCGCCCGGAGACGGGGGCGACGATCTCGGTGTAGCCGAGATCGAGGCGGGCCGAGGTCAGGGACGCCCGCGCGGCGCGGAGGTTCGCCTCCGCCTCCTTCTCGGCGTTGATCCGCCCGTCGAGCTCGCGGGACGAGACGGTGTGGGTGTCCCACAGCTTCCGGCCCCGCTCGAGATCCGATCGGGCGAGCGCCAGCCGCGCCTCGGCGGCCGCGACCAGAGCCTCAGCCCGGGCGACGACCGCCGCGTAGGGGGCGGGATCGATGGTGACGAGCCGGTCGCCGGCCGCGACCGGCTGGCCCTCGGCGAAGTGGACGGCCTCGACCACCCCGGCGATGCGGGCCCGCACCTCGACCTTCTCCACCGCCTCGAGACGTCCGGAGAACTCGTCCCAGAACATCGTGTCGCGACGCGCGACCGTGGCGACCGTCACCGGGACGGCAGGGGGCGCGGCCGGAGCCGCGGTGACGGTCGCCTCCGCCGCGGGGGCGAAGGAACCGGGAAGGCCGGATCGAGCGAGAACGACGGCGGCGACGGCGAAGCCCACCAACGCCACGACGGGCGAGCCGCGGCGGCGCGGATGGTCGGAGGCGTTCGGAAGGGGAGACTCGAGGGGTGACGACATCGTGTTGCCTCACATCTGTAGTGATCACTACAAATGCGGCACTGGACAGCGGCCGTCAAGCCCCTTATGTAGCGAATGATAAGAAAGTGTCGGGAGACATGCAACATGGCGATGGGCAGACCCCGCGCCTTCGACCGAGAAGCGGCGCTCGACCAGGCGATGGACGTGTTCTGGCGGAAGGGCTACGAGGGCGCGACCTTGGCCGAGTTGACGCGCGCGATGGGCATCAATCCGCCGAGCCTCTACGCCGCCTTCGGCAACAAGGAAGGTCTCTTCACCGCCGCGCTCGACCGTTACAGCGCCCGCATCGAGAGCTATCTCGCCGACATCCTCGCCGCCCCCACGGCGCTCGAGGTGGCCTCACGGATGTTGCACGGCAAGGCCGACTACCTGACCGATCCCGCCAATCCGCCCGGCTGCCTCTATGTCCAGGGTGGGCTCGCCTGCGGCGACGACGCCAAGAACGTGCCCGCCGAACTCGCCCGCCGGCGCGCCCGCGCCGAGGTGGCGCTGCGCGAGCGCTTCGAACGAGCCGCGGCCGAGGGCGACCTTCCTCCCGACGCGGTTCCTGCGGTGTTGGCGAGCCTCGTCATGACGCTGATCCAGGGCATGGACGTGCGCGCCTCGGCCGGCGCGACCCGCGAGGAATTGCACAGCCTCATCGATCTGGCGCTCGCCGGTCTGTTCCCGCCCGCGGCGGCCGCGCTCAGTTCCGACGGCTGAATCCGGCTCCGGGCGGCAGAGTTCCTTCATCTCGGAACAGACCTCCGGGCAGCTCCACCCGACGAACCGATGTCGGTAGAGCGCGGAGCCGTGGTCCCTCCGGGTTGGGCGAATCGGCGCCTTCCGTGAGCTCGGGCCTGTTGGTCCATCACACCGCCGGTCTGACGTCACCGGCCTCCTCGGGGACCTCGGCGGGCATGCGCCCGCCGTGAGTCGAGTGAGGTCGGTCGAAGTCGTATGACGACGGAACGGAACGCCGGGCCAATCGGATCACCGGCCGCACGATCGCCTCTACGCTCGGGTCATCGGCGAGATCGGCGAGGATGAACTCGCCCCCAGGCGCCACCATCGATCTCAAATCGACACAGCCGACCGGGAAGCCCTGCGCGAGGGCCATGTTGTCGTCGCCTTCGTCGAACTTCATGGACGGGACGGAAGGGCAGAACCCGAGAGGAAAATCGAGTGGACATCGTCGAAACAGACCGGCTGATCCTCCGAAACTTCCGGCAGAGTGATGCTGCCGATCTCTTCGCCTATTTGCATCGACCCAGGTCGAGTTGTTTCGCCTCTCTCGAACTCGCCGATCTCGACGCGGCTCGGGCCGAAGCGGCGGCGCGCAGCGGCAGCGACGAACATGTCGCCGTCTGCCTGCGAAGCTCGGACAGGCTGATCGGCGACCTGCTCTGTGCCCACGAGCCTCCCGACACCTATTCGGTCGGATGGAACTTCAATGCGGACTTCGGCGGTGCCGGCTACGCCTCCGAGGCGGCGAGGGCGCTGTTCGATCACTTGTTCGAGGTGCGAGGGGCCCGGCGGCTCTATGCTTATGTGGAGGACGGCAACTTCGCCTCGCAACGCCTCTGCGAGAGGCTCGGGATGCGACGTGAGGGGCTGTTCAGGGAATTCATCTCTTTCGTCGACGACGATCAGGGCGAGCCGATCTACGAGAATACGATGCAATACGCCATTCTACGCAAGGAATGGATGGCGTGACGACGGTCGTCCTATCGAGATGGGGTGTGCCGGTCGCCGAGCGCCGTCCGGAAAGCCCAGCGCCGAGGTCTTCCTGAGCGGCCGGCCCGTCGACATCTGCCCGAGGCCATCAGTGGCCGTCATTCTGACGGGTCCGCACCCGTGTCCTGGTGGGCGCGCTCCTCTCGGCGCCGGGGCAGGCTCAGTTCGAAGGCCGAACCGCCGCGCGACGTCCTGCGATACGACACCGAACCCCCATGCGCCTCCGCGATCGCGCGCACGACGGAGAGGCCGAGACCCGATCCGCCCGAACGACGCGATCGCGATCCGTCGCCGCGCGTGAACGGCTCGAAAGCCCGTTTGGCGAAATCGTGCGGCAACCCCGGGCCGTCGTCCTCGACCCGGATGACGACGGCGCCCTCGGAGACGAGCGTCGTGATCTCCACCTGCCCCGGCTCGGCATATCGGCGGGCGTTCTCCAGCAGGGCCAGCAACGCCTGGCGGATGCGCACGCCGTCGGCGTCGACGACGATGTCGACGAGCGTCGGCACGACCCTCAGCCCGGCCTCCGCCATGCTCGGCCCCGTGAGGTCGACGACCCGCCGGATCTCCACGGAGACCTCGACAGGCGCGATGTGCAGGTCGAGGCGCTTGCTTCCGGCGAGCGTGACGACCCGCAGGTCGTCGACCAGACGCGACAACCCTTCCGTCTGCAGCAGCAATCCTGCCAGCCGTTGCTCGTCGAGCACGAAGACACCGTCGGCGACGCCTTGCAGGGTGCCGCGCAGGATGGTCAGCGGCGAACGCAGTTCATGGGCGATGGCGGCGTTCCAGGCCGCCATGTCCTCGGCGGAATCCTGCAGGCGCTGCGCCATCGTGTTGAAGTCGGTGACCAGTTGCGCCGTCTCGCCCAGCGATTTGTCGCCGGGAACGGCCCGAGCGGCGAAATCACCCTTGGCGATCCGGCGTGCGCTCTCGGCCAGAGAGTCGATCGGCACGAGGAGGCGCGCCGCCAGCTTGAGCGAGGCGAGCCCGGCGATCAGCAGCGCCAGACACGCCAATCCGGCCAGCACCAGAAACTCGGTGCTCGAGGGCCACCAACCGTCCTCGTTCACCAACTCGGGAAAGAAGGTGAGCAGCACGCCGAAGGAGACGTAGAGCCCGAGGACGATGAACAGAAACGCCGTCATCGTGACCCCGGCCATCGACAGCAGGATCTGGCGGCCGAGGTTGCCGCGCCAGATCATGGATCCGCCGCCAGTCGATAGCCGACGCCCCGCACGCCCGGCATCATTCCATCCAGGCCCGCCTGCTCCAGCTTGCGTCGCAGATTGCTCACGTGGCTGTCGACGGTGCGATCGAGCGTGTCGCCACCGGGCAGGCAGGCGTCGACCAACTCGCTACGGGTGAACACCTTCTGTGGTGCCCGCGCCATATGGGCGAGGATGCGGAACTCCGTCAGCGTCAGTTGCAGCTGACGGGCGCGTCCGTCCGCCTCGACCCGGACGGCGTAACTATCCAAGTCGATGCCGAGATTGCCGACCCGGACGACGCCGCCCGCTTGCGCGAGACCGGCGCGGCGCAGCACCGCCTTCACCCGAGCCACCACCTCGATCGGGTTGAACGGCTTGACGACATAGTCGTCGGCGCCGACTCGCAGTCCCTGCAGGCGATCCATGTCGGTGTCCAACGCCGTCACCATGATGACGGGGGTGTCGCCGCGACGGCGGACCTCCGCCAGCACCTCCCAGCCGTCGAGGCGTGGCATCGTCACGTCGAGCAGGATCAGATCGGGCCGCAACGCCAGATGCAGCTCCAGCGCCGTCTTGCCGTCGCCGGCGCGGACGGTGCGAAATCCCTCGCGCGTCAGGTAGGCGTCGAGGATCTCCGCAATTTTCGGTTCGTCTTCGGCGATGAGGACCAGGGCATTCATGGTGTCGACTTCGAACGGATCGGCAAGGCATGGCACGCTCGCCCCGTCCTGTCGAGGTCGCGCCCTCCGTCTCGACCGAACCTCCACGGAACCTCCACACACCGTGAACACGACGCGGCGACAAGCACGCGCGACGACCGGCCGGAAGCGCGAGGTCGCGGTGTGGACGGGAAGAGATGGCCGAGAGGAAAGCGGGACGGAGGGCGGTGGCGGCGTGGGTGCTCGCAACCTTGCTCCTGGCGGGATGCGACGACAGGCGCGGGACCGAGGGAGACGCGCAGCTTCCGGCGTCGGCCCGGGTGGCCGTCGTCGCCGTCGTCCCGGAGACGGTGACGCTCGTGGACGAACTTCCCGGCCGCGTCGCCCCGTTCCGGGTCGCCGAAATCCGTGCGCAGGTCGGCGGCATCATCGAGAAGCGGCTGTTCGTGCAGGGAAGCGAGGTCGCCGCCGGACAGACGCTGTTCCAGATCGATCCGGCGCCGTTCGAAGCGGACGTGGACAGCGCTGCGGCGGTGCTGCAGCGCGCCGAGGCGGGTCTCACCCGCGCCAGGCTGCGTCAAGAGCGCGCCACCGCGTTGTTGCCGAGCAAGGCGATCAGTCGCGAGGCGTACGACGACGCCGTCACCGATCTGGCGCAGGCGACGGCGACGGTCGCCGAGGCGCGCGCCACACTGCGGCGGCGGCAGCTCGATCTCGACTTCACGTCGGTGCGCGCGCCGATCGCCGGGCGGATCGGCCCGGCGCTGGCGAGCGAAGGCACCCTGGTATCGACGACGATGTCGACGCCGCTCGCCGTCGTGCAACAGATCGACCGCGTCTATGTCGATCTGCGCCGACCTTCCGGCCGGCTCGACACCTTGCGCGCCGCGGCCGCCGACGACGCGGTGGCCTCGCTGCCCGTCACCCTCCATGCCGCAGATGGTCGTCCGTATCCGATGGCGGGACGAGTGCTGTTCTCCGACATCAGCGTCGATCCGGGCACCGGCAACGTCACCGTGCGGCTGGAGGTGCCGAACGCCGAACGGCTGCTCCTGCCGGGCATGTATGTCCGCGCCGATCTGCCGCGCGCCGTGCGTCGGAACGCGCTGCTCGTGCCGCAGGAGGCGGTCGTGCGCGATGACGCCGCGCAACCGTTCCTCGTCGTGGTCGGCGCCGACAAACGCGGCAGCCGGCGCCCCGTCGAACTCGGCCCGGTGATCCGCGGCCGCCATCTCGTCCTCTCCGGGTTGGAGCCCGGGGAGACCATCGTCGTTCAAGGCCAGGACCGAGTGCAGGGCGAAGCGGTGCTGGAGACGGTGCCGTACGTGCCGGCCGGCGCCGGAAAGACCTGAGGAAAGCGATCCGACATGCCGCAGTTCTTCATCGACAGGCCGGTCTTCGCCTGGGTCGTCGCCATCTTCATCGCCCTGGCCGGCATCCTGGCGATCCCCCAACTCCCCATCGCGCGCTTTCCCGACATCGCGCCGCCGAGCATCGGCATCACCGCGACGTATACCGGCGCGACGCCCCAGTCAGTCGAAGACAGCGTCATCGGCCCGATCGAGCGCGAGCTGTCGGGCGTGAAGAACCTGCTCTATGTCGAGAGTACCGCCGACACGTCGGGCACCGCCAGCATCACCGCGACCTTCAAACCCGGAACCGACCCGGAACTGGCGCAGGTCGACGTGCAGAACCGCCTCAAGGCGGCGGAGGCGCACCTGCCCGAGATCGTGCGGCGCGGCGGCATCGGCGTCGAAGCGGCCTCCTCCGGCTTCCTGATGATCGTCACGCTGCGCTCTCGCGACAACCGGCAGGACGCGCTGGCGCTCGGTGATTATCTGAGCCGCAATCTGGCGCCGGAACTGCGGCGCATCGACGGCGTCGGCCGCGTGCAGTCCTTCGGCGCGGACCGGGCCATGCGCATTTGGGTCGACCCCGACAGGCTCGTCGCCCACGCGCTGTCGATCGCCCAGGTCACGCAGGCGATCCAGGCGCAGAACGTGCAGATCGCCCCCGGTCGCCTCGGTGCCGAGCCGACGGTGCCCGGCCAGCGCGTCGGCATCCCACTCACGGTGAGAGGGCAATTGTCGACGCCGGAGGACTTCGCCGCCATCGTGCTGCGCTCGGAGACGGATGGATCGAAGTTACTGCTCGGAGACGTCGCCCGGGTCGAACTGGGCGCGCAAACCCTCGCCTTCGCCATCAGCGAAAACGGCAAGGACGCGACCGCCGCCGCGATCCAGCTGACGCCTAGCGCCAATGCCGTCGCCACCGCCGCCGCCATCCGCGCCCGCCTCGCCGACCTCGCCCGCGCCATGCCGGCCGGTATGGAATACGGCATCTCCTACGACATCGCCCCGTTCGTGAAGGTGTCGATCGAGAAGGTCGTCCAGACGCTCGCCGAGGCGATGATCCTGGTGTTCCTCGTGATGCTGCTGTTCCTGGGGAAGGTGCGCTACACGCTGGTGCCCGCCATCGTCGCGCCGATCGCTCTGCTCGGCACCTTCGCGGTGATGTGGCTCGTCGGCTCTTCGATCAACGCGCTCACCATGTTCGGCATGGTCCTGGCCATCGGCATCATCGTCGACGACGCCATCGTCGTCGTCGAGAACGTCGAGCGCATCATGGCGGAGGAGGGGTTGCCACCGCGCGAGGCGACGCGCAAGGCGATGGGCGAGGTCACCGGGGCGATCGTCGCCATCACGCTGGTGCTCTCGGCGGTGTTCATCCCGATGGGACTGGCCAGTGGCTCCGTCGGCGCGATCTACCGGCAGTTCTCGCTGGCGATGGCGGTGTCGATCCTGTTCTCCGCCTTCCTGGCGCTCAGCTTGACGCCGGCGCTGTGCGCGACGCTGCTGAAACCCGTCGACGCCGGACACGGCGGCAAGACCGGCTTCTTCGGCTGGTTCGATCGCGGGTTCGGTCGTCTGACCGCAGGGTACGTCGGTACGGTCTCGGTGCTCGTGCGGCGGAGCGGACGGATGTTGGCGCTCTACGCCGTCATCGTCGCGATGCTCGCCTTCGGCCATGCCCTGGTGCCGTCCGCCTTCGTGCCGGAGGAGGACCAGGGCAGCTTCATGACGGCGTTCACTTTGCCCGCCGAAGCGACGATGGAGCGGACGCGCGCCGCGACCTCCCTCTATGACGCATACTTGGCAACGCGTCCGGACATCGAGGCGAACACGACGGTTCTCGGCTTCGGCCTCTCCGGCTCCGGCCCGAACGTCGCTCTGGCCTTCACGACGCTGAAGCCATGGGATCGGCGCAGCACCACGGTCGACGTCGAGATCGCGGCGGCGACGACCGCCCTGGCCGGTGTGCCCGAGGGCGCGGCCCTCGTTCTGAAGCCGCCGGCGATCGAGGCGCTCGGCAACGCTTCGGGTTTCTCGCTCCGCCTGGAGGACCGCGCCAATCACGGCCACGCGGCCTTGCTGGCGGCACAAAGGCAGCTGGTGCGGGATGCCGCACGGAGCAACGTCGTCACGGGTGTCTATTCGGAGGACCTGCCCGACGGCAGCAGCGTTGCCCTGAAGATCGATCGCTTCGAGGCCGAGGCGCTCGGCGTGTCGTTCTCGGCCATCGCCGACACCCTCGGCGGCGCCATCGGATCCACCTATGTCAACGATTTCGCCAATGCCGGCCGTCTGCAGCAGGTCATCGTCCAAGCCGATGCGCCGAGCCGCATGCAGGTCGAAGACGTGCTGAAGCTGCACGTGCGCAATGCGGCCGGCGGCATGGTCGCACTGTCGGAACTCGTCACGCCGGTTTGGGAGACCAGCCCGGCGCAGTTGTCGCGCTACAACGGCTACCCCGCCGCCCGGATCGCCGGCGGCGCCGGCGCGGGCTTTTCGAGCGGCGCGGCCATGGCGGAGATGGAGCGCCTCGCCGCCCGGTTGCCCAACGGGTTCATGATCGAGTGGACCGGCCAGTCCTTGCAGGAGCAACAATCGGCAGCGCAGGCGCCGCTCCTGCTGGCGCTGTCCATGCTGGTGGTGTTCCTCGTCCTGGCCGCGCTCTACGAGAGCTGGTCGATCCCGTTCGCGGTGATGCTGGTGGTGCCGCTCGGCATGCTCGGCGCCATCGCCGCGGTTCTGCTGCGCGGCCTGGAGAACGACGTCTTCTTCAAGGTCGGCCTCGTCACCATCATCGGGCTGTCGGCGAAGAACGCGATCCTGATCGTCGAGTTCGCGAAGAGCCTGCAGGGCCGGGGGCTGGGCGTCGTGGAGGCGGTCACGGCGGCGGCGCGGTTGCGATTCCGGCCGATCCTGATGACGTCGCTCGCCTTCGCGCTCGGTGTCGTCCCCCTGGTACTGGCGCGCGGCGCCAGCTCCGAGACGCAGCACGCCATCGGCACCGGCGTCTTCGGTGGCATGGTATCGGCGACGGTGTTGACCGTGGTGTTCGTCCCCGTCTTCTACACCGTGGTCGTGGGCGCGCTCAGGAAGCGCGATCGCTGAGCCGCGCCGGCGCGGTCGCGGAGAGGGCGGCGTGTGGTTCGATCCCAGAAATCCGGCACATTCGGTATTGGCGTTTCCGATCGACGTCTCGGCTCCTCGCCCGACGCATCGCCGGAAGGTGCGCCGATATCGACATCCGCCCACGGAGCCGGGGCCTCTGAGCCGAACATGCCGACGGACCGATCCTGGGGCGCCGTTCGGTTGCCTGGTCCAATCGGATGAGGCGACCGAGCGCAGGGGAACGGATCGACGGTGAGCCTGAACCGCCCCTAGATTTCTAGACGCCTTCGGGGCTCGCTTTGTGTTGCCGTTCGAACTCGATCGGCGACAGCATACCGTTCCGTGCGTGCTTCCGGGTAGGGTTGTAGAACATCTCGATGTAATCGAACACGTCGCGACGCGCTTCATCCCGCGTGCGGTAGACCTTGCGGCGGATTCGCTCTCGCTTGAGCAGGTTGAAGACGCTCTCGACCACGGCGCTTCATGGCAGTTGCCGCGACGGCTCATCGAGGGTTGCAGATCGTGGTGCTTCGGGAACGAAGCCCATTCCACGCTCGTGAACCGGCTCGCCTGGTCCGAGTGCACCAGCACACGGCCCTTCGGCTTGCGTCTCCAGACGGCGCCCATCAGCGCCTGAAGCACGACGTCGGTCGTCTGCCGGGCCTGCATGTGACGTGCTCCCCGTCGTTCCGGCCACTGATGAAGGCCGGCTCCGCGACGAGTGCCTGAACGAGCACGTCTTCTCCTCGCTTGCCGAGGCGAGACGGATCATCGAGAACTGGCGGATCGACTACGACACCCTCCGCCCCCATACGAGCCTCGGCGGCCTCGCGCCGTCGGTGTTCGCAAGCCGGTCCAATCAGGACCAGATCACCGCCGGACCAGACTCATGACCGGCAGGAATACGGGGAGCACGTCACCGTCACACTTTCGCTTCAGGTATCGACACCTCATCGCGACGCAAGGTCAATACTTCGACGCCAGTCCGCGTGACGGCGACCGTGTGCTCGAACTGGGCGGAGAGCTTGTGGTCGTCGGTCGTCACCGTCCAACCGTCGCTCGCCGTCGACACCCGGCGGGTGCCCTGATTGACCATCGGCTCGATGGTGAAGACCATGCCCTCGCGCAACTCCAATCCCGTCCCCGGACGGCCGAAGTTGAGCACCTGCGGCTCCTCGTGCATCTCCCGTCCGATGCCGTGCCCGCAGTATTCCCGAACCACCGAACATCCGTTCCGCTTGGCATGGCGTTCGATCGCGTGGCCGACGTCGCCCAGGTGGGCGCCGGGGCGCACTTGCCCGATCCCCTTCCACATCGCCTCACAGGCGACCCGCACCAGTCGCCGTGCCGCCGGTGAAGCGTCGCCGACGACGTAGGTCTTGCTGGAATCGGCGATGAAGCCGTTCTTCTCGAGGGTGATGTCGAGGTTGATGATGTCGCCGTCGCGAATGATCTCGCTCGCGTCGGGCACGCCGTGACAGACGACGTGATTGATCGAGCAGTTCAGAACATGGGCGAAGCCGTATTGTCCCTTGCTGGCGGGACGCGCGGCGAGATCGACGGTGATGAAACGCTCGACCAGAGCGTCGACCTCGAGAGTCGATCGGCCGGCGAGGTCGATCCCGTCCAACATCTCGAAGACGGATGCCAACAGACGGCCGGATATCCGCATCATCGCGAGTTCGTCGGAAGACTTGACCATTTCAGGCCGCCTCCGCGTCGTCGAGACGCACCTCGGCCAGCGCATATTGCCGTTTCACGATGTCGTTGAAGGACAGAGTCGGATGAGCTTCGGCGAGCATGCCGATCTTCATCCAGAACTCGGCCTGGGCATTGATCGACCGGCACATCACCGCGCTGGCCCGACGCACGTCCACGTGCAGCTCATCGTCGATCTTCACGATCCCCATGATGCTCCCTCGATTCACTGGAACATATGAAGCGTATATGGTTCGTATGCTCGCCGTCAATCGAGCCCGGCGCATCGGCGAAGAAGTTCGGATCGTAGGTTCCGCAGTGGGAGATGATCGGTTCGCCAACCCGACGACAGGCGACGGCATAGAGGCCGCCGTCGCGGGTCGCTCCGACGGAAAATTCGCCGTGTGACCGATCGATCGGGAACCGCCCCACGGTTACTCGCCTCACCAGTCGGAACGCCGATCCGACTGTCGGCATCCGGATCGCCTTCGGCAGGCGGAGGGCGGCGCCACGCGAGATCTTTCGTGGTCTCCCTCCTCCGATGGTGCGATCTGAGGGTACGGACCGCCTCGTCGCGATGGATCCGCGCGCGAATCTTGGATATGAGTGAGCAGCAGGAAACCCGCGACCGGATCCAAGTCCCATGAAAGATGCGAGCGAACCCTCGGAAGGAGTGGCGGCGGTCAATCGCGCCCTCTCCATCCTCGATGCGTTCCGACAGTCGGCCGGAACTCTCTCGCTCAAGGACATTGCGGCGAAGACGGGCCTCTACAAGAGCACCATCCTGCGTCTGATCTGCTCGCTCGAGCAATTCAACTACATTCGGCGCCTCGACGACGGGTCCTACCATCTCGGACCGAAATTGGCCGAGCTCGCGGCGGTCTATCGAGAATCCTTCGATCTCGAAGCCTATGTCGTGCCGGTGCTGGAGACGATCGTCGCCGAGACCGACGAGAGTGCGACGTTCTACGTGGCCGAAGGGCGGTCTCGTGTCTGCCTGTTCCGCGTGGCGACGTCGCAGGTCATTCGCGACCACATTCGCGTCGGTGACGCCCTGCCGATCGATCGGGGCGCCAGCGGCAAGGCGCTCCTGACCTGGGAGCGAGGCCTGCCGGCGCCGGTCAACATCGACGATCTCGTCTTCACTTCGGCCGGCGAGCGTCATCCGGACATGGCGGCCGTGGCCGCGCCGGTGTTCGGTCTCGACGGACGGCTGATCGGCGCCCTGAACGCCAGCGGACCGAAGACGCGGTTCCATGCCAAGGCGATGAAGTCGTTCGGCCGGATCATTCGGGACGAGGCCGTCTCCCTGTCGCTCCGATTGGGAGCGCCCGAAACCCGCTTTCTGAAATCGATCACCTGATCGCGGAGCCCGTAGGCGCCGGCTTCGAACGGCCGGGCCTCCTCAGTCGCTGAGAGCGAGCATGTCCTCGATCTCGTCCCATCGCGCCAGCAACTCGGCGCGATCGCCGGCGAGGCGGACGCGGCCGCGTTCGAGCACGATTCCCCGCTCGGCGAGATCGACGGCCAGACGCGCGTGCTGTTCGACCACCACCATCGACATCCGGTGTTCGCTGCGCAGACGATGCAGCGCCTCCAGCAGATTGTCGACGACGACCGGCGCCAAGCCCTCGAAGGGTTCGTCGAGCAACAGGCACCGCGGCGCGCTCATCAGGGCGCGGCCGATCGCCAGCATCTGCTGCTCGCCGCCCGACAACTGGCGGCCACCGTTGGCGCGGCGGGCGGCCAGACGCGGAAAGAGGTCGTAGACGGCCTCGACGGTCCAGCCCCGCTTCAGATCGGCGACGGTGAGATTCTCCTCGACGCTCAGCGTCCCGAAGATCTGACGGCTCTGCGGCACCAGTCCGATGCCGGCGCGACAGCGCGCGCTCGGCGACATCCGGCCGAGGTCGGCGTCGCCGAGCCGGATCGTGCCGCCCTGCAGCCGAACGCGGCCGGCGACGGTTTCGATCAGGGTGGTCTTGCCGGCGCCGTTGCGGCCGAGGAGCGCGAGCCCCTCGCCGGCCGGCAGGACCAGATCGACCCCGTCGACGATCACGGTCGGACCGTAGCCGCTGGTCACGCCCGAGAGGCGGAGTTCGTCCTTCGTCATGAGCGCGTCCCCAGGTAGGCGGTGCGCACCCGCTCGTCACCGCGGATCGCCTCCGGCGCCCCCCTCGCGATCACCATGCCCTCGGCGAGAACGGTGATCTCGCGGGCGAAGCGAAAGACCAGTGGCATGTCGTGCTCGATCAGGAGGACCGCGACATGGACCGGCAGGCGGTCGAGGGCGTCCAGGATCATCGCGTGGTCGCCGGCCGGCAGACCGGCCGCGGGTTCGTCGAGGATCATCACCTTGGGGCGAAGGGCGAGCGCGATGGCCAGTTCCACCAGCCGCTGCTGACCATAGGCGAGATCGCTGACCCGACGGTGGCCGACCTCGGCCAGATGCATGCGGCGGGCGATGTCCTCGGCCTGATCGGCCACGTCCGAGGGAAAGCCCCGCATCGAGGCGAGCGACAGCCCTCGCCCTTCCCGCTCGGCCACCGCCAGGGCGATGTTCTCGAAGGCGGAAAAGGAGGAGAACAGATTGGTGACCTGGAAATTCCGCGCGAGCCCGAGGCGGGTGCGCCGATGTTGCGGCAGTCGCGTGACGTCGATGCCGGCGAGCCGGATCGTCCCACGCAACGGCCGCAGCCGGCCGGTGATCTGGTCGACGAGCGTGGTCTTGCCGGCGCCGTTCGGTCCGATCAGCGCATGACGGGCACCGATCGCCAGCGACAGCGAGACGTCGTTGGTGACGACGAGGCCGCCGAAGCTCATGTGGAGATTGCTCAGCTCGAGAACGGGCTCGGTCATCGCTTCCCCCTCCCGCGAAAGACGTCGGCGAGAGAGGAGAGCCCCCCCGGCACGAACAGGACGGTGGCGACGATCAACAGGCCGAGCCAGAGCTGCCACATCGCCGGATTGATCTTGGCGAGGAGATCCTGGGCGATCAGATAGACCGCCGGCCCGGCCATGGCGCCGTAGAGCCGGCCGGTGCCGCCGAGCGCCAGCATGACGAGAATGGTCGCCGAAATCTCGAAACCGACGTTCTTCAGCCCGGCGAACTGATCGATCTCGGCCTGCAGCGCTCCGGCCGTGCCGGCGATCGCGGCGGAGACGGTGTAGACGATCAACAGGCGCGGACGCACCGCCATGCCGATCGCTTCGGCGCGGCCGGGATTGTCGCGGATCGCCATGATCGCCTGACCGAAGGGCGCGTGGACGAGGCCGCGCAGTCCGATCCACACGAGGACGAAGACGGTGGCGGAGAAGAGATAGCCGGTGCGACCGTCGAGATCGAAGGTCCAGACGCCGAGGAGCGGACCCGTCATGACGCCGGTCAGACCGTCGGCGCCGCCGGTCAGCCAGCCCGCCTTGTTGGCCACTTCCGACACCAGAAAGACCGAGCACAGGGTGAGCATCAGCAGGGTGAAGCGCGCCGTGCGCAGCACCACGAAGCCCTGCACCACCCCGACGACCGCCGCCGCGGCCGCCCCGATGAAGAGCCCGCTCACCGGGTCGCCCCAGCCGTGGACCGAGGCGATGCCGCTGGCATAGGCGCCGACACCGAAGAAGATGCCGTGGCCGAGCGTCACGATGCCGGCGTAACCGACCAGGAGATCGAGCGACAGACCGAAGATCACGGTGATCGCGATCTGGGTCGCCAGCGGGTAGTAGCCGGAGCCGAGCAGCGGGACGATCGCCACCGCCACCAGCGGCAGTAGCTCGGCCGGCCGGAGTCGGTGTTTCGATCGCAGAGACGCGGCGAAGGGAACCCGCCGTTCGGCGGTGGAGACGTCGTCGCTCATGAAATCCGTCCGAACAGTCCGCGCGGCCGCGCCAGGAGCAGCAGGAACACGGCGGAGAAGAGGATGATCGTGCCGAAGGCCGGCAGGTAGTAGGCCGACACCGTCTGGAGCGTGGCGATCAGCAGCGACGCCAGGAACGATCCGCGCAGCGTCCCCAATCCGGCGACCGCCACCACGGTCTGGACGTAGACCAGGATCTCGAAGGCGTAGGTCGGACCGAGACTGAAGACGTCGGCGCCGAGGATGCCGCCGACCGCGCCGAGGGCGCCGCCCAGCGCGAAGGTCGCGGTGAACAGACGGGAGGTGTCGAGGCCGATCGATTCCGCCATTCCCCGGTTCTCGACCGCGGCGCGGACCATCGCGCCGAGCCGTGTCCGTTCGATGCCGAGATGGATGCCGATCGCCACCGCGAGCCCTGCCGCGACGACCACGAGCTTATAGAGAAAGAAGGAGAACGGGCCGACTTCCAGAGACTGCAACAGCGCCTCCGGCAATCGCAGCTGTTGCGGCAAAGGACCGAACGTCAGCCGGACGACGGCCCCCGCCACGAAGATCAGGCCGATCGAGAACAGCACCTGATCGAGCTCGCCGCGACCGTAGAGCCGCGAATAGAGCAGCCGTTCGAGCACCGCCGCGCCGAGGGCGACCACCACCGGCGCGGTGATCACCATCACCCACCACGGAGCGCCGGCGGCCGAGATCGCCGTCGCCACGACGTATCCCCCCGCCATGGCGAAGATGCCGTGGGCGAGATTGACGAAACCCATCAATCCCAGCGTCACCGACAGACCGACGGAGACGAGATAGAGCACGCTCGCGTAGGCCAGCGACTGAAACGCGATCTCGACCAAGGTGACCATCGTCATCATCCCGGATTGGCGGCCTTCCAGGGATCCTTGACCTGCGGCACGACGTCGAATTCGACGTTGCCGTAGTGATCGCCGAAGGCGTTGTCGATCGGACGGACCTCGCGGAGGTAGACGTTCTGCACGATGTCGCGAGTCGCCGGGTCGATCGAGATCGGGCCGCGCGGGCTCTCGGCGGAGAAGTTCGAGAGAACGCGCATGGCGGCGGTGGAATCGGCGCCGCCGTCGGTGGCGGCGATGGCCGCGCAGATCGCCCGCATGCCGTCCCAGGCGCCGACCGCGTTGTAGGTCGGGCGCAGGGGCGAGTCCGGATAGGCCTTGCGCCAGGCCTCGACGAAGCGCCGGTTGGCCGGACGATCGGCGACCAGCGAATACTGACCGGCGGTGATCACGCCCTCGGCGAGTTTGCCGGTGTGGTGCAGTTCGTCCTCGCTGGTGAGGTCACTGGTGCCGATCAGCTGGACCCCGGCCTCGCGCAGGCCGCTCTGGACATAGGCCCTGAGGAAGGCCGAGCCCTCGACGCCGCCGGGATGGAAGACGAAGAGCACGTCGGGCTTGGCCTCCTTGGCGCGGAGGAGGAAGGGGACGAAGTCGGGTCGCTGGATCGGCATGCGCACGGCGCCGAGGATTTCGCCGCCCTGGCTGGTGAAGCCCTTGGTGAAGGCCTCCTGCGCCTCGTGACCGGGCGCGAAGTCGGCGACCAGCACGTAGGCGCGGCGCCAACCGCGCTTGGTGGCGGCCCATTCGCCGAGCGGCTGGTTGATCTGCCACTGGGTGAAGGCGGTGCGCACGAACCACGGCGAGCGCGGCGTGATCGCCGAGGCCGAAGCATTGAAGAGCAGGCAGGGCACCTTGGCCTGATTGAGCAGCGGCGCCACCGCGTTGGCATTGGGGGTGAACCCGAAGCCGCCGAGGAACCGCACGCGGTCGCGGGTGACGAGTTCCTGCACCAGACGCTTGGCCAGCTCCGGATTGTTGCCGCCGTCGTCGCGCAGGACCAGCTCGACCGACCGTCCGCCCAGCATCTCCCGCCCCTCGGTCTCGAGGAACAGCCGGGCAGCGTCGACCATCAGCTGACCGCTCGAGGCGAAGGCCCCGGACAGACTGACGATCAGCCCGACCTTGACGGGTTCCGTCGCGGCGACGGCAGGGCGCAGGGACATCGCCAGCGGCGCGGCCCCCAGGAGGCCGAGCGCCCGGCGGCGCGAAACAGGGGTCGACGTCTTCATTCTTCGCTTCCTCCCCGGGGGTTCGTCCCCCTCGCTCGGTCGACGCCGAGTGTCCGCACGGGGCGGTCTCGGTGCGCTTTCCTTCGGTGTCGCATCCGGGATCTCTTCGATTTCACCGGGCGCCCGTCTCTTATTGTTCTATTATGCAGAATGGTGTTCTTTTTATCATGGCATGATCGGTTGTCAAGGCGGCTCCGGGTCCACGGCGTCGACGTCGCGGGGCGCGACACGTGGAGACGCGAGATGATCTCCGAGGTCGTCCGCGCCGGGTGGTCACGCCGTGAAACCGGCCGAAATCCACTTCCGAAGGCGGCCCTCGGGGAGGGGATCGGCCCTTCGGTCTCCGGATCTGCACGGTCGATGTGGGCGACGCCGGCACGCTCTCCTCTTCGACGGAGCCTCCATCGACGATCGCCATGACTTTTATAATTCAGAATTATGTTCTTTCTAATAGAACAACTCTGCAGATGAAATGACCTCGTTCGCCGCCTCTTCTCCCGTCGGCGGAACCGATCCGTCGCCACCTCCCGCCGGTCACCAGAAGGGCGACCGCGCGCTCGACCCGAGAGAAGGACGATCCCGATGACGGGAAGGCGGAAACGGTAGCCGAGACGCGGGCCTTCGGCTCGGCAGAGCCCGAGGTGCAGGGTTGCGCCGGAAGCGATCGACGGAATGTCGGGCTTCTCCTCCGGCGAAACCGAGGCGGCGGATCTTCGGTGACGAGGAAAGACGGCGTCGCGATCGGACGACACGAGATGGTGAAGCGTCCTGCAATCTTCGTCCGCGCGGCCCATATGGAAGGGATACGCCGCCCTCCCCCCTCCCCGGAGACCGGACATGATCGCTTCCCATCCCGACACGTTCTCCGCCCGCCGTACCGTCACGATCGGCGGACGGCCCTTCGTCTGCTTCGATCTCGCCACCGCCGAGGCGAACGGCCTCACGGGGCTCTCGCGCCTGCCCTTCTCGCTCAAGGTGCTGGCGGAGAACCTCCTGCGCCACGAGGACGGCCGCTCGGTGACGGCCGACGATCTCAGGGCCCTCGCCGCCTGGGGCGAGACACGGGGCCGGGCCGCGCGCGAGATCGCCTATCGCCCCGCCCGCGTGCTGATGCAGGACTTCACCGGCGTTCCCGCCGTCGTCGATCTCGCGGCGATGCGCGACGCCGTCGTGGCGCTGGGCGGCTCGCCGGACCAGATCAATCCGCAGATCCCGGTCGACCTCGTCGTCGACCATTCGGTCGTGGTCGACTATTTCGGCAACGCCTCCGCCCTGTCGCGCAACGTGGCGCGCGAATACGAGCAGAACCAGGAGCGCTACACCTTCCTCAAATGGGGGCAGAAGGCGTTCCGCGACTTCCGTGTGGTGCCGCCGGGCACCGGCATCTGCCATCAGGTCAATCTCGAATATCTGGCCAAGGTCGTGTGGACGCGCGAGAGTGCCGACGGAACCGTCGTCGCCTATCCCGACACCTGCGTCGGCACCGACAGCCACACCACCATGGTCGGCGGCCTCGGCGTGCTCGGCTGGGGCGTCGGCGGCATCGAGGCGGAAGCGGCGATGCTCGGCCAGCCGGTGTCGATGCTGATTCCGGAAGTGATCGGCTTCCGTCTGTCGGGACGGCTGCGCGAGGGCGTCACCTCGACCGACCTCGTCCTCACCGTGACGCAGATGCTGCGCAAGAAGGGCGTCGTCGGCAAGTTCGTCGAGTTCTTCGGCCCCGGCCTCTCGGCGCTCGGTCTCGCCGACCGCGCCACGATCGGCAACATGGCGCCGGAATACGGTGCGACCTGCGGTTTCTTCCCCGTCGACGCCGTCACCCTCGACTATCTCCGCCTCTCCGGCCGATCCGACGAGCAGGTGGCGCTGGTCGAGGCCTATACGCGGGCGCAGGGCCTCTTCCGCGACGAGACGACCGCCGATCCGCTCTTCACCGACACGCTCGAGCTCGATCTGACGGAGGTCGAGCCGTCGCTCGCCGGGCCGAAGCGGCCGGAGGGTCGCGTCGCGCTCGGCTCGGTGCCGGCGGTCTTCGACGCGGCGCTGGCGGGCGACTATCGCAAGCCCGGCGAGGCCGGAAGGCGTTGGAAGGTCGAGGGCACCGACTTCGACCTCGGTCACGGCGACGTCGTCATCGCCGCCGTCACCTCCTGCACCAACACGTCCAACCCCTCGGTGCTGGTCGCCGCCGGTCTCCTCGCCCGCAAGGCGCGCGAGCGCGGGCTCGGGACCAGGCCTTGGGTGAAGACCTCGCTGGCGCCGGGCAGTCAGGTGGTCGCCGCCTATCTGAAGGCGTCCGGCCTCCAGGACGATCTCGACGCGCTCGGCTTCCAGATCGTCGGCTTCGGCTGCACCACCTGCATCGGCAATTCCGGCCCGCTCGACCCGGCGATCTCCCGGACGATCGCCGAGAACGGCATCGTCGCGAGCGCCGTGCTCTCCGGCAACCGCAACTTCGAGGGCCGCATCTCGCCCGACGTGCAGGCGAACTGGCTCGCCTCGCCGCCGCTCGTCGTCGCCCATGCGCTGGCCGGCTCGACCCGGATCGATCTGACCCGCGAACCGCTGGGCATCGGGTCGGACGGCAGGCCGGTCTTCCTCGCCGACATCTGGCCGTCGACGGCCGAAATCGACGCGGTGATCGCGAAACACGTCACCGGCGCCCTCTTCCGCGAGAAATACGCCGAGGTCTTCACCGGCGACGAGCGCTGGCGGGCGGTCGAGGTGACCGGGGGCGAGACCTACGCCTGGGACGACGCGTCGACCTATGTCCGCAACCCGCCCTATTTCGAGGGGATGACGCGGTCCTTGCCGGCGATTTCCGACGTGAAGGGCGCCCGCATCCTCGCGCTCCTCGGCGACAAGATCACCACCGACCACATCTCGCCGGCCGGCTCGATCAAACCCGCCTCGCCGGCCGGGCAATATCTCCTCGCCCACGGCGTCGAGCCGCGTGACTTCAACCAGTACGGCACCCGGCGCGGCAATCACGAGGTGATGATCCGCGGCACCTTCGCCAACATCCGCATCAAGAACGCCATGGTCCGCGACGAGGCGGGAGCGATCGTCGAGGGCGGCTTCACCGTTCACCAGCCCTCGGGCGAACGGGTCGCGATCTACGATGCCGCGCGCCGCTACGCGGACGAGGGCGTGCCGCTCGTGGTCTTCGCCGGCGTCGAATACGGCAATGGTTCGTCGCGCGACTGGGCGGCCAAGGGGACGCGGCTCCTCGGCGTCAAGGCCGTGGTGGCGCGGTCCTACGAGCGCATCCACCGCTCCAACCTCGTCGGCATGGGCGTGCTGCCGCTGCAGTTCGAGGACGGCACCGGCTGGGAGACGCTGGGGCTGACCGGCGCCGAGACCGTGTCGATCGGCGGGCTCGCTGCCCTCGCGCCACGGGCGAAGTTGACGCTCGACATCGTGCGGGCGGACGGCTCGCGCCTCACCGTGCCGGTGACGGCGCGCATCGATACCGCCGACGAACTCGACTATTTCCGCAACGGCGGCATCCTGCCGGCGGTGCTGCGGCATCTGGTCGAGGCGCGGGGAGACGCCCGATGAGCGAGACCCGTGACGCCGCCCATCGGCTCGAACGCGACACCTTCGGTGAGATCGCCGTCCCGGCGGATCGTCTGTGGGGGGCGCAGACCCAGCGCTCGCTCGCCCATTTCGCCATCGGCGAGGATCGCATGCCCCGGCGCATCGTCCACGCCCTGGCGTTGATCAAGAAGATCGCGGCGGGCGTCAACACCGAACGCGCCGGGCTCGACCCGGCGAAGGCGGAGGCCATCGGCCGGGCGGCGGACGAGGTCCTCGCCGGTCGCCACGACGGCGAATTCCCGCTCGTCGTCTGGCAGACCGGGTCGGGCACCCAGTCGAACATGAACGTCAACGAGGTCCTGGCGAACCGCGCCTCGCAACTCCTCGGCGGGCCGATCGGCGAGGGGCGTCTCGTCCACCCCAACGACGACGTCAATCGCTCGCAGTCCTCCAACGACGTGTTCCCGACCGCGATGAACGTGGCGATCGCCGGCGCGCTGGTGGAGGATCTGCTGCCGTCGCTGCGGCGGCTGCGCGCGACGCTCGACGCCAAGGCGAAAGCCTTCGCCGACATCGTCAAGATCGGCCGCACCCACCTCCAGGACGCGACGCCGCTCACGCTCGGGCAGGAGATCTCGGGCTGGGCGGCGCAGCTCGCTCATGCCGAGGCTCATGTCGCGGCGAGCCTGCCGCATCTCCTCGAACTGGCGATCGGGGGCACCGCCGTCGGCACCGGGCTCAACGCGCCGAAGGGCTTCGGCGAACGGGTGGCCGCCGGGCTCGCCGAGGCGACGGGCCTCGCCTTCGTCGCCGCGCCCAACCGTTTCGAGGCGCTCGCCGCCCACGACGCGATCGTCCACGCCCACGGCGCGCTGAAGGGACTGGCGGCGAGCCTGTTCAAGATCGCCGAGGACGTTCGCCGGCTCGCCTCCGGACCGCGCTCGGGGCTCGGCGAGATCACCATTCCGGAGAACGAGCCGGGTTCGTCGATCATGCCGGGCAAGGTCAATCCGACCCAATGCGAGGCTCTGACCATGGTCTGTGTCCAGGTCTTCGGCCACGACGCGGCGATCGGCTTCGCCGGGGCGTCGGGGGCGTTCGAACTCAACGTCTTCAAGCCGGTGATCGCCTTCGACATGGTGACCTCGACCCGCCTGCTCGCCGACGCCATGATCTCGTTCGACACCCATTGCGCCCGCGGCATCGAGCCGGATCGGGCGCGGATCGCCGATCTGGTGGAGCGTTCGCTGATGCTGGTCACCGCGCTCGCGCCGCATGTCGGCTACGACGCGGCCGCGGCGATCGCCAAGGCGGCGCATCGCAACGGCACGACGCTGCGACAGGAGGCGATCGCCTCCGGCAAGGTCACCGCCGAAGACTTCGATCGCTGGGTGGTGCCGGCGTCGATGGTGTGACGAACCACCGAGGGGGGTGCCCCGGGTGAAACGTCAGGTGATCGTCCCTTCCTCCGTCGTGCGACCAGCCGATCAGACTGCGGCGACGATCCTCCGCGCCTCCTCCCTCTCCTCGTGCTCGAAGGCATCGGCGAACTGGTCGAGTTCTCGGGTGGTCATCCCGATCTCGCGTCCGACGTCACGCCATCGCGAAACCGCCGCCTCTACTCGCGCGAGGATCGCCACGGCCGTGTCGCGCGACATCCGGAAATACGGCAGCACGCTCATCAAACCGTCGATCCGCGCCTCCGGTCCTGCCTCCTCGGAGATCCAGGTCTTCAGCTCGCGCGCCCGCTCGGGAAAGGGATTGACGTCGAAGGCCGGCGCCAGACGCCACAAGCCACCGTCGACATACAGGAAGCCGTGGTTGTGCAGGTGATCGTCGACATTGGTGACCAGGATGGAAAAAGCGATACGGCGCCAGAGCTCTTCCGTATCCGCTTGCGGCGCCACTCCGTGGGTCCGCAATGCGTCGACGATCTCGGTATAGCTGTGCTCCATCCCCTCCCCTTCTTCCGCCCCGATCATGGTGGCGGCGGAGACGTACATCGAGCGGCCACCGCCGGCCGGCCGATCGAACCGGCGGATCAAGGCGATCGACTGCCCCTCGCTCTCGACCAGCCTGCCGACGGCGGCATCGATACCCGCGGTGCCGGCGAGCTTCAGAGCCAGAATCTCGCCCTTGGTCACCGCTCGATCGTCGGCGACGCTAGGGAACTTTCCGATCGAAAGGGTGCCGTCGTCGTCGACCACCGTGCATTTCGGGCGGAGGCCCCCGAGAGACGTTCCTCGTCCCCTGAGATAGGCGAGATCGGCCGCGGTCTCCTCGTTGGCCTCGACCGCGCGCGACGCGGACAAGAGGGCGCCCAGTTCCACGAGAGGAGGAACGGTCCGTCGCCCCTCCACTGAAGCTCTCTGGAAGACGCCGTCCTCATCGGCGAAGCGCAGAGCCCCGACGCGCGCGACATCGTCCACCGCCAGCAGAAAATCCAAAGAGGACAAGGCGACGGCCGCGACCTCCCTCCCCTCTCGTCTCGCTTCCTGCCGTCGTTTGGCGTGATCGCGCAAGATCACGCGCCGAGCCCAACCGTCCGGCTCGGTATCGGCGATCGCGCCGTGAAACAGCGAGCCACCTCGACCGCGACGATGAAACTGCGGGCCGGCGACGAGCGGCAGGGCCGGATCGATGGCGAAGCCGTTTCGATCCCCGAGCCAGGAGACGGCATATTGGAAGGCCATCGTTTCACGGGCGCCCTGACCATCATGGTGCAGGAGCCCAACGTCGCGAGCATTGTCGCCGATGGCCACTCCAATCGAGCGTCTCATAGGGGCACCGCCGTCTTCTTCGGGCGAACCCGCTTCGGCAACCGCTCCGCCTCGAGCATCAACCCGGTTTCGTCCGTGCCGGGATCGATGAGGTCCGCGAACCCGGTGGGATGTCCGAGCGCGAAGAGCGCCATCGCATAGGCTCCGATCGAGACTGCAGGATCACCTTTTTCGAGCTTGCCGTAGGTGCCGCGCGCAACGCCGATGCGTTCGGCCATCATCGCCGTCGTCAGACGTCTCTTGCGCCTCGCCGCAGCGATGTCGCCGCCGAGCTTGGCCAACCCCGAGCGAACCTTTCCGGGCAGGGAATCGAGGGACGCAGATCGCATCTCATATCTCGTCAATTGACCGCAACAATGCGATAATGTTCAGAATATAAGTCATTATTGACTTATGGTCCACCCTGTCTCACGCCCTCGCCTTCTCGCGCTTCCTGCTGCCGATCAGCGCCATCAGCATCGGGCCGAGGCTGAAGTTCCCCTCCTCCGCCTTGCGGGTCAGGCTGCGCAAGTAACCACCGGCCGAGGCGATCATCGCGTGGCGCTGCAGGATCGCCGCGACGACGACCGCCGCCCGAACCTCCCCGAGGATCGCCCTCGCCTCCTCCCAGGCGCTCGGCGAAATCCCGAGCATTGGGCGCACGACGGCCGTGGTGGCGAGGAAGTCGCGCCAATTGGAGATGCCGTCTCGGGCATAGTCGACGATGTCGGGACAGGCCTGGAGCACCATCCCCAAGGGGAAGGCGCTCTCCGCGAGTTTGGGCGCCCGAGGTTCGATCTCTGCCCTCGCCGCCCTCACTTCTTGGAAGCGAGGTTCAAGATCAGTAGAGGGGTGTGAGTTTGAATTCTGTATGTGACGCTCAATTTGAGACTCATCGGCGCTTGGATTCTCGTCTTTTCCATGCGTTTCCAACAACATGAACACGTCGTCGGCGAGCGTCGAGAGATCCTCGGCAATCCCCTCCAACCGGGCGAGGCCGGCGTTGCGCGGAATGCCTTCGACGATCGAGCGGAAATGCGCGTGGATCTCGCTCCAGTCGGCCGGCCCCCTGCCCTCTCGGCGGGTCGGAACCCCCTCCTCGAGACCGGCGGCGATCATCTTGGCGATGTCGCGGCGGCAGATGGTGATGCGCTCGCGTGCCAGCCTGAGCGCCCGATCGGCGGCGCGGACGTCTTCGGCGAGCCTCTCGATCTCCTCGGCGCGGGCGACGAGCGGCGTCAGATCGAAGCCGAAGGCCTGATCGATCTCGCCCCCCTCCCCTTTACGGGCGTAACGCTTGCCGTTGGGGCTGTCGCGGCGCACGACGAGGCCGGCGTCGACGAGGCCGGCGATGTGGCGGCGCAGCGTCGCCGGCGCCATGCCGTGGGCCCGGAGCGCCAGCTGCCGGTTCGACGGCCACACCACGAGCTTGTCGCCCGAGAGCGTCGTCTCCGGATGAAAGCTCAGAAGCGCGTCGAGCACGGCCAGCGCCCGCTCGGAGACCCCGAGCCGGGCTTTGGCCGTGCAGATCGAGCGGAAGACCTCCCACTTGTGGACGACCTTCTCGGGGGCGCGCGCCTCCGCTTTCGACTGCACCGCCACATGGGCGAGCGTCAGCGATCGCGCGCCGAAGGGCGTGCGGGACTGATAGGGCTGCATGGGTCTCTGCCTTCGTTCGGGCAAAGAAAACCTGCGCGCCGAAACGGCGTGGAAAACGCTTGACGGTGATTCCCGGAAATGCGAATCTCTTGTCGCTACACGAGAGAAGGGCTTCCGGAACGGTCGTTTCGGGGGCCTTTTTTCTTTGCGTCAGTCTCCATTTTCACTCGACGAATTCTCCTGCCGGAACGCCTCGTAGAAGCGATCGAGATTGGCAGAGAGAAAGGCTCCGAAGGCGACAGCCTCACCGCTCCGCGCCTTCAGCGCCAGCGTGAACTTGCGTCCGTCTTCGATGATCTCGGCGGCCAGCGTCCCGTTCTGCGGGCTCCAGCTTCGCCGCTCCGGCGAGCGACGGGACGTCACCGCCTTGGACGACTTCACCCGCGCGATCAGCACATTGAAGCGCTCGTCACTCGGAAGGCTCCGGAAGTCGTCGTCCGCGACGATCTCCAGCGCCGCTTCCAATCTGGCCGGCTTCTCCAGAAGCTGCTTCAGCTCGTACCAACGATCGCGACCGACCCCCTTGGCGCGGCCGAGCGCGGAGAGAACCTCCGAGGGCAGGCTCGCCACGGACAACATCTTCGACAGCGTCGCCTTGTCGATCGACAGCGCGGCGAGGACGACGGCATTGTCGCCGTCGTACTTCAGCCGGCAGAGCGCATCGGCGAAGACGGCCCGCTCGATGAAGGTCAGGTTGGCGCGAGCGGAATTCTCCTGCCCTTGCGCGACGACGTGGTCCTTGTCGGAGAGCGCCTTGACGACCGCCCGCACCTTGCGGCCGAGCAGACGCGCAGCCTTCAGACGACGCCGTCCGAAGACCACCATGTAGCGCCCGCCCGCCGTCGGATGCGGCCGAACCAGGATCGGGCTGTCCTGCCCGCGCTCGCGAATGGCTTCCACGAGCTCCTGAAACTCGACCTCGTCGTCCTCGAGCCGGTCCTGCACGAAGGAGGCGTCGACGAGTTCGGGATCGAGATCGACGATCGTCTCACCTTCGGCGAGCCGGTCGGCCTGGGCCGCCAACTCGCCGATCGAGCTGATGATCGAGCGCGACGCGCCCTTGATCGTGTAGTCGAGCGGCGGACGCTCCGCCTCCGGCGCGCCTTCGTCCATGAGATTGGCGAAAGGGTTCTTGCGAGCCATGGCGTCAGACCTGCATCTGATTGAAAGGGCAGGGGATTTCCCCTCTTTTGACGGCCGTCAACGTCACAGCCTCCCCCAAGCCTGGTGAATGAGCCCCTGAACCTCGAAATTGACCGCGTCCATGCATTCGATGGCGCGATCGTAGGTGTCCCTGTTGAAGTTCGAGCGCTCGACCTCGTAGAGGGACTGCTTGGTGAGACCGGCGTCGGAGATCGCCGTCGACTTCAGCATCGGGTGCTTCAGAATCTCGCCGGCGAGCATGGAATGCATGAACCCGAGCATCTGGGCCTGCGGCACATCGGTCGGCTCGTAGCGGGTGATGAGGTAGCGCAGCCAATCCATCTTCACCTCGGCGCCGGCCTTGCGGATGGTCTTGACGATGTTGCCGAGCATCAGCAGGAACTGGCTCATCGACATGAGGTCCAGCATCTGCGGATGGACCGTGATGAGGACGGACGTCGCCGCCGTCAGGGCCGTCAGGGTCAGGTAGCCGAGCTGCGGCGGGCAATCGATCAGGACCACGTCGTAGCGGTCGTCGACCTCCGCGAGGGCGGAGCCGAAGCGCGTGAAGAAGCGCCGTCCCTCTCCGTTGCCCTGCATCGCGAGCGGCGTGTCATACTCGTACTCCTGAAGTTCGAGATTGGCCGGGATGATGTCGAGCGACGGAAAGTTGGTCGGCAGGATGATCTCGGAGATCGGCTTGCGCGCGCCGTCGTAACGGATGGCGTCGTAGAGCGACGGGTTGCGATCGAGCTCGGGCTGGAACCCGTGCAGCGCCGAGAGCGAGGCCTGCGGATCGAGATCGACCATCAGGACACGATGGCCGGTCAGCGCGAGATGCTGCGCCAAATGAGCCGTCGTCGTCGTCTTGCCGGATCCGCCCTTGAAATTGACGACCGCGACGACCTGCAGCTTCTCGCCCGGCTTGCGCCAGGGAACGTATTTCTTGGCGTCCGAGCGGCCGTTCTTGTCGAGATAGTCGCGCAACTCCGCCATCTGCTCGGCCGTGTAGAACCGGCGACCGCCGGAGGCGATCTGCGGCTCGGGCCCTTTGCCTTCGAGGTGGAGCCGCTTCAGATTGTTCGGGCTGACCCCGAGATAGTGCGCGACCTCCGCCATCGCGAACAGGCGGAGCTTCTTCTGAGCGTCGGGCGGGAATTTCTCCTGACGCAGCTGATCCAGCTTGCGGGAGATTTCCGCCCCCTGCATCAGGATCTTGTCGTCGAATTCGAATGTGGGGAGCGGGAGCATGTCGCCTTCCACCTGTCGAGAAAATGGCGCCAGAAACGAGGATCCGGCCGTGTTGGCGCCAGTATGTGCGATTCTCCTGGGCAGGCAAGGACTTAATGGTTAACGAAAACTTACCCGCCTCCCGCGCACGCCGGCCGTACCGAATCGAAGTCCCGATTCTTCGCGCCGCTTCCGCAAGTTGGCGCCGAGTATCGCCCGATTCTTCGACTGGCCGAACCCGTCGAAGACGACGGGAAAACCGACCGACGATCGACGCGAGTATTCACGAGACGCCCCGCAGCCGCGCCGATCTCTCGAATCGTCTCGTCCCATCCCCTCGAATGCGCCGCTCGGCTCCGGCGGCGCGGCGGAAGAGGGGAGGGGAGGGGAGGGGAGGGGACATCGCGAGGCGCCGCGATCCCGATTGCCCATCGATGCGCGCCCGTGCGATGGTCGAACTCCCCGACCCGACGATCCGGGTCGCACGCCTCCCGATCGCGGTGCGCCGAAAGCCGACGTGATGACCGAACGTAGCACCGCCGACTGGGCGTTGTTGGCGCTGGTGCCGGCGCTTCTGTCGAGCAATCTGATCTTCGGGCGAGGTCTCGCCGGCGACACCGGCCCCTTCGTCGTGGCCTGGCTGCGCTGGGGCGGCACGACGCTGCTTCTGGCGCCGGTTCTGTGGCGCGACCGCGCGCTCTGTCTCGCGCTGATGCGCGGCCATCTCGGGCTCTGGCTCCTCGCCGGGGCGCTCGGCATGGTGATCTGCGGCGGCGGCGTCTACTGGTCGCTCGCCCGCACGACCGCCACCAACGCCACTCTGATCTACGCCACCTCGCCGCTCTTCATCCTGCTGCTGCAGCGCCTCGGCGGCCGCCGCATCGCCGCCCGCGAATATCTCGGCATCGTTCTCGCCTTCCTCGGCATCGGCGTCATCGCGCTGCGCGGCGACTGGGCGCGGGCGGCGACGCTGAGCCTGAATGCCGGCGATCTCGGCATCCTCGTGGCCTCGGTCGCCTGGGCCGGCTACACGCTCCTACTGCGCCGGCCGGCTTTCGCCGCGCTCCCTCCCCTGACCGCCCTCGGCGCGATGAGCCTTTCCGGCCTGATCCTGTTGACGCCGCCGGCGCTCGCGGAAGCCCTCGCCGGCCCGGTGCTGCCGCAGGGCCCGCGGGCCTGGCTCGCCGTCGCCGGACTGGTGGTCGTCTCCTCTCTCGCCGCCTTCTGGGGGCTCCAGCGCGTGGTCCGCCGTCTCGGCGCCTCGGTCGCCGGACTGGCGATGTATCTGATGCCACCCTATTCCGCGGCCTTGGCGGCGCTGTTCCTCGGCGAGCGGCTCGAGATCTACCATTTCGTCGGGATCGTGTCGGTGCTCGCCGGCCTCGTCATCGCGACCCTGCGAATGCCGGCACCCGCGCGCGCGCCGGCGCGCTGACGATCCCGCAGGCGCCGACGGCGCGCGGCACCAGAGGGGAGGGGGGCCGGCCGCGTCCCCACCGGCGCCGGTGGGATCAGACGTCGCCCGAGGCGGCGGCGATCTCGCCGCCCCCCGGCGACCCGACGTCCGGATTGCGCGGCACGACGATCGTGTCCTCGACATGGAGCTTCATCAGGACCTCTTCGCCCGGCTGCGGCAGGGTGAGGTGATTGTAGTGATGGCTCGGCACGCGCACCGCGATCCGCGTCCCCTGATGCAGCTCGACCGTCGCCCGCAGGCTCTCGCCCTGGAAGAGCACGTCGCGCACCGTGCCGGAGAGGTGGTTGTTGCCGGGATCCTCGTCGGCGGTCTCGCACGGCAGCAGCGTCTCCGACTGGAGCGCGACGAAGATCTCCTCGCCGGCGCTCACCGGGCGGGCGGTCCGCAGCACGCAGCCACCGAGATCGACCCGCCCCTCGTCGAGGCGCCGGACCGGAACCAAAGTCGATTCGCCGACGAAACTCGCCACGAAATGATCGGCGGGCGAGGAATAGAGCCGGCGCGGCGTATCGATCTGCACCACCCGGCCGGCGTTCATCACCGCGACCCGATCCGACATGGTCAGCGCCTCGCGCTGGTCGTGCGTGACGTAGACGACCGTCGCGCCCAGTTCGTCGTGCAGCTTGCGAAGCTCGATCTGCATGGATTCGCGCAGATTCTTGTCGAGCGCGGAGAGCGGCTCGTCCATCAGGATCAGGCGCGGTTCGAAGACGATGGCGCGGGCGAGGGCGACGCGCTGGCGCTGACCGCCCGACAGTTTGGCGATCGGACGGTCCTCGTAGCCGGCGAGTTCCACCATCGCCAAGGCCTTCCGCACCCGCTGCAGGCAGTCGGCGTCCGACACTTTGCGGGCGCGCAGCGGGAAGGCGATGTTTTCCGCCACCGTCAGATGCGGGAAGAGCGCGTAGTTCTGGAAGACGACGCCGATGTCGCGCTTCTGCGGCGGCAACAGGGTGATGTCGGTATCGCCGAAGAAGATCCGACCGGACGTCGGCCGCGTGAACCCGCCGATGATCTGCAACAGCGTCGTCTTGCCGGAGCCGGACGGCCCGAGGATGGAGACGAATTCACCGGCGGCGATCTCCAGCGACACGTCTTTGAGGGCCTGGAAGGGGCCGTAACTCTTGCCGAGCCGGCGGATGCCGACGGGGACGAAACGAGACGCGGTCATGGAAGCACTCCGATCGGACGACACGAGCCGGACGAGGGTCAGGCCTCTCTGCGGCCGCGCAGGCCGGAGAGGATGGCGAAGGCGAAGGAGACGGTGATGAGAACCGAACTGATCGACGCGATCGTCGGATCGATCTCGTTGCGCAGGCTCATGAACATGCGCCGCGGCAGGGTCTGGTTCTCGCCACCGGCGATGAAGATCGAGACGACCGTCTCGTCGAGGGCACCGATGAAGGCGAAGAGCGCCCCGGTCACGATCGACGGCCGGATCTGCGGCAGCGTCACCTTCATGAAGGCGGTGAAGCGATCGACACCGAGACTGCGGGCGACGTCCTCCTGGTTCATGTCGAAGGAGCGCAGGCCCGCCAGCACCGAGATGAACACATAGGGCAGGTTCATCATCGCGAAGGCGAGGACGAGGCCGGTCTTGGTCGCCACCAGGCCGATCTGGGCGTAGACCATGTAGAGCCCGGCCGCCAAGATGATCACCGGCACCATGACCGGCGTCAGCAGCACGATCTGCAGACGCCGCAACAGCTTCGTCTGCGAGAGATTGGCGGCATAGGCGGCGGCGGTGCCCGCCGGAACGGCGATCGCCGTGGAGACGCCGGCGAGAAGCAGGCTGGTCCAGGTCGCGTCCATCCAGTCACGGTTGCCGAAATAGGCCTCGTACCAGCGCAGAGACAGGCCCGGCGGCGGAAACGCGAGAAACCGCGAATCTGAAAACGACATGATCACCACGATCACGATCGGAGCGACCATGAAGACCAACAGCAGAATGGTCACCGGCCACAGGAAGAGGCGTGTCCACCACGTCATGACGACCCCTTATCGAACGCCGACGATCTTTTCGATCGGCAGAACCCGATCGACGATCCAGAAGATCACGAGGACCAACGTCACGAGAACGATCGCCACGGCGCTCGCCGCACCGAAGCGAAGATAGAGTTCGACGTTCCGCTGGACGAGTGAGGAGACCATGATCGTCTTGCCGCCGCCGAGCAGCTCCGGCGTCAGGTAGAAGCCGAGGCAGAGGATGAAGACCAGCACCGACCCGGCGAAGACGCCGGGCAGCGACAGCGGCAGCACGACGCGACGGAACACGTAGGACGAACTGCCGCCGAGGCTGTGACCGGCATGGAGCAGGTCGGCCGGGATCTTGGCGAGCGCCGCGTAGAGCGGGAAGACCATGAGGGGCACCATCACGTGCAGCATGCCGATCAGCACGGCGGTGAAATTGTGGGAGAGCGACAGCGGCGTGTCGATCAGACCGAGCTTGAGGAGCGAGGTGTTGACGATCCCCTTGCGTTGCAGGATCACCAGCCAGGCGTAGGTGCGCACCAGGACGCTGGTCCAGAACGGCAGCATCACCAGGGCGAGGATGATCGCCGACCACGGCCTGCGCGCCACCGCCGCCGCATAGGCGAGCGGATAGCCCATCAGGATCGACAGGACCGTGACGATCAGGCTGATCTTCAGCGTGTCGGCATAAGTCTGCCAATAGATCGATTCCTCGAAGATCCGACGGTAGTGGACCAGGGTGAAGCCGCCGTCGTCGTAGATCGACTGGAAGGCCAGCACGCCGAGCGGCAGTCCCAGGAACAACAGCACCAGCAGCAGCGCCGGCAGGAACAACAGCAGATGGAGGATCCGCTCGTTGGTCTCGGCGCGCGCCAGTGCCTTCTCGATCGACATGTCGGACATCGAAGCCATTCTCCTCACGACCGTCGCGCTCCCGCCGCGGCCCACGGGCGGATCCGGCCGGCGTCCCGGGACCGACGAGGGCGATGCCCGTCGCGGCCGGCGGCGCCGACCACGACGGGCGGGGATCGTCGTCTCAGTTCTTCTGCATGAAGGCGAGCCAGCGCTTCTCGGCGTCCTCGCCGGCCGGCGAGGCCCACCACGCGGCGCTGAGGGGCACCTGCACGGCGATGTTCGCCGGGTCGGTGGTCAGGGTCTTCAGCCGCTCCGGCTTCATGTAGTCCGCGAACTTGGTGTTGAGCGGTCCGGTGGTGTAGTCGGTCGCCCAGGCGGCCTGCCCCTTCGGATCGAGCAGCTCGTTGATGAGCTTCATCGCGGCGTCCTTGTGGGCCGTGCCCTTCAGCACGCCGAGGCAGGTATATTCCATGATCGCCTGATTGCGGGTGAACTTGGCCGCGGCGCCGTCCTTGATCGCCGTCGCGGCGCGGCCGTCCCAGAGCGGCAGCATGTCGACCTCACCGTCGTGCAGCAACTGCGTCGTCTCCGCCCCGGAGGTCCACCACACCGCGATGTGCGGCTTGATCTCGGCGAGCTTGCGATAAGCGCGCTCGACGTCGAGCGGATAGAGGTTCTCCGGCTTCACGCCGTCGGCGAGGAGCGCGATCTCGAGCGTCGGCCGGGCATAGTTGCGCAAGGCGCGGCGGCCCGGGAACTTCTTCACGTCCCAGAAGTCCGCCCAGCTCTTCGGGCCGTTGTCGCCGAAGGTCTCGGCATTGTAGGCGAGAACGGTCGCATAGGCGGCGAGACCGACCGAATGCGGGTCCTTGAAGGCGGCGGGCACGCCGTCGGCATTGGGGATCTCGGCATAGTCGAGCGGCTCGAGCAGCCCCTCGATGACGCCGCGAGCGCAATAGCCGGCCGAAGCGTCGAAGATGTCCCAGGTCGGCTTGCCCGAGAGGACCTGCGCCTTGATGACCGGATAGCGGTCGGCATTGGCATCGGCGACGACCCGGATGCCGAGCTTCTTCTCGGCCGGCGCGATCATCGCCTTGGTCATCACCTGCAGGATGTTGCCGCCGTCCGTCGCATAGGTCACGGTCTCCTCGGCACGCGCGACGCCGGACGCGCAGAGTGCCAAGCCGATGCCGAACAGGATCGATCGGCCGGAAGTGCTCATCATGTCGGTTCCCCCTCTCACGCAGATTGCGGAAGAAGCGTGCGGGCAAACCCACCGTCGCACCAATAACAATCTCGAGCACGTCCATAACTCGAAGCTCTTGCCCGGAAGCCGGCCTCCGCCGCGAAAGTCCGCCTTCGCCCCCTCGTCGCCTCGGGCCCGCAGGCGAGCGCCGCCCGGCTTCCCCAGCGGCGCATAATTCCGACTTATGGGAGATCCCCGCGACGCGCTTTGTTCGGCGAAATGCCGGCGTCTACGCTCCACGCTTCGTGCGACGACGATCGGGAGCCCCAATGGACGACGCGACGAGCGACCTCTCCGACGCCGGCCCCTCCGAACGGCTCGCCGGCTGGGTCGAAACCTTCGACTTCGACGCGGTGCCGGCGTCCGCGAAGGCGGCGGCGACCGACTGCCTGATCGACATGATCGCCTGCATGGTCGGCGGCGTCGGGCTCGCCGCCTCGCGCGTCGCCCTCGACGTCTTCCTCGCCGCCGGCAGCGGCGACCGGGCGACGGTTCCCGGCAGCCGGCGCCGTCTCGGTGTCCTCGATGCGGCCTGGCTCGGCGGCCACACGGCCAACGCCCTCGACTTCGACGACTGTTTCCGCGACGGCGCGCCGTCGCATCCGGGCGCGACGATCATTCCCCCCGCCCTCGCCCTCGCGGAGGCCCGGGGATGTCGCGGCCGCGACCTCCTGAAGGCGATCGTCGCGGGTTACGAGGTGTCGCTCCGGATCGGCCGGGCGATCGATGCCAGCCCCGCCCGCAAGGCCGAGGTGATGGGGTACGGCACCTGGCAGACTTTCGGCGCGACGGTCGCCGGGGCGAGCCTCCTCGGTCTTCGCGCCCGCGAGATCCGCTCCGCCTTCGGCATCGCCGCCATGCAGGCGCCGGTTCCCGGCGTGCGCAAGGCGGTCGAGGGGGTGCGCCCCTACGGCTGGATCAAGAACGCCTATGGCGCCGCCGCGCAGCAGGGTCTCCTCGCCGCGCTCCTCGCCGCCGAGGGGTTCCACGGCCACCAGAGCGTTCTCGAAGGTCCCTTCGGCTTCTGGATCATGTCCGGCTCGGACCGGCACGATCCGTCCGGCTATCGCGACCTCGGCGAGGACTGGATGATCGAGCGCGTCGAGTTCAAACCCTATGCCTGTTGCCGCTGGTCGCACACGACGATCGAGGCGCTGGAGACGCTCGGCCGCGACCTGCGCCCCGACGACGTCGCCCGCGTCGACGTGCACGGTTTCGGCGAATTCCACGTGGCGCTCGGCGGGGCGCTGCCCGAGACGATCGTCGACGCCCAGTTCAACGCCCCTTGGCTCGCCGCCCTGCAACTCGTCGGCCGCTCCCCCGCACGTGGTCTCGACGAGGCCGATCTCGCCGATCCGAGCATCCGTGCCGTGGCCGAGCGCGTTCATCTCCATCACGAGCCGGCGTTCGATCCGCTCCACGCGGCGACGATGGCGACCCCGGTCCGGGTCGAGCTGACCACCACCGACGGCGCCACCCGCGCGATCTACCTCGAGGAACCGCCGACCAGCATCACTCGAGGCGGCTTCGACCGCGAGGCGATCTGCGGGAAGTTCCTCGCCGTCTGCGCGCCCGTCTTGGGGGAGACCCGGGCGGCGGCCTGTCTCGATCTCCTGCTCGACGTCGAGGCGAGCGACGTGACGCGGCTCGCCGAGCTGTTGACGCCGGCCGTCTCCCCCGCCCGCCCTCGCCCGCAGAAAGGCGCCTCCCGATGAAGATGGTTCCCTATTGGCTCGATACCCGCCCGTCCTTCGCCTCGGCGCCGCGGCATCCGTTGCCGGAAAAGGCCGACGTGGTGGTGATCGGTGGCGGCTTCACCGGGCTCTCCTGTGCCCTGGCGCTCGCCAAGAAAGGGGCGAAAGTGGTGCTGCTCGAGGCCCAGATCGTCGGCGGCGCCGCCTCCGGCCGCAACGGCGGCCATTGCAGCGCCGGCTTCTTCCACGACTACGCCAAGGCGATGAAACACCTCGGCCCCGACACCGCCCGCGAGATCTTTCGCAGCTACAACGCCGCCGTCGACACGGTCGAACGGATCGTCCGCGAGGAGGCGATCGACTGCGACTTCCGCCGCGTCGGCAAGCTCAAGCTGGCGGTGTCGCCGGCCGCCTTCGAGGGGTTCCGGAGCTACGTCGATCTGGTCAATCGCGAGGTCGATCCGGAGGTCTACATCGTGCCGCCGGAGGAGATCCGGAGCGAGATCGGCTCCGACCTCTTCCACGGCGGCGTCGTCTATCCGAAGGGCGCGATGTTGCACGTCGGCCGTTTCACCGTCGGCATGGCCGAGGCCGCCGCCCGCCACGGCGCCGACGTCTGGGAGGAGACCCCGGTCACCGGCCTGCGACGGCTCGGCGGCCCGCGCTATGAGGTCGAGACGCCGCGCGGCACGATCGAGGCCGACCGGGTCGTGGTGGCGACCGGCATCTCGAACGTCGGCCCATTCGGCTATTTCCGGCGCCGCATCGTGCCGATCGGCAGTTTCGTGATCGCGACCGAACGGCTCGATCAGGCGACCATCGACAGCGTCATCCCGAAACACCGCACGGTGACGGTCGCCAAGGGGCTCGGCCACTATTATCGCATCTCGCCGGACAACCGCATCCTGTTCGGCGGTCGCGCCCAGTTCGCGATCTCCTCGCCGAAGGTCGATCGGAAGAGCGGCGAGATCCTGTTGCGCTCGCTGAAGGAGATCCATCCGCAGCTGAAGGACGTCCGCATCGACTATTGCTGGGGCGGCATGATCGAGGTCACGATCGATCGCTTCGCCCGCGCCGGCGAACACGAGGGCATGCTCTATTCGCTCGGCTACAGCGGCAGCGGCGTCCAGGAGGCGACCCACATGGGCACCGTGCTCGCCCGGATGATCGACGGCGCCGACACCGACAATCCCTATCGCTCGCTCCCCTGGCGGGCGATCCCCGGCCATTTCGGGACGCCCTGGTTCCTGCCGCTCGTCGGCGCCTGGTACAAGGCCAAGGAACTGTTCGAACGGTGATCGGCGTCGCGGCGGCGTCGAAGAGGGGACGACTTCGGCACGGACTGCCGTTCGTTCCTCCCCTTTCGACACATCCGGGTCGCCGGCGCCGTTACCATCGATGCCTCTCGAAGGCCCGCCGGGCCTCCCTTCCGACGAGACGAGGTCGCGATGACGACGGCGGTCGCCGAAATTCTCGAGCATCTGGTGGCCATCCCCTCGGTGGTCGGCCGTCCGAACGGCGAGATCGTCGCTCGTGTGCGGGCGGCCATCGAGGCGCACGGCGGCCGGGTGACCGTGGTGCCGGGACCGGAGGGCGACCGCGCCAACCTCTTCGCGACCTTCGGGCCGAAGGACGTGCCCGGCCTCGTCCTCTCCGGCCATATGGACGTGGTGCCGGCCGACGAACCGAACTGGACGTCCGATCCCTTCGTGCTGCGGCGCGACGGCGAAGTGGGCGAGATCGCCGAACTCGGCAGCGTCCTGTTCTGGGTTGGCGAGCCGAAGCCGCTCATCGTGACGGCCGACGTCAACGAGGAGGACATTCCCCGCGTCACCGTCGGGCAGAAAGCGCTTCTGAAGTCCGATGCCTTTCCCGGTCGCAGTCTCGACGCCGCCGTCGACAGCATAACGCCGAAGGGCGATCCGGTGACGAAAACCTATAGGGTCCGGTTGCGGCTCCCGGACGACACGCCGCTCATGATCGGCATGTCGACCGACGTCAACATCATCGTCCGGGTGTCGCACGCGGCCCTGCTCGTGCCGTCCGTGGCGGTCAATGGCACGAAAGTGGTCGTTGCCGAGAACGGAAAGGCCAGGCTGCGCGAGATCAAGGCAGGTGTTCGCGGCACGGCCGCGGTCGAGGTCCTGTCCGGTCTCGACGAGGCGGCGCGGATTATCTCGCCGTATCCAGCCGATCTTCCCGCCGGCGCGCGCGTAACGATCTCTCACGACCGGAAGCCATGAGGCCGCCATGCGCCTCATCCTGGAAATCGCCTTTACCCATATTGCCGGACGCGGCCGCCAGACGCTCGTGGCCGTGATCGGCGTGGCGGTCGGTGTCGGCTTTTCGATCGCCATGGCGGCCCTGATGCAGGGCGGCCAGGACGATTTCGTCCGGCAGCTCGTCGACACCATGCCGCATGTCCAGGTGACCGACGACCAGCGCACCGCCCGGCGCCAGCCTGCCGAAGACGCCTTCGACACCGTCGCCATTTCCGGCTTGCGGCCGCGCGACGACCGCCGCGGCATCATCAATCCAACCGCCGCCCTGGCGTGGCTGAACGACTGGATTCCCGGCCGGTTCGCCGCCAACCTCAAGCTGCAAGGGGTCATCCGCTATTCCGGCCGCGAGGTCGGCGCGGCCGTGATCGGCGTCGACCCGAAGGCTGAGCCCGGCGTCTCGCCGATCGTGGGCGATTTCCGGGCAGGAAGCTTCGCGGCGCTGGCGGCCGGCGGCAACAATGTCGTGATCGGCGACACGATGGCGGGCCGGCTCGACGCCAACCTTGGCGATACGATCACCGCCGTATCGTCGGAAGGATTGTCGCGCTACTTCAAGATCGCCGGCCTGTTCCACACCGGCACGACGGCGCGCGACGAGGGCGAGGCCTATGTCCTTCTGAAAAATGCGCAGATTCTTTCCGCGCGGCCGAACGTAATCAACCAGATCAACATCAAGCTGGACGACCCGAACGGCGCGCCGGCCGTAGCGCGCCGGGTGGAGGCGGAATTCGGCTACAAGGCCGTGGCGTGGCAGGAGGCCAACGAATCGATCCTCCAGGCGCGCGTCGTGCGCAACGTCATCATGTACACCGT